>JFJP01011081.1_pt1 | contig 75109 bp, 51 predicted proteins | sample 431651 | NCBI WGS metagenome assembly JFJP01 (sample SAMN02602958, study PRJNA72255) | Microbial mat metagenome, whole genome shotgun sequencing project. | biome: fresh water; feature: sink hole; material: water; isolation source: purple microbial (photo- and chemosynthetic) mats found in... | reverse complement strand
TCGAGACCACGGCCACCGATATCACCGCGGCTCCGTCCACGGTCGGCCGGGACCGCTTCAGCGGCGCCGGGCGCATCGACATTCCGGCCGCGCTGGCGAACGTGCCGGCCGGCGCCGCGCTCGAGTTCACGATCCAGAATGCCGGCAACCTGCCGCTCGTGTTCACCGGCCTGAGCGCCGGCGCCGTCTGGGTCGCCGCCGACCAGCCGCCCGCCTATCTGGATCCCGGCGCCACGACGCGCCTGAGCGCACGCATCGACCCGGCCGGACTGACCGAGGGCGTGCACGAGACGTTCATCAGTGTTTCGAGCAACGCTCCGGGCTCGCCGCACCGGCTGAGCGTGCAGTTGATCTACGGCGACTACTCGACCGGCGTCGATCCGGACGTGCCGACGGCGGCGACCGCGGCGCTGGCCGGGTATCCCAACCCCTTCAACCCGCGCACCACGCTGCGCTTCGCGATGGCGAACGCCGGCCCCGTCACGCTGGAGATCCACGACCTGGCCGGCCGTCTGGTACGGCGGCTGGTCAGCGGTCCGCTGGCCGCCGGCGAGCATGCCGTCGTCTGGAACGGGTTGGACGACGCCGGCCGCGCGGTCGGCAGCGGGCAGTACCTGGCCCGGCTCAGGGCGGGCGAACAGTCGGCGGGTCGTCTGGAACGGGTTGGACGACGCCGGCCGCGCGGTCGGCAGCGGGCAGTACCTGGCCCGGCTCAGGGCGGGCGAACAGTCGGCGGTGACGCGGAAGTTGACGCTCGTGCGCTAGCCGGCGGGCTTCAGGAGGGGTTCCGGCCGGCGGCCTGCGCGAGCGTCCGGCGCACGCGCTCCACCAGTTCCTGCGACGAGAAGGGCTTCTGGATCAGATCGGTATCGGCCGGCACGCCGCCGTGCTCGGCCAGGAACTCGGCCGGGTAGCCGGAGGTCACCAGCACCGGCAGCAGGGGCAGCCGTTCGCGCACGCGGCGCACGAGTTCCGCGCCGTCCATCCCCGGCATCACCATGTCCGAGATCAACAGGTCGAACGGCACCTGCGTCTCGGCCAGCCGCGCCAGCGCCTCTTCGCCGCTGTCGGCCACTTCCGCGGCGAAACCGGCCCGTTCCAGCATGACGCGCACCAGCCGGCCGGTGGCGGCCTCGTCCTCGACCAGCAGGATCCTGGCCGTCACGGCCGCGGACGCGGCCGCCGGCGTCGTCGGCGCACCCTCGGCGGCTTCCGGCGCCGCGGCCAGGGGCAGATAGACCGTGAAGCGCGCACCCGACCCGGGGCAACTCTCCACCGCGACCGAGCCGCCCGACTGCCGCACGATGCCGTACACCGTGGCCAGGCCCAGTCCCGTTCCGCGTCCGGCGGCCTTCGTCGTGAAGAACGGATCGAAGATCCGGGGCAGGTCGGCCGCGGCGATGCCGTCGCCGTCGTCCTCGGCCACCAGCGCGACATAGGCGCCGGCCGGCAGCCCGTCGAGCAGACCGGGTGTGTGGTCCCCGACCTCGGCGTGTTCCACGCGCAGGCGGAGCCGGCCCCCGGGGTGCAGCGCGTCGCGGGCGTTGGCCGCCAGATTCAGCACGACCTGGGACATCTGGCCGGGATCGGCACGTACCCACAGCGGCCGCTCGCCGATCTCGATGTCGACCGTCACGCCCTCGCCCACCAGTCGGCGCAGCATGGCCGCCAGATCGGCCAGCGCATCGGCCAGGTCCATCGTCTGCGGCCGCAGCACCTGCTTGCGGCTGAAGGCCAGCAACTGTCCCACCAGATCGGCGGCCCGGCGGCCGGCCTTCAGGATCTCGGCGGCGCTCGACTGCTGGTCAGGTCGGTCGCCGAGATCCGACAGCAGCAGCTCCGAGTGGCCGATGATCGACACCAGCAGATTGTTGAAGTCGTGGGCGATGCCGCTGGAAAGCCTGCCGAGCGCTTCCATCTTGTGGGCCTGCACCAGTTCGGACTCCAGGCGACGGCGCTCGGTCAGGTCGCGCCACACCACGTGCAGGATGTTCTTGTCGCCCGCCCGTACGGCCGTCAGCAGGACCTCGACCGGGAACACCTCGCCGTCGGCGCGCTTGTGCTCCCACTCGAAGCGGTGGCTGCCGCGCTCCACCGCGACAGCCATCATCTCGTTGGCCTTCTCGAACGAACGGCTGCCGTCGGATTGGAATTCGGGCGACAAATCCGAGGGGTGGGTCTGCAGCAGGTCATCGCGCGTACGGTAGCGCAGCAGTTCCACCGTGGCCTGGTTGCAGTCGACGAACCGGTCATCCTCGATGATGAGGAAGGCATCGCCGGTACGTTCAAAGTACTGACGGTACAGATCCGCGTCAGAACCGCTCAGAGGCGTCAAGGTGGTACCTTCTTCCATCGGTGCCCCGAGGACGCGCGGACGGACGGCGCCCGGCCACGGCGAACCCTCCACGGCACCGGTGCCATTGCCGATGCTAGCGACGATCCGCCGCCGCGGCAACGCCTATCGTCGCCGCGCGGCCGCTGGAACGAAGATTTCGGCAGTGCGGGGCCGGCGCGCGGGAACTCGGCGGACCGGTTGATGTTCTGCCGCCCTTGCGCTACCGTGGCCTGCCCGGCCCCGGCGGCCGTCTGCCGTGTTCAAGCGGCAACATAAAGACAACCCCAACCCCTGAGGAGCTTTCGCGATGATCGAAGTTCGCGGTCTGTCCAAGAGCTTCGGGACCATGAAGGCGCTCGACGACGTGTCGTTCCGGATCAACCGGGGAGAGATCCTCGGCTTCCTGGGTCCCAATGGCGCGGGCAAGAGCACGACCATGAAGATCGTCACGACCTTCCTGGCGCCCGACGACGGCAGCGTGAAGGTCGACGGCGTCGACGTCCTGGAGCATCCCCTGGAAGTGCGGCGGCGCATCGGGTATCTGCCCGAGAACGTGCCGCTGTATCTCGACATGAACATCCACGAGTACCTGACCTTCGTGGGCCAGGCCCGGGGGCTGAGCGGCTCACGACTGCGCGAACGCCTGGACTGGTGCGTCGAGGCCTGCGGCCTGCGGTCCGAGTACCGCAAGAACATCGGGGAACTTTCCAAGGGCTACAAGCAGCGCACCGGCCTGGCGCAGGCGCTGATCCACGACCCGGACATCCTCATCCTGGACGAGCCCACCAGCGGCCTGGACCCGCTGCAGATCCTGGGCATCCGCGAACTGATCAAGTCGCTGGCCGGCCACAAGACGATCATCTTCTCCACGCACATCCTGCAGGAGGTCAGCCCGGTGACCGACCGCGTGGTGATCATCAACGAGGGCCGGATCATCGCCGACGGCGCGGTCGACGAGCTGTCGCGCGGGGCGATGGGCACCAACCGCGTCTTCGTGGGCGCCCGCCTCGACGGCGCCGCGGTCGAGACGGCCCTGCGCGGCCTGCCCGCCGTCTCGGAACTGAAGCCGCTGCCGGCGCCCGCCGGCTGCCGCTTCGAGGCCCGCGGGCCCTTCGACGACGACCTGCTCGGCTCGATCGAACGCCTGGCCCGCGAACGCGACTGGCGGCTGACCGAACTGCACGAGGCCCCCTACTCGCTCGAGGACACCTTCACCTCGCTGATCCGCCGCGCCCGCGGCCTGAAGGAGGTGGCGTGACATGCAAGGCAGCCTGACCATTTTCCGGCGCGAGTTCGCCGCCTACTTCAACAGCCCGATCGCGTACATCTTCATCATCCTCTTCCTGGTGGCGAACGCCGGGCTGTTCATGACGGGCTTTTTCCTGAACGGCGCCGCCGACCTGCGCGGTTTCTTCGGGAACCTGCCCATCGTGCTGATCCTGTTCATCCCCGCCGTCAGCATGCGTCTGTGGGCCGAGGACAAGCGCCTGGGCACCTTCGAACTGCTGATGACGCTGCCCATGCGGACGGTCGACGTGATGCTGGGCAAGTACCTGGCCGCGCTGGCCTTCTACCTGGTCGCGCTGGCGGGCACGTTGACCCTGCCGCTGATGGTGATCGCGCTGGGCAACCCCGACACCGGCGCCATGTTCAGCGGCTACGTGGGCGCGGTGCTGCTGGGCGCGTTGTACCTGGGCATCGGAACCTTCACCAGCGGCCTGATGCGCGACCAGATCTCGGCCGTGATCCTGGGCGTCATGGCCTGCTTCCTCCTCTTCATCCTGGGCGACGGCGCGGTGGCCTCGACGATCGACGGCTGGGCGCCGGGCCTGGGCTCGCTGCTGCAGAATTTCCTGGGACTGTCGGGGCACTACGAGATGATGCTGCGCGGCGTGATCGCGGCCGGTGACCTGGCCTACTTCGTGGGGCTGACGGTCGTCTTCCTGGCGCTCAACACCCTGTGGCTGGAAGGGAGGAAGTACTGATGAACAACAAGCGACGGAACTTCCGCCTGACCTTCGCCGCGGCGGCGGTGCTGCTGGCGGGAATCGCCTTCTTCGTGGTGTCGATCCTGGGCAACCTGCCGGGCGCCCGCGTGGACCTGACGAAGGACCGGCTGTTCTCCATGTCGCCGGCGGCGATCGAGGTGCTCAAGGGCCTCAAGGTGCCGGTGCAGGTGAAGCTGTACATCACGCCGGCGGACAAGATGCCCACGCAGCTGCGCACGCTGGAGCGCGACCTGACCGAAAGGATGCGGAACTTCGAGCAGGTCGCCGACGGCATGCTCGAATTCTCGGTCTACAATCCGCAGGACGACGAGGAGATGCAGAAATCCCTCGGCGCCAAGGGCATCCGGCCGTTCCAGGTGCAGTCCATCGAGAAGGACGAGATGGGCATCAAGCTGATCTGGAGCGCTCTGACCATCGCCTACAAGGACAAGCCCGAAGAGGTGCTGCCGCAGCTGCTGCCGCAGAGCCTGGCGTCGCTGGAGCAGGACATCATCGGGCCCGTCTACCGCCTGACGCGCGACAAGGCGCCGAAGGTGGCCGTGTTCGGTCCGAAGAAGGAGATCGACCGGCAGCTGGCGATGATGTACCTGCAGCAGGGCATGCAGCCCCCCGAGCCGCAGGAACAGTTCGCGCGGATACGCGAGGTGCTGCAGCAGGAGCACTACGAAGTGGTGCCGGTCGAACTGACGCCGATGTCGCCTCTGCCGACGGACATCGATCTGCTGGTGGTCATGGCCTCGACGCCGCTGAACGAGCGGCAGGTGTACGAGATCAACCGCGCGCTGACCTCGGGCGTGCCCGTCATCATGGGCGTGCAGGCGCACGAATACGGATACGCGCCGGCGCCGGGCGGCGGCTGGTCCATCAACGGGCAGGACATCGTGACGGGTGTCGAGCCGATGCTGGCCGGCTTCGGGCTGACCGTCAGCGAGGACCATTTCATGGACTCGGCGATGGAGGTCATCGACCTGCCGCGCGAAGTCAACCTGGGCGGACTGCGCATGCAGACGCGCGAGCCGGTGCGCGTGCCGTTCCAGATCCGCGTGACCGAGTCGCAGATGAACCCCGCCTCGCCCATGGTCAACCGCATCGCTTCGCTGTTCTACCTGTGGGGCACGCCGGTCGTGACCGACGCCGTGAAGATGTCGGCCGCGGGCCTGGCCGGCACGACGCTGATGAGCAGCAGCGACGACTGCTGGCAGCAGCCCTGGAGCGAGGGCCCGATCACCGGGCAGATGATCAATCCCGCCGGCCAGAAGATGCTCGGCGCCCAGCCGCTGGCGGTGCTGGTCGAGGGCGTGTTTCCGGACACCTGGGCCGGACGTGCGGTTCCGGCCTGGCCGGGCGCCGCCGAAGGTCAGCCGGCCGCGGGCGCCGCGCCGGTGACGCCGAAGCCGGGGCGCCTCATGCTCGTGGGCTGCGCGAAGATGTTCGACGACAGCGTGCTGGGAGCGATGCAGAACGGGCTCCTGCTGATGAACGGCGTCGACTACCTGGCCGGCTCGCAGGCACTGCTGAGCATCCGCGCCAAGTCGCTGACCGCGCGGGTCATCAAGCCCGTCGACGCCCAGGCCAAGATGTTCTGGCGTCTGTTCACGGTGCTGCTGGTGCCGGTCCTGATCGCCGTCTTCGGCATCGTCCGCGCCGGCATGCGCCGCAAGGAAGCGGCCCGTTACCGCGAAAGCCTGCGGCGCGCCGGCGCCGAGGCACGCTGAGGAGGAGGCGAAGGACATGATCTCAAAGCGCAATCTGGCGATTCTGGCGGCCGTCGTGGCGGTGCTGGTGCTGGTCAGCGTGCTGCAGAAGGCCAGCCATCGCCGCGCCACTTCGCGGCCGTCGACGGCGGTTCTGATCGAAGGCGTCCACACGGCCGAATCGCTGGGCCGTCTGGTGCTGGGCCGCGGGGCCGAGGCGCAGGCCGTGGTGCTGGCTGCCGGTCCCGACGGCTGGATCGTCGAATCCGCTTGGGGCGCCCGCGCCAGCCGGGAGCGGATCGACGCCCTGCTGACGACGCTGGACAATCTGTCCGGCGAGTACCGGTCCGACAGCCGCGACGTGCTGGCCGACTACGGTCTGGGTCCCGACGGCGCGGTGACCATCCGCGCCTTCGGCCGGGACGGGCAGCCCGTCTTCGCGCTTGATGTCGGCGTTCGTCCGGAAGGCGGAGCCGGCAACTTCGTGCGGCTGCCCGACCGCGACGAGGTGTACCTGACGCAGGCCGGAGTGCTGGCCCAGCTCGGCCTCTACGGTGAGCCACAGACGCCCGGACCGCGGTTCTTCCTGGAGCTGCAGGCGGTCCGGGAGGACCGGCAGGCGGTCCAGTCGATCCGCCTGCGGGACGCCGGCGGCACGCGCGGGTTCGTGAAGGTGTTCAGCGCCCCCGCGGCGGCGCCGGGCGATTCGGCGGCCGCGGCCGCGGCGCGCGCGACCTGGGAATGGACCCTGGAAGGCGGCGGCCGCGCCCAGCCGCTGGCGAAGTCGAAGGTTGACGCCGTCCTGAACAGTCTGGTCAGCGTCCGCGCCGCCGATCTGGACGATCCCGCCGCCCCGGCGGCGGCGTACGGACTGGACAGCCCGACGCGGGAAGCGGCGCTGACGCTGGCCGACGGCCGCCAGGTCGTGCTGGAGTTCGGCGCCGACCGCCCCACGGCCGGCGACCGCCCCGCCGGCACCTGGATGCGCGTGCGCGGGCAGCCGACCGTCTGGGTCGTCACCGAATACACGGTCAAAAACGTCTTCAAGACGACGGCGGAACTGAAACCGGACTAGGCTGTGGACCGGCTTCCGGAAGCACGGGGAGGGGCGCGGAAGCGTCCCTCCTTTTTTCGCACCCGACTGACCGGCGTTGGAAAATCGCCACCACTGCTCTATCATTGCCGCTGCACCCCGCGCGCGCGCGCGGCGCCCGCCGGCGCCGGCGTTCGCATGGGTCCATCCGCCGCAGGAGGCAATACCGTGGGCGGTCTGCTGCTCAAGAACGGAACCGTGCTGGATTATTTCCCGGCCGACCTCGCCGGCGCGGCGCGCCCCCTGGTCGCGCATGTCGATCTGAGGGTCGACGGTGAACGCATCGTCGAACGGGGACCGTCGCTGGTCGCCCGTGAAGGCGAGGAAGTGATCGACCTCAAGGGCCGCACGGTCATGCCCGGCAACGTGAACGCGCACGCGCACCTCTACGCTTCGCTGGCCGCCGGCATGCCTTTGCCGCGCGCGCAACTGACGACCTTCACCGACATCCTGACCGAGATCTGGTGGCCGCTGGACCGCGCGCTGGACGCCGAGGCGGTTTACCTGAGCGCCGTGGCCGGCGCCTGGGGCGCGGTGCGCTGCGGCACGACGATGGTCTTCGACCACCACGCCAGCCTGTCGAGCGTCGGCGGCTCTCTTGACCGCATCGAGCAGGGTCTGACCGAAGTCGGCCTGCGCGGCTGTCTGTCCTACGAGGTCACCGACCGCGGCGGCAAGGGCCAACGCGACATGACGCTCGAAGAGAACGAGCGCTATCTGCAGAAGCTGCGCGACCGCACCGCCGGCGGCGTGCCGCGATTCCGCGGCCTGGTCGGCGCGCACGCGTCGTTCACGCTGGAGGACCGCACCCTGCAGCTGCTCGAAGGCATCTGCAGCCGCCAGGGCGCCGGCCTGCACATCCATCTGGCCGAAGGCACGACCGACCGCGAGGTCAGCCACGACCGCGGCTGGCGCGATCCGCTGCAGCGCCTGCTCGACAACGGTCTGGTGCGTCCGGGAAGCGTGTTCGCGCACGGCGTGGACCTGTCGCCGCTCGACATGCAGACGCTCGAGGACAACGCTGTCTGGCTGATCCATTGCGGACGCTCGAACATGAACAACGGCGTCGGCCGCGCGCCGGTCGACCGCTTCCCCACCCGCAGCGGCATTGGCACCGACGGGCTGGACGACAACATGTGGGGCGAACTGCGGACGACCTTCTTCCGCGGCAACGAAGGCGGCCGCGGGCCGCTGGGCCACGCCGGCGCGGCGCGATTCTGGCTGGGCAACTACCGCCTGGCGCGCGAGATCTTCGGCGAACCGTTCGGCAGCCTCGACACGGGCGCACCGGCCGATTTCATCATCCTGCACAACTTCCAGAAGACGCCCCTGACCACCGACACCTGGCTGAGCCATCTGCTGTTCGACTTCCATCCCTGGGACATCGAGGCCGTCTTCGTGGGCGGCTCGCGCGTCTACGCGGCCGGCATGCGGCCCCCGGTGGAGAGCGAACGCCTGCAGCAGACGGCCGCCCGGTTGTGGCGGGCCATGGGCTGGCAATCCTAGAAAAGGACGGACATGAGCCGGGATTCGAAGGCAAACGACGAACAGGGCCGGCGGATCGCCGCCCGCGCCAGCGAACTCGAAGCGCCGATGATCGCTTTCCTGCGGGACATGGTCGCCGCCCGCGGCCTGTCCGGACAGGAGGAAGCCTGCGTGCGCCGCGTGGCGCGCGAGATGGATGCGGTCGGCTTCGATGAAGTGCGCATCGACCCGCTGGGCAACGTGCTGGGCCGCATCGGCAGCGGACCGCGGGTCTTCGCCTTCGACGCACACCTGGACACGGTCGACGTGGGTGACCTGACGCAGTGGGACTGCGACCCGTTCACCGGCAAGGTCGAGGACGGCAAGGTCTTCGGACGCGGCTCGGTCGACCAGAAGGCCGGCATGGCCGGCATGGTCTACGCCGGGAAGATCATGAAGGAGATGGGACTGCTCGACGGCTGCCAGGTCTGGATGACCGGCACCGTGATGGAAGAAGACTGCGACGGCCTGTGCTGGCACTACATCCTGAACGAGAAGCACCTGGCGCCCGAACTGGTCGTCTCGACCGAGCCGACCAACCTGCGCATCAACCGCGGCCAGCGCGGGCGCATGGAGATCCGCGTCAGGGTCAAGGGACGCTCGTGCCACGGCAGCATGCCGCATCTGGGCGACAACGCGATCTACAAGATCGCCCCGGCCATCACCGCCATCGAACAGTTGAACGACCGGCTGAAGGACGACGCCTTCCTGGGCAAGGGCACCTGCACCATCAGCTGGATCGGCTGCAAGACCCCCAGTCTGTGCGCGGTGCCGGCCGAAGCGGAATTCCACATCGACCGTCGCCTGACTGTAGGCGAAACCCGCGAGTCGGCGCTGGCCGAAGTCGAGGCGGCGCTGAAGGCCGCCGGCGTCGAGGCCGAGGTCTTCACGTTGACCTACCGCGAAAAGGCCTGGACCGGCCTGGAATACCCCATGGACAAGTACTACCCGACCTGGGTCCTGGACGAGGGCCATCCGGCGCTCAAGGCCGCCCAACGCGCGTTCGCGACCACCGCGGGCCGCGAGGCCGAGATCGCCCGCTGGAACTTCAGCACCAACGGCGTGGCGATCATGGGCCTGCACGGCGTATCGTGTCTGGGATTCGGGCCGGGCCGCGAGGAAATCGCCCACATGGCGAACGAATACGTGCCGATCGCCGATGTGGTGCAGGCCTGCGCGTTCTACGCCGCCCTGCCGGGGCAGCTCCTGGCTGGCTGAAAGCCGGGAAACGCTAAATGAAGACGCAGCCTCAAGATGGCGGGCCACGGTTCCGGGTTTGACAAGTTCGTCCTTCATTTGATATAATCTCAGGGTTGCGCGCTTCGGATTCCCGGGACGGCGCAACCCGAGTCGCCCACCCGGTCCCGCCGCGAGGAGCCCCATGAAATCCTTGTTCACGAAGCGCCTGCTGGCCGCCCTGACCCTGCTCGTTGTCTCGACAGCCGGCATCGCGTTCGCCCAGACCGCGGATCTGGTGATCAGCGAGTACGTCGAGGGGGCGGGCAACAACAGGGCCATCGAGATCTTCAACGGCACCGAGGATTCGGTGGGCCTCGGAGCCTACGCGCTGCTCCGGTATTCGAACGGCTCGACGGTCCCCTATTCGATCGCCCTGCCGTCGATCAATCTGGCCCCCGGCGCCGCGCACGTCCTGGTCTACAGCCTGGCCGACGCGTCCCTGCTGGCCTATGCCGACCAGACCGACGCCAACCTGAACTTCAACGGCAACGATGCCCTGGTGCTGGTCTTCGGCGGCTCCACCGTCGTGGACAGTTTCGGCCGGGTCGGCGAGGACCCCATCACGGCCTGGACCTGCACCGGCGGCAGCACCGTCAACCACACCATGCGGCGCCTGAGCAGCATCTGCACCGGTGATACCGATCCGACCGACGCGTTCAATCCCTGCGTGGGCTGGGTTTTCTTCGCCAGCGACACCTTCAGCGGTCTGGGCAACCACGTGACCGACTGCGGCACGGTGGCCGACGAGGGCACCAGCTGGAGCGAGCTGAAAGCCATCTTCCGCTGATCGCTTCGGGATGACGACCTGCGGCGCCCGCCCCCGACACGGGGCGGGCGCTTCTCTTTGCCGACGGCGGAATCGCGCCTGGCGCGGCGGATCGCGTTTGCATGCAGGCGCGGGCGCGGTGTATGTTCGACGTTTCAGGACGTGCCGGCGCGACCGGCGCCGGCAGGCAGGACCCAAGGAGAGACCACATGAGCAAGCCGCTGCAGGGACGCCACTTCATCGACACCCAGGAATGGACCCGCGACGAACTGGAACTCGTGCTCGAGACCAGTTCCGACCTCAAGCGCAAGTTCTACCGCGACGAACCGCACGCGCTGCTGCGCGACCGCACGCTGTTCATGCTGTTCTGGGAGCAGAGCACGCGCACGCGCAACTCGTTCGAGGCCGGCATGACCCAGCTGGGCGGACACGCGCACGACCTGAGCCCCGAAAAGCTGCAGGTCAGCCACGGCGAGACGGCCCAGGACACCGCGCGCGTCCTGAGCCGGATGGGCCACGGCATCGCCATCCGCAACTGCGACTGGGGCAAGGGCAACGCCTTCATCCGCAGCGTGGCCGCGCTCAGCCGCGTGCCGGTGCTGAACATGCAGTGCGACATCTTCCATCCCTGCCAGGCCGTGGCCGACCTGATGACCATCCGCGAGAAGTTCCCCGACGGGCTGCGCGGCCGCAAGATCGCCGTCAGCTGGACCTACGCCCCGTCGTACGTGCGCCCCATCTCGGTGCCGCAGTCGACGATCCTGATGATGTCGCGCTTCGGCCTGGACGTGACGCTGGCGCATCCGAAGGAATTCAAGCTGATGCCGGAGATCCTCGCGCAGGCGCAGGCCAACGCGGCCGCGAACGGGACGAAGTTCGAGATGGTCGACGACATGGACGCCGCCTTCGAAGGCGCGCACATCGTCTACCCGAAGAGCTGGGGCTGCCTCGTGACCGAGCCGGACCGGCAGGCTGCCGTGCAGCACATCAGCAGATACCCCGACTGGATCGCCAACGAGAAGCGCATGGCGATGGCTGCGAAAGACGCCATCTACATGCACCCGCTGCCGGCCAGCCGCGGCCAGGAAGTGACCGACGCGGTCATCGACGGGCCGCAGTCGGTCGTCTGGGACGAGGCCGAGAACCGGCTGCACACCGCCAAGGCCCTCATGGCCCTGACGATGTAGCGGCATGAACGAAGCTCTGCAGCAACTGCCGCCGGTCGCCGGCAACCCGCGTTGGACGGGTTGCCGGTGCGTGGTCTGCGATCGCGTGTACGACACCCGCTACGAGGGTTTCGTCTGCGCCGATTGCGGCATCGACGGCATCCTCGACGCCGAGTACGACCCGGCGCCGGATACCGCGGCCCGGGTGCGGGCCGAAGGCGGCGACACCGCGCGCGGCCTGTGGCGCTTCGGTCCCCTGCTGCCGGTCATGCCGGCGGCGATCCATCCGGCGTGGGCCGTCGGCGGCACGGCGCCGCTGCCGGCCCCGCGCCTGGCGGCCCACCTGGGGCTGGCCTCGCTGGTCATCAAGGACGACACCGGCCTGCCTTCGGCCAGCCTGAAGGACCGCGCCGCGGCCGTGGCCATGGCGCGCGCGCGGCAGCTGGGTCTGGACCATCTGGCCTGCGCCTCGACCGGCAACGCGGCGGCGAGCCTCGCGGTGCTGGCGTCACGCGGCGGCTTCAGCTGCACGATCTTCGTGCCGGCGGCGGCGCCGCGCGGCAAGCTGGCGCAGCTGCTCCTGCACGGCGCGCGCGTGATCCGCGTCGACGGCACCTACGACCAGGCGTTCGAGATGTCGCTCGGCGAGATCGAACGCCACCACTGGTACAGCCGCAACTGCGCGCACAATCCGCTGCTGGTCGAAGGCAAGAAGACCGCCGCGCTGGAACTGGCCTGGGACCTGACGAACGGCTTCACCGCGGACCCGGAGGCGCTGCCGGACGTCGTGTTCGTGCCGGTGGGCGACGGCTGCATCATCTCCTCCACGGCCAAGGCGTTCCTGGAACTGCGCGCGCTGGGTCTGACCGACCGCGTGCCGCGCGTGATCGGCGTGCAGGCCGCAGGCGCCGCGCCGCTGGCCCGCGCCTGGGCTGCCGCTGCCGGCGGCCACGCCGCGATGAACGGAGCCACGATCCGCGCGGCCGTCGCGCCGGTCGAGGCGAAGACGATCGCCGACTCGATCAGCGTCGGCATCCCCCGCAACCGCGTCAAGGCGTGGCGGTACGTCGCCGCGACCGGCGGAGCCTTCCTGGCGGTGCCGGACGAGACGATCATCACGACCATTGTCGAACTTGCCGCGAAGGCCGGCGTGTTCGCCGAGCCCTCGGGCGCGACCGGCATGGCGGGCGTGCGCGCCGCGCTGGACCAGGGACTGGTGCGGCCGGGCGAGCGCGTGGCGGTGCTGGTCACCGGCCACGGCCTGAAGGACCCGGGCGCCGCGCTCGGGGCGTGCCGGATGCCGGAACCGGTGCCGCCGCTGTCCTGACCGGCGTCACCTGCACGCACGCGGATCCCCGAACCCCGGAGCGGGTCGACTCATGTTCAGCGGATGGGACCTCCTGCTGGCCGGACTGGCCGCCGTCGCCGCGGGCGCCGTCAACGCGCTGGCCGGCGGCGGCACGCTGATCACGTTCCCCGCACTCATCGCCCTGGGCATTCCCGCGGTCGCCGCGAACGTGACCAACACGGTCGCGCTCTGTCCCGGCTACATCGGCGGCACGCTGGCGCAGCGGCAGGACCTGCGCGGGCAGGGCCGTCGCCTGTGGCGCCTGCTGCCGGCCGGCGCCCTCGGCGGCGTGGCCGGCGGACTGCTGCTCCTGGAGACGGGCGAGAAGTCGTTCCGCGCGCTGGTCCCCTGGCTGATCCTGGGCGCGTCGGTGCTGCTGGCCGTCCAGGGTCCGGTCCGCGCCTGGCTGGTGCGCCGCCTGGGCGAGCACCACGGTGCGCGACTGGAGCGCGTGGCCTGGCTGCCGGTCCTGCTCGCCTCGGTCTACGGCGGCTATTTCGGCGCGGGGCTGAGCGTGATCGTCCTGGCCGCGCTGGGTCTGACGCTGTCCGATTCGCTGACGCGGCTCAATGCGCTGAAGCAGACCATCTCGTTCGCCGTCAACGTGGCGGCGGCCGTGTTCTTCGTGTTCTCCGGTGAAGTGGTCTGGCCCGTGGCCCTGGTGATGGCGGTCGGCGCGCTGCTGGGCGGCACGCTCGGCGGCCGCTTTGCCGGCCGCATCCGGCCCGCCACGCTGCGCTGGACGGTGGTCGCGATCGGCATCTGCGTTTCCCTGGCCTATTTCGTGCGTGGCTGAGGGCTCTCGTCGTGACCGCCCGTCCCGTCTGCCAACCTCGCATCACCATGAATAACCATAGTTCAAAATATATTATATAATTAAAGAAAACCCGCGTCCGGACGAATCCACGGTTACCTCGGACCGCCCCGCATGGGCCGTCCGTCGGGCACGGGTTTCCGGGCGAAGGGCGAGGTATCGCGATGGGACGGACATTCTCGACTGTTTTCGCCACCTGCATGTGCGCGCTGACGGCCTCCGCGGCGGGCGCCATCACTGTCGCCGAAACCCCCTTCGAGATCACCGGCTTCATGGACCTCCAGTTCACGACCGACGACCGCGCGCCCGGCGAGCGCGACTTCCGTCTCGGACAGGCCGAACTCGACTTCTCGGCCTGCATGTCGGGCAACAGCTGCGCCTGCGTGGCGATCGCCTACGACCCGGCCACGCAGACCTTCGGCCTGGGCGCTGCCACCGTCGAGTTCCTGATCGCCGGCCGCGGCTCGGATTGCCGCCACCATTACGAGAAGTGGCAGCGCTCGGGCTTCGTGGTCGGGAAGTTCGACATCCCGTTCGGCATCGACTGGCTCGTCTGCCCGTCGGTGGACCGCCGCACGATCACGGCGCCGGACGTCGTGGCATCCACGCACGCGGGCTGGAACGAACTTGGTGTGGGCTTCTTCATCGAGGCGGATCGCTACACGCTGCGCGCCTGGCTGGCCAACGGAATGGACGGCGAACTGGCGAGCGGCACCGATGACGCTGTGCTGCTGGCGACCGAATCATCGGTGGGCGCGCGGATCAGCGCCCTGCCGATGACGGGTGTGGAGTGCGGAGTCTCGGCGGCGGGATTCTCGACCGTCGCGGACGACCAGGCGATGACGCTGGTGGGCGTGGACGCTCAGGCGAAGCGGGGGCCGTGGGCCGTGAAGGCCGAGTTCATCAGCCACCGCCTGGACTTCGGCGCCGAAGCCGATTTCACGAACCGCGGCTGGTACGCGCAGGGCACGCGCGATTTCGCGGGCTGGTACCTGTTCGGCCGCTACGACAACGTCGACTACGAGCAGACCGGGCTCGCCGACCTGGAAAGCGTCAGCGCCGGACTCGGGCTCGGCGTCGCCGCCCCGGCCGAACTGCGCCTGGAATACCGCGCGGCGCTGGACGAGGCGCAGCCGGACCTGTGGCTGGCGCAGCTGGTGGCCGCCTTCTGACGGCGAACCGGGCGCGGCTCAGGCGAAATCCCAGGTCGATCCCTCGGGGCCGTCATTGACCGTCAGGCCGAGGGCGGACATCTCGTCGCGGATGGCGTCGGCCCGCCCCCAGTCCTTCGCCGCACGCGCCTCGCGACGGGCCGTCAGCAGTTCCTCCACGCGCGCCAGGTCCAGCCGCATCTGCGCGGCGCGGCGGTCGCGCCGCCGGCGCAGCCATACCCCGGGCTCGGCCCCGAAGCAACCCAGAATGGCGGCCACCTGCTCCATGTCGGCCACGAACGCGGCCACCGCCGCCAGCCGGGCCGCCTTGTCCACGCCCTTGCCGGCGGACAGCAGCCCGTTGATGTCGGCCAACGGACGGCTGAGCGTGCCGAGGGCGCCGCCGGTGTTGAAGTCGTTGCGCATGTGCTCGCAGAACGCCTGCAGCAGCGCGCCCGGCGATGTGGCCGGCGCGGGCGACGCCGCACCCGCCTCGGCCAGCAGCTTCCGCGCACCGGCCAGGGTCGTGTAGACGTAGGCCAGGCGGTCTTCCGCTTCTTCCAGACCGGGGAATCGCACGCGCGTGCGCAGGGCCTCGGGGCCCGGCGTGGCGCCGCAGGCCGGGCACACGCCCTGGTCCTGGGCTTCGCGGCCCATCGCCGCGCCGCACTCGGGGCAATCGACCCTGACGTCGAAGTTGAGCCCGCTGCGGTAGTGCACCGTCAGCAGGAAGTAGCGCACGGTCTCGGCGTCGTGCAGCGCCAGCACCTCGCGCGTCGTGAAGAAGTTGCCCAGGCTCTTGGACATCTTCTCGCCCGCGAAATCGATGAAGCCGTTGTGCACCCAGTACTGCGCGAACGTGCCGGGGCCGAAGGCGCCCTGGCTCTGCGCGATCTCGTTCTCGTGGTGCGGGAAGATCAGGTCGCGCCCGCCGCAGTGGATGTCGAACGTCTCGCCCAGGTGCGCGCCGCACATCGCCGAGCACTCGATGTGCCAGCCCGGCCGGCCCGGGCCCCAGGGACTGTCCCAGGCGGGCTCGCCCGGCTTGGCCGCCTTCCACAGCGCGAAATCGAGCGGCGATTCCTTGCGCGTGTCCACTTCGACCCGGCTGCCGGCGCCTTCGAGCAGTTCTTCGGGCTTGCGCTTGCCCAGCTTTCCGTAATCGGCGAACGCGGCCACGCGGTAGTAGACGTCGCCCTGCGCGGCGTAGGCCAGGCCGCGGCCGACCAGCGTCGTGATGAGCGCGATGATGGGCTCGAGGTGCCCGCTCACGCGCGGTTCCACGTCGGGCTCCAGCATGCCGAGGGCCGCCATGTCCCGGTGGTACTCGTCGGCGAAGCGGGCGGCGACCTCGGCTGCCGGCACGCCGTCGGCCTGGCCGCGCGCGATGATCTTGTCGTCGATGTCGGTGATGTTGCGCACGTATTTGACCTGCAGTCCCTGCTGCCGCAGGAAGCGCACGATCACGTCCGGCACCAGCGCCGCGCGCGCGTTGCCGACGTGGCTCAGGTCATAGACGGTCGGCCCGCAGCAGTAGACGCCGCAGCGGCCGCTTTCCTGCAGCACCAGTTCGCGCTTGGCGGACGCCAGCGTGTCGAAGACCTGGATCAAAGGGGATGCGTTCGAGGCGCTCGGACCGGCCTGGCTCATATCGGCTCCCGGCGACCGTCCGCGCGGAGCGGCCGCCCGAGGGGGTTTGATCGGCACCGCACCATGATAGGCGGCGACGGCCGCGCGGACCAGCCCCGGAAATGCGATGGCGCAGCCCGCGCCCACGGCAGTCGGCCCATGGCTGTCCGCCGAGGGCAGCCCGCCCACGGACTTGCCAACCCGACGCACCCGTTCCATCATCGGGACACACCGCGCCTGCCCGCCCGCCGTCCGCAGACGCCACCGCAACCGAACCAGCACGGAGCCCAAGATGAACGACCCGCACGAATCCGCTGACGGCCAGGGAAGCGCACCCTTCACCACCGCGCCCACGTCGCGCAGGCGCCGCGGCACGCTGCGCCTGAGCCTGGTCCTGGGTGCGCTGGCGCTGGTTGCTGCCCTGTGGTGGTCCCTCGGCCGGGGGCCCGCATCCTTCGACGATCTGGTGAATCTGGACCCGCCGCCGTACACGGCGGTGGACATGCGCACAGCCGGCAGCCCGGCCATGGCCGCGATCTTCGGCCTCGGCATGACCCACTTCACGGACGAGGACTGGCCGGCGGCCGCTGAACAGCTTGCCCGGGCCGACCGCATGCTGCGGGCCGACCCGCTCGGCGGTCCGCCGAACCAACCGCTGTTCGCACCCATGCTGCGCATGTATCTGGGCATTGCCCGGCTGCGGGCCGGCCAGACCGCCGAATCGCTGGTGGTGTTCGACGAACTGGCGCAGCCGCAGGTCGCCCGGCCCCTGCGCGAACGCGGCCTGTGGTACGGCGCGCAGGCCCGGCTGCTGCTGGGCGACGGAGCCGGTGCGCTGCCGCAACTGGACGAACTGACCGGCAGTCCGGTGTACGGAGAGTTGGCGCCGGCACTGGCGGCCCGGGTGCGGGCACGGCTCGGTCGCTGAGGGATCACCAGGCGGGAATCAGGCCGGCGGCAAACGGAACAGATCGAGCAGCCGTTGCGCCGCCGTGGTCGCGGGCAGCCGCCCGGAAACGACGTCGTCCTCCAGCTCTTCCACATGGGCAGCCACACCGGCGTGGGCGCGGAACTGCGACTCGAGCCCTTCGCGCACCAGTTCGCGCACCCAGGACCGCTCCTGCTCGCCACGTCGCCGCAGCCAGGCGCCGCCGGGACGGGTCAGGCGCTCGAAAGCCTCCACCACCGACCACAACTCCTCCAGGCCCGCGCCCGTGGTCGCCGAGCAGGTGAAGGCGCGCGTCTGCCAGCCTTCGGTGGCCGGCCGCAGGTAGGGCAGCACGCCGGCGAAACCGGCGCGCGCCAGGTCGGCCGCCGCCGCGTTCGGCCCGTCGGCCTTGTTGATGGCGATCGCATCGGCCAGTTCGATGACCCCGCGCTTGAAACCCTGCAGTTCGTCGCCGGCCCCGGCCAGCAGGACGAGCAGGAAGAAATCGACCATCGAGCGGACCTGCGCCTCGCTCTGCCCCACGCCCACGGTCTCGACGATGATGACGTCGTAGCCGGCCGCCTCGAACAGGACGATCGTTTCGCGCGTCTTGCGCGCCACCCCGCCCAGCGTGCCGCCCGAAGGCGACGGCCGGATGAAGGCGTTGGGATCGACGGCCAGCTTCTCCATGCGTGTCTTGTCGCCCAGGATGCTGCCGCCGGTCAGGCTCGACGAAGGGTCGATGGCGGTGACGGCCACGCGCTTGCCGCGCGCCGTCAACCAGGTACCGAGAGTCTCGATGAGTGTGCTCTTGCCGGCGCCCGGCACGCCGGTGATGCCCAGCCGCACCGCCTGGCCGCGGCACGCCAGCAGTTCGGTCAGCACCGCCTGCGCCAGCTGCTGGTGCGCCGGGGCATTGGACTCGATGAGGGTGATGGCGCGCGCCAGCACGGCGCGGTCGCCGCCGACCACGCCGTCCACGTACTGCCGGGCGGTGAGCGACGCGCGCTTCATGCTAGGCGTACCTCATGCTAGGCATACCCGAGCCGGCGGCTCATCTCGACCAGCAGGCTCTTCGCCGCGTCGGGGATCACGGTGCCGGGGCCGAAAATGGCGGCGGCACCCTGCTCGCGCAGGTACTCGTAATCCTGCTGCGGGATGACGCCGCCGCAGACGACCAGGATGTCGCCCCGCCCCAGCGCCTTCAGTTCGCCCACCAGTTGCGGCAGCAGCGTCTTGTGGCCGCCGGCCAGACTGCTCAGGCCGACGATGTGCACATCGTTCTCGACGGCCTGCCGCGCCGTCTCGGCGGGAGTCTGGAACAGCGGGCCCACATCCACATCGAATCCCAGGTCGGCGAACGCCGTCGCCACGACCTTCGCACCGCGGTCGTGCCCGTCCTGGCCCATCTTGGCCACCAGCAGGCGCGGGCGCCGGCCCTCGTGCGCGGCGAACGCATCGACCAGTTTCCGGACTTCGCTCACGCTGTCGATGCCGTCCTCCCTCGCGAACGAGGCGGCGTACACGCCGCTGATGGTGCGGGTCTCGGCCTGGTGACGGCCGGCCACGCGCTCGAGCGCCGACGAGATCTCGCCCAGGCTGGCGCGGACCCTCGCCGCTTCGACCGCCAGCTCCAGCAGGTTGCCCGTGCCGTCGGCGGCGGCCTTTTCCAGGGCGGCCAGCGCGGCCTCCACGGCTTTGCCGTCGCGCCGCCGGCGCAATTCGGCCAGTTGGGCCACCTGCTGCCGGCGCACCTCGGTGTTGTCGACTTCGAGGATCTCCAGCGGATCCTCATGCGTCAAGCGCCAGCGGTTGACGCCCACGATCACGTCGCGCCCGGAGTCGAGCCGGGCCTGCCGCCTCGCCGCCGCTTCCTCGATGCGCAGCTTCGGCAGCCCGCGTTCGATGGCCGCGGCCATGCCGCCGTGCCCTTCCACTTCCTGGATGTGGGCCCAGGCCTTGCGCATGAGCGCGTCGGTCAGGCTTTCAAGATACCAGGAACCGCCCCAGGGGTCGACATTGCGGCAGATGCCCGTTTCGGCCTGCAGGTAGAGCTGCGTGTTGCGGGCGATGCGGGCCGAGAAATCGGTCGGCAGCGCGATCGCCTCGTCCAGCGCGTTGGTGTGCAGCGACTGCGTACCGCCCAGGACGGCGGCCATCGCCTCGACGCAGGTGCGGGCGACGTTGTTGAACGGATCCTGCTCGGCCAGCGACCAGCCGGAGGTCTGCGAATGCGTGCGCAGCATCAGCGAGCGCTCGTCCTTCGGGCCGAAGCCCTTGATCAGCTTCGCCCACAGCGCGCGCCCGGCCCGGAGCTTGGCGATCTCCATGAAGTAGTTGACGCCCTCGCCCCAGAAGAACGACAGCCGCGGCGCGAACTGGTCGATGCCCAGCCCCGTCTTCAGGCCGGTGCGCACGTACTCCAGGCCGTCGGCCAGCGTGTAGGCCAGTTCCAGATCGGCCGTCGCGCCGGCTTCGTGCATATGGTAGCCGCTGATCGAGATGCTGTTGAACTTCGGCATGTTGCGCGCCGTGTAGCCGAAGATGTCCGCGATCACCCGCATGCTGAACGCCGGCGGGTAGATGTACGTGTTGCGGACCATGTACTCCTTGAGGATGTCGTTCTGGATCGTGCCGGACATCTGCGCGGGCGTGGCGCCCTGCTCCAGTCCGGCCACGATGTAGAACGCCATGATCGGCAGCACGGCCCCGTTCATCGTCATCGACACCGACATCCTGTCCAGGGGGATGCCGTCGAACAGGATCTTCATGTCCTCGACCGAATCGATGGCCACGCCGGCCTTGCCGACGTCGCCTTCGACGCGCGGATGGTCGCTGTCGTAGCCGCGGTGCGTCGCCAGGTCGAAGGCCACCGACAGCCCCATCTGGCCGGCCGCGAGATTGCGCCGGTAGAAGGCGTTGCTCTCTTCGGCCGTCGAGAATCCGGCGTACTGGCGCACGGTCCAGGGGCGCGTCACGTACATCGTCGCGTACGGGCCACGATGGAACGGGGCCAGGCCGGGCAGGTAGTCCAGATGTTCGCAACCGGCGACGTCGGCCGCGGTGTAGATCGGGCTGACCGGAATCTGCTCGTGGGTCACGATCGGCGTCGCACCGGCCGGGGCCGGACCCGCGTCGGGGCCGGGCTTGCGGCAGGGCAGCGTGCTGAAGTCGGGCAGGCGGCTCATGACTCACCTCCGAGAGCGTCGACGACGCCGTTCAGTTCGGCCACCAGGTCGCTGCCCAGATGCAGGAAGCGGGTCACGCCGGCGAGGGTCAGCGGCTCGGTCGCGGCCGACGGCCGGCCCGCGGCCATCAGCAGCGGCGGTGTCGGCCCCTTCGCCAGCAGCACGGCCACGGCCGCGCCCAGTTCGGGATAGGTCTCGTCCAGGCCCACCAGCATGACGACGGCGGCGCCGGCGGCGCGCGCCTCGGCCGCGGCGGACGCGGCCTCCTGATGGAAGACGCCGGCGGTGACGGTGAACCCGCCGGCCGCCAGACTGCCGCGGGCGAAGTCCAGACGCGGGCCGGTGCGGCCGGCGTCGCCCAGGCACACGCAGTGCGCGCGGGCCGATGGCGGCGAACGCCTGCCCAGGCGGCCGACGCGGGCCACCAGCGCTTCGAAGGGTTCGGCGTCGCGACGGGCCGGCAGCGGCTCCCAGGGCGGCGCGGCCGGAACCGCGGCGTGGGCGCCGAGCGCGGCCGTCAGCGCACCCAGCGAGGCGCCGTCGCCGGCCGCGGCGATCAGCGAGCGCATCTGCGCGACCGCATCCGCGCGCGGGTCCGCCGGATCCACCGGCGCGGGCCGTGGCGCAACCTGCTTGCGTCGCTCCGCCAGCCAGCCGGGATCGGTCCCGGTCGCGGCGACCTCCGCGACCGAGGCAGCCACGAACTTGTTGACGCCGACCCTCGCGTCCTGAGCGCGGGCCAGACGCGCGGCGCGGCGATCGCCCGCGTCGCGCACCAGCGTCTGCACCAGACCCGACGTCAGCGCGGCACGCAGGCCGCCGACGCTTTCGATCCGCTGCATGACCGCCCAGGCGCCCTCGCCCACCTCGCGCGTCAGCGTCTCGACGTACCACGAGCCGCCGGCCGGATCGACCACAGCGCCGAAGCGGCACTCGTGGCCGAGGATGAGCTGGAGATTGCGCGCCAGGCGCCTGCCGGCGGAGCCCGGAGCCGGCATCAGCGCGTCCCAGGGCGTGACATGCAGGCTGTCGGCGCCGCCGCAGACCGCCGCCATGGCGGCGGTCGTCGCGCGCAGCAGATTCGAATGCGGATCCAGCCTCGAGAGAAGACGGTCACCGGTGCGCGCGTGGATATAGGCCGCCGTCGCGGCGCCGGGACAGCCACAGGCCGTCAACACATCGGACCACAGCACGCGCAGCGCGCGCAGGCGCGCGATCTCCAGGAAGAAGTCGGTGTCCAGGCTCAGGTGGAACGCCAGACGCGGGGCGCAGGCCTCGGGCGCCAGGCCGCGCGCTTCCATTTCGCGCAGCGTCCCGACGGCGCCGGCCAGCATCAGCCCCAGCGAAAGGACGCCGTCGGCCCCGGCTTCGTGCCACGGCGCGTCGCTCACCGCAAGCGTGCGCAGCGACGGTGCGGACTCCGCGGCCCACGAGGTGAGCAGCGCGGCATGGTCGAACATCGTGTCGACCGTCAGGACGGAACTATCGCCGGCGGAAACCAGCGCCACCGGATCGCAGCCCCAGGCACCGCGCCACTCGCGCGGCGAACCGCCGTTTTCGACCGCCAGGGCTGTCAGCATGGCTGCCAATGGCAGCGTCGCGGCTCCAGCCTGCAGCAGCAGCGGCGCGGCCGTCAGGTCCACGTCGGCCAGCGCGCGCCGCAGATCGTCCAGTCCGGCCACCGAAGTGCCGCCCGTTCCCACCTGTTCCGGCAACGCCGTCGCCGGATCCAGCCCGTGGCGGCCGGCGGCATCGAGCCGCAGGTTGATCGCCGACTGGCCGCGCTCGAGATCGTGCAACAGCGCCCGGTTGAAATCGCCGGCGTCGGCTGTCGGCAGTTCCTGCGCCACGAGCCAGGGCACGGGCCCGACGGCGTCCGGATGCGATCCGCGCAGGAACGGCGCCCGCCCCGGCAGCGACGCGCCCCACAGGCCGTCGGCCAGATCCGCCGCCGTGTGCAACGGTTGAACGCGCAGGCCTTCGGGCAGGGTGGTGACCATCGTCTTGTCGTAGGGCGCACCCTTCAACAGTCGGTCGACCTCCCGGCGCCAGGCGGCCGGATCAACGGAGGGGAAATCGTCCCGCAGCAGGCTGGTGGGCTGCGGGTTGGAATCGTCGGCAGTTCTCATGTGTCACGCCCCGGGCTGGGCCGGCGTCGCCGGCCGGTTGCCGGGGCAAGATAATGCGCGGCGCGCTCCCGCAGTAGGACAATCGCGGACCACGAAGATGGGCCACCGCGCGGCCACCCGGTCGCAACACGAGTGATCAGACCTGTTTACAGGGCGCCCGGCGCCGCCACCTGCACCGTGCCGCCCTCCGGCGCGCCTGCCGATACGTGCGTCTGCAGTTCCAGCCGACGCTCCCCGCCGCCGACCAGCGGAGCCAGGGCCTCGACCACGTCGCGGCCGATCTGTCCGGCCTCGTCGATCGTCGCGGCGGTCGCGGTGACCACGAGCGGGCGATCGGGATCCGTGTGCAGGTTCAGCACGGTGGCCGCCTCGACGAGCAGGGACGAGACGCCGCTGCCGGCGAGGTCCGCAGCGCGCCACTGGGCGGCCGAGAACAGCAGGCAGGGACCGTTCGCTGTCTCCACGCGGTACGCCGGCAGTTCGAAGCTTTCGCCGACGAAGCGCCGCGTGTTGCCGGCCTTGTCGCGGGCGGTGAGCACGTGCGCATAGGCGATGCCGCAGGGCGCCGGCGTGCCGTCGGCGCGCAGACCATCCCAGGGAATCTCGCGCGGCAGCGCGCCTTCGCCATTACGCTGGCTCACCACCGCTCCGTGCGCATCGACGATCTCCAGTTGCCAGCGCGCCACGCCCTTGACGTCCTGTCGCAGGCGCGACAACGCGCCGACCGCGAAGCCGGTCAGCCACGGCCGCGGCGTGCGCACCGCGCGTTCATCCGCCGAGGCGCGCAGCAGCGGCAGCGCCAGGTCCGGCGTCCGGCGCTCCAGGATGGCCAGCGTCGATGCGCTCGCCAATCCGGGCGCCGCCAGCGGATCCAGGTCGATCTTCAGGGCCGGGCGCTCGAAGCGGATGCGCACCTGGCTCGCCCCCTCGACCGTCAGGCTGCCGAGCGAACCGCCACCCTGCGCCGGCAGCGACAGGGCCGCGGCGGGCGCCGGCGGCGGCGGCGACGCTTCGGGCCGGGCGCCGGCCGTGCCGGCGGCGGCCAGCCCCAGGACAAGGGCCGCCGGAGCAACCGGTCCGCGCAGGAAAGCAAGTGCGATGTCCATGTCGTCCTCCCCGTCGGGCGCGGCTCAGCCGTGCAGTCGGAAACGGAAGGTGATCGTGCCCCACTGCCCGCCGGCGTCGCCGTCGGGCAGAGCCGAGAAGCGCCACTGGCGCAGCGCCGCCACGGCGCGTTCGTCGAAATCGCGGAAGCCGCCGGTCTTGAGCACCTGCACGTCCTCACGCACACGCCCGTCCGGCAGCACGGAAAAATGCAGCGTCACGGCGGCTTCGACTGCCTGTCGCCGCGCCCAGTCCGGGTACTGCGGCAACTGCGAAGCCACGACGGGCCGATCGGCGGCCGGTCCTTCGAGCAGGATATCGCCGGGCGCGGCGCCCGACTCCCCGGACGCCACGGCCGGCTGCGCCGACACCGAGCCGCCTCCGCCGGCAGACGCCTCGGCCGCCAGCGGCAGGCCACCGCCGACCACCGCCGGCCCGCGGTTGAGCGCCAGGGCCGACGCCTTGACCTCCGGCCCGCGGGACAACGCCACCGGCCGGCCTTTCTCAGCCACCGGCATCATCGCCCCGGCGGCCATCCGCGTCAGATCCGCGCCACCGGTGGGTGCTGCCGCAAGCAACTGGCGTGTCGCCGACGAGGCCGGCGCCACATTCAGATCGCGGGCGACTTCATTGCGCGTGGCTTTCAACCCGGCCAGCTGCGCCTCACGGCGCGCCGAGGCGGCAGCGGCGGCGTCCACGCGCGGCCGCTCGGCTTCGAGCTTCGGTTCCGGCCGCGGACGCGGAGCCGCGACGGGCGGCGGTTCCTCCGGCAGCGTTCTGACCGGTTCACGGATCGGCTCGACCACCGTCTCGACCTCCGGCTCCAGCCAGGTGACTTCGATGATGCGCGGCACGACCGGACGGGCCTCGTGCAGCAGCGTCAAGGTCAGCGCCAGCAGCGCGTGCACGCCCACACTCACCGCCAGCGCGCGGTGGAAGCGGGCACGCATGGCGCGGAAGTCGTCGTTCAGCGTAATGGCCGTCATCGTGGTCATGGCCGACCGCCGGAGATCTGGCTGGTGGCGATGCCCAGATTCAGGGCGCCGCCTTCGCGGGCGGCGTCCAGCAGGCGCCTGACCGCCGCGTGCGGCAGCGACGCGTCGGCCCGCACCACGACCAGGCGGTTCGTGTCGCGGCGCGCCGCGAGTCGGTCGCGCAGGCGCGGCGCCACGTCGGCCAGACCGCCGAGCGGCGCCTCGTCCAGCGCCAGCCGGCCGTCGGCCGCCATCGTCAGGCTGATGAAGTCCGGTCGTTCGGTGTCGCGGGCGTGCGCGCCGGGCAGATCCACCGGCAGGTCCGACAGCGACATCATCGGCGCGGTCACCAGCAGGATGATCACCAGCACCAGCGCGACGTCGATGATCGGCGTCACGTTGATCTTCGCCATGGGAGGCGTCGTCGGGGCCTGCCTGAGTCTCATGTCACTTCTCCGCCACGGCGATGTTCGCCGCGCCATTGAGTTTGGCGATGTCGAGCACCCGCACGAACGCGCCGTGGCTGATCTGATCCGCGCACGACACCGCCACGTCCCGGCTCGCGCCGGACGCGAACAGGGGCTGCAGGGCGCCTGCCAGCTGTTCCACGGCCACGGAGCGTCCGTTCACTTCGACGCGATTCTCGCCGGTGATCGCCAGTTCGACGCGATCCTGCACGTCCTCGACCACGCCCGGCTTCGCGAGCCGGTCGCCCTGGCGCACGCCGAAGCTCGACTCGAAGGCCAGCGGCGTGGCCAGCAGCAGGATCACGACCAGCACCAGCGACACGTCGATCAGCGGCGTGGTGTTGACCTCGGCCAGCGGGCCCTCGTCCATCTCGAATCCGCGGCGCAGCTTCATCATCACCTGGCCGCCGCGTCGGGCGCGGGCGTGGAGATGCCGAGCGTCTCGCGCGCGGCCACGCACAGCAGCCGCGTGTGGTTCTCGGCCACCGACAGCATCGTCGCCAGCCGGCGGTTGAAATGGTTGTAGAGCATGACCGAAGGCACGGCGATGACCAGGCCCGCCGCCGTGGTCACCAGGGCCTCGGCCACGCCGCCGGCGACGATGGCCGGCGCCGCCGATCCCGCCGCGCTCATCGCCTGGAACGCACGCATGATCCCCCACACCGTACCCAGCAGCCCGATCAGCGGCGTGACGGCAGCCATGGTGCCGAGAAGGCCCGTGTTTCGTTCCAGCAGCAGCTTCTGCTGGTTGAGCATCACGTGCATGATCTCCTCGGCCTCGCCGGGCGCGCGCCGGAATCCGTCCAGCGTGTTGATGGCCACCGGCCCCAGCGGATGCGCCAGGTCCTGGAAGTGGTTGATCGCCTCGTCGAAGCGGCCGCCCTGGATCGCGCTCATGGCCTTGCGCATGGTCGTGTCGGTGTTGCCGTTCCGCTTGTGGTAGTAGTTGAGGCGTTCGATCGCGAAGCCCAGCGTCACCACGCTGCACAGGATCAGCACGATGAGGATCGGACTCTGGGCGAGCGCCGCGGTCCAGTCGAAGTCGACGAACATCCGTACTCCTTGCGTTGTGGACGGCCCCGGCCCGTCCGCGCTAGCGAACCACCGCCGCGAGTTGCGCGGCGCGATCGGTCGCCGCAGCCACCAGTTGGGGATCCGCGGCGTTCTTCATCAGGTCACGGTAGGCCGACAGGGCGGCGCGCAGGTCGCCGCTGTCCTCGCTCAGCACGGCGCCGCGGGCCAACGCCGACAAACGGAAGGGATCGTCCGGGTCGGCGCACGCCGCGGCCTGCCGGTAGGCCGCCAGCGCTCCGGACGTGTCGTTCAGCTTCTCGCGGCAGGCGCCCAGCCGATAGTGAACCTCGGTGCGCAGCGGCTCCTCGCAGGGAGCCGCGGCGGCGGCCGCCAGTTCGGATACCGCCTGCGGCAACCGGCCCGCCTGCTCGTGCAGGTCGCCCAGCTGGAAGGCCACGGCGGCGGCGCGTTCGTCGCCCGGGTACGTGCGCCGGTATTCCTGCAGACGGGTCGCCGCGGCCGCGGGCTGACCGTCCAGCCGCTGGCACAGGGCCAGGTTGTAGAGCGCGGCCTTGGCCATCTCGCCGCCGGGTGCCGCGGCCACCACTTCGGCGAAGCCCGTGGCCGCATCACGATAGGCGCCGGCCTCGAACCGGTTCATGCCCAGCCGGAACCGGGCGGAGACCTTGAGGTCGCTCTTGCCGAAGAAGCCGAGGAACTGTTCGTAGGCCTGCCGGGCGGACTCGCCGTCGCCCGCTTCGGCATACGATTCGGCCATCAGGTACTGCGCGCGGTCCGCCGCCGAGTAGCCGGGCCAACGGCTGACCACGCGGCGGAACTCGTCGGCGGCCTGCTCGAACTGGCGGTTCTCGTAGAGCCGGCTGGCGATGCGGAACTGCGCGTCGGCGGCGAACGGGCTGTCGGGGTGGTGCTCGACCAGGTCGGTCAACTGCTCGATGCCGTTGTCGGCCTGACCCAGCCGGTAGAGCGACTGCTCGATGCCGTGCTCGGCGTCCGCCCGCAGCGGCGAGCGCGGATTGCTCTCGATCAGCTGCCCGAATCCCGTGATGGCCTCCTGGTCGCGGCCCGCGTTGAAGTCGCACTGGGCCAGACGCAGCCGACCCAGCGCCGCGCCGTCGCCGTCGGCGAAGTGTGCCAGCAGTCCGCCGTAGCAGCGGCGGGCGTCATCGTAGCGCTCGGCCTGGAAGTACAGGTCGCCCGCGCGCGACCAGGCCTGTTCGGCCAGATCGCTGGCCGGATCCAGCGCGACGGCCGCTTCCCAGCGGTCGGCAGCGTCGCCGGCGCGGTCCAGCCGCAGATAGCACAGGCCCGCCTGGTACAGCACCAGCTGGCGGTCGGCGTGCTGCGCGTTGCGGCGCAGGAATTCCTCGTAGGCCGGCAGCGCGTCCGCGTGCCGTCCCTGGTTGAAGCGCACGTGCGCGATGTTCAGCAGCGCCTGATTGAACAGCTCGCGGTCGCCGCCGCCGGTGTCGCGGGCCAGCACGGCCTCGCTCGCGGCGACAGCCCGTTCCTGATCGCCTTCCTGCGCGTACGTCCAGGCCAGAAGCTGTCCTGCCGCCGGCAGCGCCGTGTGATCGGGAAACTCCGTCTGCAGACGCTCCAGGCTGGCGCGCGCGTCGGCATATAGGCCTTGTCCGGCCTGCGCGTCGGCGTCGATCAGCAGGGCCCACGCCCGCCACGGCGAGCGGCTGGGCGGCAGGCGCTGCAACAGCGCGTGCGCCGCGCCGCTCAGGCGACCCCGATCGCCGGTGCTCTGCCAGGCCACCTGCAGCATGCACAGCGCGGCGTCGACCAGCTCGCGGTGTTCCGGAGCCGCGAAGACGATGGTTCCATCGCTGTCCTCGTGTTGCGCGTAGCGGTCCAGCACCAGCTGGAAGTACGCGGCCGCCTCCGGCGCACGGTTGTTCTCGAGCAGCCCGCAGCCGGCCAGGTAGGCCGCTGCCGGCGCCTGCGGCGACAGCGGATAGCCGGTGACGACGGCCTGGCAGGCCGCTGTCGCGTCATCCACCTGTCCAAGCGCCGCGTAGCTCCGCGCGATGCGGTACTGCGCGCCCGCGGCCACGTCGCGGTCGTAGTAGACGCCCAGGACCTCATTGAGGGCGACGATGGCGCCGGCATGATCGCCGACGGCCGCCAGCACGTCGCCCAGCAGGAACTGCGCGCGCGCGGCCACCTCGGTGCCGCGCAAGCGGGAAGTCAGGTCGCGCAGCAGCGCCACCGCCGTCGGCGACGCGCCGTCCAGATGCCGGGCCACGGCCTGGCGTATGGTCGCCTCCGCGGCCAGTTCGGCGTCGGTGGTGCGAGCGGCCACGATCGCGAAATCCTCGGCCGCGCTTCGCCAGGCGCCGCCGGCCAGGAACGTGTTCGCCTTGGCGAACAGCGCCGGGTCGCGCAACGGCGAGTGCGGATAGCGCGCGGCCACGTCCTGGAACGCGGCGGCGGCCGCCAGCGGATCGCCCAGAGCCGCTTCGCACAACCCTTTCAGGTAGAGCGGAACCGCACCCTGCGGCGCGTCTCCCAGTTGGGCCAGAGCCTCGGCGGGACGGCCCTGCACGCAGTCGACCATCGCCTGCGCGCGCCGCCAGGCCGGATCGGTCCGCAGCCAGGGATGCGCTTCGGCCAGCGCCGTCACCGTGGCGGCGGCCTGGTCGTTCACGCCCGCGCGGAGCTGCAGCCACGCCAACCGGAGTCCAGCTTCGGTCGCCAGCCTTCCGTTCGGATGGTCTTCGCGCCAACGCGTCCAGGCCCTGCGCGCGGCTTCGTCGTCGCCGGCGGATTCGAGCGCCTGCGCGGCGAGATAGGAAGCGGCCTCTCGCTGATCCGCGTCCTGACCCTTATCCGCGCTCTGCTGGAACAGCTTCGCGGCTCCCCGGTGGTCACCCAGCAGGTCGGCCACGCTTCCGCGCAGCAGCAGCGACGCTCCCGGCGCCAGATCGTTCAGATCGTCGTCGTTCAGGGCGGCGGACAACAGGCGTGCCGGTGCCGTATCACCGGCCGCGGCCGCGCGCGCGGCGGCCTCGTAGCGCACGCCGGGCGGCGCCACGGACACCGCTGCCGCCGGCGGTTCGGTGGCGGCGGCATTCCACGCGCCCGCGCCCACGGCCAGCAGCGTCAGCGTCGCCAGCCGCGGCCGCAAAAGCCCGCTCCCCGCGAGGCGCCACCGGCGGCCCGTCATGGCGCCACCTCGATGGAGCCGCGAGGACCGCCGCTGCTGATCTCGACGGTGCCCGGCTGCGTCTGCAGCGATGTGCCCCCGCGCTCGCTGACGCGCAGCCGGTAGTTGTAGGTTCCGTCCGGCAGCGGCCGGCCGGCGGTGTCCTTGCCGTCCCAGACGATGTCCGCCGGCGGCGGACCCTGGCCGGCGTACGACCGCACGACCAGACCCGAGCCGTCGACGATCTCCAGCTGCCAGGCGGAGGCCTCGGCGCGCGTGCGCGCCTTCAGGGCGAAGCGCGTGACAGGCTCGCTCCCGGTCGGCGAGAACACGGCGGGGGTCGCTTCGGCCTCGGCGCTGAAGCCGCCGAAGCGCCAGGTCAACCCCACGCGGTGCACCATGCCCAGGTCGTGGTCGCTCATCGCGTAATCCAGCTGCAGCCCGTTCGGCAGGCTGTAGCTGAACCCGGCGGCGAAATTGTCGATGTCGTAGCCCAGGCTCAATTCCAGCGACTGCAGCCGGAAGCGGCCCCCCGCGTGCAACTGCGGATCGGCGCCGTCGCGCTGCACGGCATCGAGCGCCAGCAGGCCGGAGCCGCCGGAGACGGGCACCGCCACGCCCCCGCGCAGTTCGCGCAGGTAGGTCTCGTCGCGCATCCGCATGGCGATGGTGGGGCCGCCCAGATTCAGGGCCGAGACCCCGACCTGCACACCGCGGGGCAGCCGCCCCAGCAGACCGACGTCGAAGCCGATGCCCGAACCGTTGAACTCCTCCAGCGACTGGCGCGCCAGCTTGACCTGCACGCCGGCGGCCAGACGGGCCGACAGCGGATGGGCCACGGCCAGCCCGACCGCCAGGTTGCCTTCGTCGAAGGTGCCGAGCACCTCGTCGGAGTTCGCGCCGGTGCGTTCGAAATCGCCCGAGCCCAGGCTCAGCACGTTGAACGCCAGCGACGGCCGGCCGCTGGCCGGCAGGGCCACGCCGAAACTGTTGACCGCGGTGTCCTCGAACAGCCGGGTCGTGTTCACCTGCACGGCGCCCCGCTCCATCCAGGCCGCGGCCGCCGGATTGACCAGCGCCGAAAGCGGTTCGTCGGCCAGGGCCACGCGCGCCCCGCCGAGCGCCGCCGCGCGCGCGCTGGCGTGTCGGTTGAGCCATTCGCCGGGAAGGCCTTCGCCGCCGTCGGCCGCCGTCGCGTACCGCGCCGTCGCCAGCGACAGCGCCAGCAGCGCCGCGCCCAACAGGCGGATCGATGTATATGACTTCGTGTTCATGGTGCCTCCGGCCTACCAGACCACGCCGATTTTGCGGCGCATCACGTGTTCGGTGGATCCGCTGCCCTGCGCTTCGACGCGCAGCACGTAGCCGCCGCTGGCGACCTCTTTGCCGTCGCCGTTGATACCGTCCCAGTCGAACGAGTTCTCGCCGGCCTGTCCGCCCGGCTCGCCGGCGCCGAAGCGCCGGTCCAGGACCAGCCCGCCGCTCACGCTGTAGATGCGCAGCCGCACTTCCGACGGCGCGTCCAGTACCCAGGCGATGGTCGTCGGACCGTCGCCGGGATGGAACGGGTTGGGATAGTTCGTCAGATAGCCGGCCCCGGCCTCGGGGTTGATCTCGGCGGTGGCGATGTCCCAGCCGGCGCTCAGGCCGCCGCTGGCCACCGTCACGGTGAATTCCTGCGCGAAGTCCGGCGCCAGGTACTGCGCCGTCGCGCTGCCGGTCTGCCCCGTGGCCACCGACACGGCCTTGTCCAGGCCCGGCGCCAGAGCGCCGCTGTCGGCCTCGGCCACGATGAAGGTCAGGCTGTGCTGCGGAATGCCGTTGCCCCAGGCGTCGGTCAGGTGCGCGGTCAGGTCGACCGTGCGGCCCGGCCGCACCCAGTGCGGATCGCCGGTCAGGGTCAGCACGGCCGGATCGCCGGGCATCACCCGCAGGGCGCCGGTCACCGCCGGCGTCGAGCCCGCGTCGTCGCTCAGATGAAGGACGATGTCCTCGGCGTACGTGTAGGAAAGGTTGAGCGTGCGCCGTCCCTGCAGCAGCTGGAACGTCGTGACGCTGAGCGCACCGCGCCCGGGAACCTGGTCCTGCGCGCCGCGCACGGCCACGGTCACCTGGGCATTGAGTTCCTGGATCACGCTGCCGGCGTCGTTCAGGGCGCTGACTTCCAGTGTGAACGGCGCCCCGGCCTGGATCGCCTCCTGGGCAATGGTCGCCACCAGGTGCAGGCCGCTGGAGATGGCGCGCACCTGCGTGCTGCTGGCGCTCATGGCCGGCTGCGACAGGTTGGCCGCGGTCAGCATCTGGTAGCCGCCGGTCGCCAGGCGCACGGTGAAGGTCGCCGACCCCGCGTGCATCGACAGCGGGCCGTCGATCTGCGCCTGCGGATCGGTGCAGGTCAACCGGATCTGATCCGTTGCGTGCGGCAGCGGATTGAACCAGTCGTCGGTCGCCTGCACGGTTGCCGGGAACGAATAGGTGATGGACTGGTCGCCGGCCGCGCCGGACCGGCCGTCCGCCGCGCCCGGCAGCGTCGACTGCCCCGGCACCGTCAGCAGCAGCTTCGTGTACGGGCCCGCCGAAACGCCGAAGTCCGCGCTTTGCCCCGGCGCCACCCACGGCGCCGCGGGCACGGCGGCGGTGACGGACTGTTCGCCGGCCAGATACGGCGTGATCGTGATCGAAGCGGCGCCGCCGGCCAGCGCCGTCGGACCCGCGACGCCCAGACTCGGATCGCTGCCCGACAGCTGCAGCGTCGCCGCGACGTCCGGCACCTGATTGAACCAGTCGTCGACCGCGCGCACCGTCACCGGCAGCGGCTGCCCCGCGTTCTGCCACTCGGGCGTGCCGTTCGCGCCGGCTTCCGTGCCCGGCAGCGGCGACTGTCCGGGCAGCAGCACCTGCAAACCGGTCCACGCGCCCGGCGTCACCGTCACCGCGTCGCTCGAACCCTGATGCGGCGGCGTCGCGTAGTCCTGGCCGGTCACGATGATGTCCGCGCCCGCGCCGAAGAACGTGATCTCGCCCGTCCAGACGCCGTCGATGAACGTCGCGGACTCCGGCGCGATCGTGCCCGGCCCGCTGGTCGCGAACAGGCGCGCATTGCCGTCGAAGGTGGGGATGGTCGAGCCGCCGGCATCGACGGCGCGGATCGTCACGGCGATGGCCTGACCGGCCGTCACCGGGGACGGCAGGGTCGAGAACCGGAAGTGGCTGGCCGCGGCCGCGGTCACGCTGATCGCCGGCGTGACCATGGCGGTCACCCCGGCGTCGTCCAGATCGTAGACGGTCAACGTCTGGCCGCCGGTGGTGGCCAGCGCGACGTTCGTCTGCGCGAAGCCCGCCGCCAGCGTCATCGTCAACGGCGTGGTGGCCCAGCTGTCGCTCGAAACCAGATTCACATCGTGGTCCGCAGGCACAGGGTTCCAGTAGTCATCCGCCGCCTGCACCGAAACCGTGAAAGGCGTCGTTGCTGCCTGTCCGGCCGGCGCGCCGTCGTAGCCCGTGACGCTGCCCGGATGCGCGGTCATGCCGGGAGCCAGCAGCTGCAGGCGCCGCAGCGGCCCCGGATGCACGACGAACGGATCGCAGGTGCCGCTGCGCCCCGGGTCGCCGGGCAGATGCGCGTGCAGCCGCACGTTGCCGAGCTGCGGATTCGTTTCGTCGGCGCGGAACACCGTCAGATTGCCGCTCCAGACGCCGCTGGCCAACTGGATGACCGACGGTTCGACGCGGCCCAGCCCGAGGCTGGTCAACTGCTGCAGCTGCACCGGGCCGTGGTAGCCCAGCACGACGTTGCCGCTGCCGTCGATCGCGGTCAGCGACGTGACGAAGGCTGATCCGGCCTGGCGCTCATGCGGCGCGATGTCCTGGAAGCGGAAGCCGAGCAGGGCGACCGCCGTCAGGTTGGCCGAACTGCCGAGCGGGATCAGCAGGTTGGTCTGGTCCTGGGCCGTGAACCGCGAGGTCCCGGCCGTCGGCAGCAGGACCTCGAACGAGGCCTGGCCGCCGATGAGCACCGATGGCGCCGGCAGCACGGCCGAACCGGCGGTGCTGGTCAGCCGCACCACGTCGCTGGCCGAGCCCACCGTGTTCCAGTCGGCGTCGCAGGCGCGCACCACGACGGTGAACGGAACGCCCGTCACCTGGGCATGGGGACTGCCGGTCTTGCCTCCGGGCGAACCCGGGGCCGCCGTCTCGCCCGGCAGCAGCACCTGCAGCTGCGTGAGAGGTCCGGCCAGGGCCAGCCCTGCCCAGAAAACTGTCAATACCGCCCCGACTCGACCCAGGGTCGCGAGGCTGGTCGAATGTCGCTGAAACCGCACGGCGGCGCTCCTTGGCTTGGTCCTGCCCGCACTTAGGGGACTTCGACCCCTGTGACGGGCGGTGCGGGTCCGGTGGCAGTTGGCGCCCCGGAACAGTCCTGAATCTCAATTCGCGTGCCATGGAAGCCGGCGCGTCCGGCAGAGAGGACGGGGCCGTTCGAAATGGTGGGATCGAATGGTCAGGCGGTCGGGCGCAGCGCGCCCATCACGAAGCGGGTCACCGCGTCGCCGCGCGCGGCCAGGCGGGTGTTGCGGCGCGAGAGCACCCAGTCGGTGGCCATCTCGTCGAGCACGCCGAAGACGGCCTTGGCCAGGAACATCGGCTCGAGGTCGCGGCGCCAGACGCCGGCCGCCTGACCTTCGGCGATGACCCCGGCGATCGCCTGCAGATACCCGCCGACCCTGGCGCGCGAGAGCTGGTCCAGGAAGTGGAGACTGTGGCGCAGTTCGACCTGGGTGATGATGGCCAGATCGCGGTCGCCGCCCACCAGTTCGAGATGCAGATCGATGATGCGCATCAGGCGCGCGACCGGATCGTCCAGTCCGGCCAGTTCGTCCGTGCCCCGCTCGGTGAAACGGTCCATGGCGCGGTCGAACAGCGAGACCAGGATCTCTTCCTTGCCCGCGAAGTACAGATAGATGGTGCCGTCGGCCACCCCCGCGCGGCGGGCGATCATCGCCACCGTGGTGCCGTGGTAGCCATGGCTGGCAATCTCCACGACCGCGGCGTCGAGGATGGCTTCCTTCTTGCGACCGGTGGCCTGGCGAGGCATTGCTGCTGAACACCCATTCAGTGATGTGACGGGGCGGACCCCGCCGCCGCGGTCGTGAACCCGATTCGGAGCAACATTCTAGCACGACGGGTGCGCCAGACAAATGAAAACGGCGACCGCCGCCTGTTGACAGCCGCCGGAACCATTGCTAGAGTCACGGTGTTGATGAATGGTCATTCATTAATGACCACTCATCGATGAACACATCGCTCATTGAACACCTGGCGGCCGGGGCCGCCGGAATGAAACTGCCGCCGGAAAGGCTGGACCATGCGCAGGCAGATCAGAAACGTCGCCGTGCTCGGCTCGGGCGTCATGGGCAGCGCCATCGCCGCCCACTTCGCCAACGCCGGCGTCCGCTCGCTGGTGCTGGACATCGTTCCCCGCGAACTGAACGCCGCGGAGAAGGCCGCCGGGCTGGCCCTGACCGACCCGAAGGTCCGCGGGCGCCTGGCCGCCGAAGCGGTGGCCGCCATGCAGAAGAGCCGCCCCTCCCCGCTGCTGAGCAGCGAGCGCATGGCACTGATCGCCACCGGCAATCTCGAAGATGACCTGCCGCGCCTGCGCGAGGCCGACTGGGTCATCGAAGTGGTGAAGGAGGACCTGGCGGTCAAACTGAAGGTGCTGGCTTCGGTGGCGCCCCACCTGCGGTCGGACGCGCTGCTGACCAGCAACACGTCGGGCCTCTCGCTGGCCGCCATGGCCGAGGCTCTGCCCGCGGACATGCGCCCTCGCTTCCTGGGCACGCACTTCTTCAATCCGCCGCGCTACATGAAGCTGTTCGAGGTCATCCCCACCGGCGACACCGACCCCGGGGTGCTGGACGATGTCTGCGCCTTCGCGCGCGACCGTCTGGGCAAGGGCGTGGTCATCGCCCGCGACACGCCGAACTTCATTGCCAACCGGGTCGGCGTCCACGCGATGATGGCCACCTTCGCGGTGATGCAGGACCTGGGGCTGACGATCGAAGAGGTCGACGCCCTGACCGGGCCGGCCATCGGCCGCCCGAAGACCGCCACCTTCCAGCTGGCCGACTTGGTGGGCCTGGACACGTTCCTGCACGTGGCGGACAACATCTACCCGCTCATCCCCGACGACGAGGCGCGCGAGACCTTCAAGGCCCCCGACTTCGTGCGCCGCATGGTCGATCGCGGCCTGCTCGGCCGCAAGAGCGGCGGCGGCTTCTTCCGCATGCTGAAGGAACCGCAGAAGAAGCTGCTGGCGCTGGACCTGCAGACCCTCGAATACCGCGAACAGGTGAAGGGAAAATTCCCCGAGATCGAAGCCGCGCGCCCGATCGAGGACCTGTCCGCCCGCCTGCGCCAGCTCGCGTCCAGCCAGGGCCGCGCCGGTCAGGCCATCTGGCGCATGCTGGCCGCCAGCTTCTCCTACAGCGCCATGCGCGTCGGCGGGATCTGCGACAGCGCCGCGCAGATCGACCAGGCCGTGTGCTGGGGCTTCAACTGGAAGCTGGGTCCGTTCGAGACCTGGGACGCCCTGGGTTTCCGCGCCGTGACCGAGCGGATGCGGGCCGACAGGCTGCCGCTGCCCGCCTGGATCGACGCGCTCTACGACAGCGGCGCCGACAGCCTCTACCGCGAGGTGGACGGCCGGCGCCACAGCCCCACGGCCGTGATCGGCGTGTCGGCGCCCGTGCCGGGAGACGAGCGCATCTTCGACTTCGATGTGCTGCGCCGCGCCGGCCGCGAGGTGCGCCGCAACCCCGGCGCCAGCCTTCTGGACCTGGGCGACGGCGTCCTGGGCCTGGAATTCCACTCGAAGATGAACGCCATCGGACAGGACCATCTCAACATGGTCATGACCGCCTGCACCGAGGCGGAGAAGAACTGGCTGGCACTGGTCGTGACCAACCCGGCCGAGAACTTCTCGGCCGGCGCCAACCTGATGATGCTGATGATGGAGGCCGCCGAGGGCAACTGGGAGGACATCGACCTGATCGTCCGCGCCTTCCAGTCCGCGTGCGGACGGCTCGAGCACTGCGGCGTGCCGGTGGTCACCGGACCGGCGGGTCTGGCCCTGGGCGGCGGCTGCGAGATCACGATGGCCGGCAACGCCGTCCGCGCCGCGGCCGAAACCTACATCGGCCTGGTCGAACTCGGCGCCGGCGTGGTACCGGCCGGCGGCGGCTGCCTGCGGCTCTACCTGCGCAACCTCGCCCGGCAGACCGACCCGCGCGACCTGCAGCCCGCCTTCCGGCGCACCTTCGAGACGATCGGCACCGCCAAGGTGGCCACCAGCGCCGAAGAGGGCCGCGAGCTGGGCTTCCTGCGGCCGGGCGACACCTGGTCGATGCACCGCGAACACGTGGCGGCCGACGCCAAGGACCTGGCGCTGGCCATGGCGCGCAGCGGTTTCGAGCCGCCGGCCGAGCGTCTGGCCATCCCCGTGATGGGAACGGCCGGCATCGCGCTGGCCGAGTCCGTGCTCTACAACATGGAACAGGGCGGCTTCGCCACCGCGCACGACCGCAAGCTGGGCCTGGCCCTGGCCGGCGTGCTCAGCGGCGGCAATGTGCCGCCGGGTTCGACCATCACCGAGCAGGAGATGCTCACGCTGGAACGCGAGGCCTTCATGCGCCTGATCAGCGAGCCCAAGTCGCTCGCGCGCATGGAAAGCCTGATGAAGACCGGCAAGCCGCTGCGGAACTAGAGGTCCGGCTCAACTGGAGGGCATCGATGAAGGAAGTCGTCGTCATCTCCGCGCGCCGCACCGCGGTCGGCCGCGCGCTCAAGGGAACCCTGCGCCACACGCGTCCCGACGATCTGGGCGCCGCCGTGGTGAGACAGCTGGTCGCGCAATACCCGGATCTCGATCCGGAATTGCTGGGCGACGTGATCATGGGCTGCGCCATGCCCGAGGGCGAGCAGGGCATGAACGTCGGCCGCAACATCGCGCTGATGGCCGGACTGCCGGTGTCGGTGCCCGGCATGACCATCAACCGGTTCTGTTCGTCGGGACTCGAGACGGTCAACTACGCGGCGCTGAAGATCGCCTGCGGCCAGTCCGAGGCCGTGATCGCCGGCGGCGTCGAGACCATGACCATGGTGCCGATGGGAGGTTTGCGCTACCTGCCCAGCCCCGCCATGGCGCGCGAGCACCCCGAGTACCTGACCAACATGGGCATCACCGCCGAGAACCTGGTGGTGCGCGACGGCATCACCCGCGAGCAGCAGGACGAATTCGCCTTCCACAGCCACCGCAAGGCGATCGCGGCGATCGCGGCCGGACGCTTCGCCGACGAAATCGTGCCGGTGATGGCCGCGCTGCCCGGCCGCGACGCGAAGGGTCGCCCGACGCAGCACGACGTCGCGTTCACGGTCGACGAGGGCCCCCGCGCCGACACCACCGTCGAGGCGCTGGCGAAACTGAAGCCGGCCTTCAAGGTCGGCGGCACCGTCACCGCCGGCAACAGCAGCCAGATGAGCGACGGCGCCGCGGCCGCGCTGCTGGGCACGCCCGAATTCGCGGCCAGGATCGGCGCCACGCCGCTGGCCCGCTTCGTCGGCTACGCGGTGGCCGGCGTGGCTCCCGACCTGATGGGCATCGGCCCGGTCGAAGCGGTGCCGCGCGCGCTGGCCCGGGCCGGCCTGACGCTCGGGCAGATGGACGTCATCGAACTGAACGAGGCCTTCGCCGCCCAGAGTCTGGCCGTGTGCCGCGCCCTGGGTCTGGCGCCGGACGACCCGCGCCTGAACGCCAACGGCGGCGCCATCGCGCTGGGCCACCCGCTGGGCTGCACCGGGGCCAAACTGCTGGCCACGGCCCTGCACGAACTGAAGCGCCGGAACGGCCGCTATGCCCTGGTCACGATGTGCATCGGCACCGGCATGGGCGCCGCCGGGATCTTCGAAGCCATCTGAGCCTCGTCCGCCACCCGGGCCGGCAAGCGCCGGACCGACAAGGAGATGCCGAAATGAAGGACAGGACCTACCCCACCGGCGGCGAATTTCTCCTGCGCGAGACGGCGCCGGCGGACATCTTCACGCCCGAGGACTTCAACGACAACCAGCGCATGTTCATCGCCACGGTGGCCGACTTCGTCGAACGCCATATCGTGCCCGTACGCGAGGACCTCGAGAAGAACGGCAACACCAGCCTCGGCCGCGGCCTGCTGAAGGCCGCCGGTCCCCTGGGTCTGCTGATGGCCGACATCCCCGAGGCCTACGGCGGCATGGGCTCGGACAAGGCCACGGTCATGCTGGTTTCCGAGGGCGTCGCCTGGGGCGGCAGCTTCGCCGTCACGCACGGCGCGCAGTCCGGCATCGGCACGCTGCCCATCGTCTACTACGGCACGCCGGCGCAGAAGCAGGAATACCTGCCGCGCCTGGCCACCGGCGAACTTCTCAGCTGCTACGCGCTGACCGAGACCGGGAGCGGCTCCGACGCCCTGGCCGCGGCCACCACCGCCGTGCTGACGCCCGACGGCGCCCACTATGTCCTGAACGGCGCCAAGCAGTTCATCACCAACGCCGCCTACGCCGACATCTGCATCCTGTTCGCCAAGATCGACGGCCAGAAGTTCACCTGCTTCATCGTCGACCTGAAGGCGCCCGGCGTGACCATCGGGCCCGAAGAGCACAAGATGGGCATCAAGGGGTCGAGCACCTGCGCCATCATCCTCGAGAACGTGATGGTGCCCGTGGGCAACGTGCTGGGCGAGATCGGCAAGGGCCACCACATCGCCTTCAACATCCTGAACGTGGGCCGTTTCAAGCTGGGCGCCAGCACGCTCGGCGGCCTGAAGATGACACTGCGCGACGCCGTGCCGTACACGAAGCAGCGCCACCAGTTCGGGCAGCCGCTGTGCAGCTTCGGACTGATCCGCCGCAAGATCGCCGACGTGATGGCGCGCGGCTTCGTGGCCGAGTCGATGGTCTACCGCACGGCCGGGCTGCTGGACGGCGCCATCGCCACGCTGGACAAGAGCGCCGCCGACTATGACCTGCAGGGCATCAAGCAGGTCGAGGAGTTCTCGATCGAGTGCTCGATGATCAAGGTCTTCTCCTCCGAAGCCCTCGCCCTGGCGACCGAGGAGGGCGTGCAGATGCTGGGCGGCTACGGCTACTGCAGCGAGTACCGGCTGGAGCAGCACTACCGCGACGAGCGCATCAACCGCATCTTCGAGGGCACCAACGAGATCAACCGCATGCTGGTGCCTGGCATGATCATGAAGAAGGCGCTGAAGGGCGAACTGGCCTTCTTCGGCGCCGCCAAGACCGTGGCCGACGAGCTGATGGGCATGCCCTCGTTCGTCGAGCCGCACGAGCCGGGCTTCCTGGAAGCCGAGGCGCAGCACGTGGCGAACATGAAGAAGGTCGTCCTGGCCACCCTGGGCCTCGCGGCCCAGAAGTACGGTATGGGCCTGAAGGACCAGCAGGGCGTGCTCGCGGACATCGCCGACATCGTCATCGAGACCTACGCCTGCGAGAGCGGACTGCTGCGCGCGCAGAAGAAGGCCGCCGCTTCAGGCCAGGATGCGGCCGAGCCGATGGCCGACATGGTGCGCCTGTACACGCACGACGCCATGGAGAAGGTGGCCACCCTGGGCCGCAACGTGCTGGGCGCCGCCTGCGAGGGCGACGAACTGCGCGTGATGATGGCCGGCATGCGGCGGTTGGCCAAGCACGAGCCGCTGAACCGCGCGACGCTGCACGACCGGATCGCGCAGCGGGTGATCTACGCGGAGAGCTATACGGTCGCGTAGGCTCCGGCGACGAAGAAGAGTACGGATCGGGCCGGGCCGCCCGGCGCTGCGGACGTGAAGTCCGCAATGAACTGTGCGGTTTCGAATGTGCGGTTTCGAATGCGATGGTGATAATCCCTTTCATTGTCATCATCGCACCGTCCGTCGCTCCCGGGTTCGTCAAGGATGCGGATGATGACACGCGCGCGGGACCGGGGTCAATCCGGGCACCGGCCCGGACCCGGCGCGCGGGACCGGGATCGCCGATGATCGGCGCACCACGCCGCGCGTGATCACCCTTGAACTCGCGCGGAGATACCGTACTCTTGGCTGGTCCACATCAACTTGGCTTGCCCTCGCAGGAAGCTGGTCGATTGCGGCGTCGCAGTGGCGATCCTGACCCATGGCCCCGGGAGCTTCCGCACCATGGTCGTCGAACTCCTCCAGAACGTGGCGGTGCTGATCGCCCTGGCCGTGGGCCTGCAGATGATGGCCCGGCAGTGGACGCGCAGAACCGTGCCCTTCCAGCTTGCCGCTGGATTGGCCTACGGCGTCGCCGGGGTCGCCGGCATGATGACCCCCCTGGCCTTCGCGCCGGGCGTCATCTACGACGGGCGCTCCATCGTGCTGACTCTGGCCGGCCTGTTCGGCGGTCCGCTGGCCGCCGCGGTGGCCGCCCTGATGTGCGGCTCCTACCGCCTCCTGCTCGGGGGGCCCGGCGCCCTGCCCGGCGTGCTCGTCGTCATCGAAGCCGCCGCCCTGGGCTCGCTGCTGCATTTCCTTCGCCGGAAGGATGAACGCTGGCTGAGCGCGCTCCGCCTGTGGGTCGTCGGGCTGCTCGTCCACGTCTTCATGCTGGCTCTGCAGCTTCTGCTGCCGGAAGGCCGGGGCTGGCAGGTGATCCAGAGGATCGGACCCGCGGTCCTGGTCCTGTACCCGCTGGGATTCGTGCTGGTGGCCAAATTGTTCCTGCAGGCGGAGCGCACCGGCGTCGCGGAAGCGGAATTGAGGGAAGCACAGGCCCGGCAGCGCGCCATGATCGCCTGCTCGCCCATCGCCCTCTACAGCACGGACACCGAGGGACGGGTGCTCAGCTGGAACGAGTCCGCCGAACGGCTGTTCGGCTGGAGCGCCGCCGAGATCGTGGGCCAGCCCCTGCCGATCATTCCGCCGGGGCCGGGGGACGAATACGCCAGCCTTCGGCGACGGGTCCTCCAGGGAGAGACCTTCACCGGACTGGAACTGGTGCGCCGGCGCCGCGACGGCACCCTCTGCGATGTCAGCATGGCCGTGGCTCCGCTGCTCGACGCTTCGGGCCGGGTCATCGGCATTTTCTCCGGTGTCGAGGACATCAGTGCGCGCAAGGCGTCCGAAGTCCGGCTTCGCGAGAACGAGGAACGTTTCCGGGCCCTGGTCGAGGGCGCGCCCGACGCCATCTTCGTCCAGAGCGGCGGCTGCTTCGTCTACCTGAACGCGATGGCTCTCGCGCAGTTCGGCGCGACATCGCCCGAGCAGCTGCTGGGAACCGAGGTGCTCGATCGCTTCCACCCTGCGCATCGCGAGGGCATCCTCCAGCGGATCAGGCAGTTGAACGTCGACAAGCGCGCGGCACCGCCGCTGGAAGAGACCATCCTGAGGCTGGACGGCACCGAGGTCACGGTGGAAGTCTCCGCGGTGCCCGTGGTGTTCGAGGGGCGGGACGGCGCCATCGTCTTCGCCCGCGACATCGCCGCGCGCAAGGACCTCGAGCAGCGTCTGTTCCAGGCCCAGAAGATGGAGGCGGTCGGGCGGCTGGCCGGCGGCATCGCGCACGACTTCAACAACATGCTCCAGACCATCCTGGGCTATTCCGACATCCTGCTCGACGACATGAAACCGGGTGACGCCCACCAGCACGACCTGGTGCAGATCCGCAAGGCGGCCGCGCGCTCGGCCGACCTCACCCGCCAATTGCTGGGATTCGCCCGCAAGCAGATCATCAAGCCCGAACTGCTGGACCTGAACGAATGCGTTTTCGACCTGCTCAAGATGCTCGAACGCATGATCGGCGAGGACATCGAACTGCGATGGCAGCCGGGCGCCGGCAAGCACCCTGTCCTCATGGACACCTCACAGGTGGCCCAGATCCTGGCCAACCTGGTGGTCAATTCGCGCGACGCCATCCCAGGGGTCGGCTGCATCACGATCGAATCGTCGCATGCCGAATTCGACGAGGAATACTGCGCCGCACATCCCGGGGCACAGCCGGGCAGCTACGAGATGCTGGCCGTCAGCGACAACGGCTCGGGCATGGACCGCGAGACGCTGGCCCAGGCCTTCGAACCTTTTTTCACGACCAAGGATCGCGACAAGGGAACCGGCCTCGGACTGGCCACCGTGTTCGGCATCGTCAAGCAGAACGACGGCTTCATCAACATCTACAGCGAGCCGGGACAGGGCACCACCGTGCGTGTCTATCTGCGCACCGCCGTGGGCGAAGCGGATGCCGCTTCGTCATCACCGGAAGCCCGCGGGATGCTCCCGGGCTCGGAGACCATCCTGCTGGTCGAGGACGAGCCGGCCCTGCTGGAACTCAGCCGGCACATCCTCAAGAAGCTGGGCTACCGGGTGGTCTCCACGCAGGATCCCACCGAAGCCCTGGCCATGGTCCGCGACCGCGGCCTGAAGGTCGACCTGCTGCTGACCGACGTCATCATGCCCCAGCTCAGCGGCAGGGATCTGTACGCCGGGTTGCAGCGGCACCTTCCCGGACTCCCCTGTCTGTACATGTCGGGCTATACCAACAACGTGATCGCCCATCTCGGCGTGCTCGAGGAAGGCATCCATTTCCTGCAGAAGCCTTTTTCGAGCCAGGATCTGGCGGCAAAACTGAGGGACGTACTCGGGCGGGGGCCTGCGGCGGTCAACCCCCCGACCGCTTGACGATCCAGCCGCGCGCCTGCAGCAGCGTCACCAGGCGATCGCGGTGTTCGCCCTGGATCTCGATCACGCCGCCGCGCAGCGTGCCGCCCGAACCGCAGGCCTTCTTCAGTTCGCCCGCCAGCGTCTTCAGGCCCGCTTCGTCCAGGGGCACGCCACTGACGACCGTCACGCCCGCGCCCTTGCGCCCCTTGGTTTCACGGCCCACCCGCACCACGCCGTCGCCGGCCACCGCGCCGGCGGCCGTTCCGCAACGGCAATCAGCGACGGCCGAACCGCACGCCGGGCACAGGCGGCCGCCTTCGCTGGAGTAGACGAGGGAGCGGCCATTGTCCTTCTTCATGTTCCCTACCGGAGTTGGCTGGACGGAATACGCGCGACGCGGCCGACCGGTACATGCCCGGGCGGCCGCCCGAAAGTGGCACGCGGACGCGCCCGCCGTCAAACCGCACCGGGCGGAGATGGACGACCCCCGCCCGGCGCTCACGTCCGCGAAGGTCAGTGCGTGCCCGTGGCCACGACATCACGCCGGCAGAAACACGACACGGCCACCGGCGTGTCCGCGCGTACCCAGGCGGTCGTGAACCGCTCGCGGGCCTTGGCGGCTTCCTCCGCGCGGCCGCCTCGCTCCAGGCACTCGGCCAGGCCCGTCAACGCCCAACCGTTGTCCGGATGCCGGCGCAGGTCCTCGCGGTAGACGACCTCGGCTTCGTCGACGCGCCCCTGCTCCAGGAGCAGCGCACCGAGAGCGTGCCGCACCGGCTGCATCCAGCCCCACGGCTCATCGTAACGCAGCGTGTCGTCGCGGCGGACGGCCTCGCGCAGCAGCGCGAAAGCCCGCTCGTGGTTGCCTCGTCGGTACTCCAGCTCCCCCTCGGCCAGAGCCAACCCGACCGCCAGAATGTCGCGCGTCGGATTGTTGCCGAGTGTGCGGGATTCCGGCACCTCGCCGCAGGCCCGCTGCAACGCGGCGAACTCACGCTCGCCGTCGTCGACCCGGCCCAGCGACGAGCACGCCATGGTGCGCCCGTAGCGCCACATCGCCTGCATCACCGGCAGGTCGGCGGGCGGCTGCGGCTCGGCCAGCATGTCGTCCCACCGGCCGAAGCGGACCATCACGTGCCAGGGCACGGCCAGGAAACCGTCGAGCAGGTCCGGGAACGCGCGCACCACCTCCAGCGGCACCTCGACCACCATGTCGCGCGCCGCCTTCATCGCCACCGCCCTGCGCCCTTCGAACATCGCGGCGTAAGCCAGGAAATGGTAGTTGTGCGCCCGGTAGACCGTGTAGAAGCCGCCGCGGCCCGCCTTGTCGACGTAGTCGAGATCGACGGCGATCGCCTTCTCGTTGGCCGTGGCGGCCGCGGCGTAGCGCCCGAGGCGGATGTCGACGTGGGCCGGCATGTGGACCAGGTGGCCGGCCCAGGGCACCAGATCACGCAGGCGATCAGCGGCCGGCACCGCCATTTCGGGCTTGGGCGACGCCTCCCAGGTGTGGATCGTGAAGTGCAGCGCCGCCGGATGGTCCGGCTCCAGTTCGAGAACCTTCGCCAGCGCCGCGGTGATCTCGTCGGTGCCCGGCTGCATGGCGCCGTCCGGTGTCCACAGGTCCCACGGGCGCAGGTTCATCATCGACTCGGCGAACAGGGCGCCGACGTCAGGGTTCGTCGGGTAGGCCCGCCAGGCCTCGCGCATCGCCTCCGCATAGGCCTGGTCCAGCGGCGCGCGGTCCTCGGGCGCCGGCATCGCGTAGCGGCGGGACAGCGCCTCGACGAGCCTGCGCTCGAGCGGCGAGGCCCGCCCCAGCTTTCCGATCGCCGTCGTCAGGGCGGCATGCGCCTTCTCGTTGGCCTCGGTGTCCATCTCGGGGTTGTTGATGTGCGTGCCCCAGGCGTAGGCGATGCCCCACCACGCCATCGCGCAGTCGGGATCGGCCCGGGTCGCCTGTTCGAACGAGCGGATCGCCTCGGCGTGGTTGAAACCGTAGCAGAGCGTCAGCCCCTGGTCGAACCAGCGCTGCGCGTCCGCGGATGTCGTCGTGACTACGAAGTGGCGTGCGCCTTTTCCGCCGAACCAGAGCGGTGTGTCGGGTGCGGCGGATGAAAGGATCGGCGCCGTGATCATGGCGCCGAGGATCATGCCCAGAAGGAACGGCCGCATGACTGCCTCCTCGCTTTGGGTTGGCCGACAATTAAAGATTATCTAAGTCTTCTTGCGGACTGTGGCCAACCATTTTCGGACCTGCGAAAACGATGGTGCGGCCCGGCCCGATCGGGCCGTGCGGGCGCTCAGGAGAATATCATTCAAAAATGCTCTGATATCTGGTATCGTGGAAGGTCATGGCACGATCCGAAAAAGGAGGTTTCTCCATGCGATCTGCTAAAGCACATCGCCACAATGACATCGACCAGTCGGTGGGGCTTTCTCTGGTCCTCCTGCTGCTCTTTGTCGCACCCTCCGTCGCCGGCACGGTTTGCGGCCAAGTGCGCGATGCCGATACCGGCGGGCCGGTGGCCGGCGCCGGCATCTTCGTGCGCGAACCGGTCGGGCTGTACGCCGGCGCGCTGGCGGTCAGCGCCGTCGACGGGGCCTGGTGCATCGACGGGCTGGACCCGGGCACCTACACGCTCGAGTTCCGCGTCGACGGCTACCTGACGGCCTATGTGAACAATGTCGTGGTCACCGATGACCTGTCCGACGTGCCGGTCGCCCTGGCGCCGTCGGCCGTCGTGCTCGATCCCCCCTGGCCCAATCCGGCTTCGGGCAGCGTGAAGCTGCGCCTGCATCTGGCCAGCCCCGCGCCGGTGGATCTGCGCATCTACGATGCTCGCGGCCGTCTCGTCAGGGCCTGGCGGGCCGACGAAGTCGAGGCGGGCTCCCGCGAATATGCCTGGGACGGCCTCGACGGCAACGGCCGCGCGGCGCCCGCCGGCATCTATCTGGTCCGCGTCGACACGGGCCACACACGCACCAGCCGACCCTTGATCGTGGCCCGCTGACCGGGCGACAACGGAAGGATGCGACCCCATGGAAAACACGCGCACGAAGCACCGCCGGCGGCTATTCACGGCAGTGCTCCTCACCATCGTCGCGCTGGGCGGCTGTTCCGACCTCGACGGCCCCGGTCCGTTGCGGGATATCGAACTGTCGGACGGCGCCTTCGTGACCGGGACGGTCCGTGACACCGGCGGCGCCGCAGCCGAAGACGCCGTGGTGACCCTCGAGATGATGGTCGCCGGTCGCGCCGCTTCGATCGCCGCGCGCACCGGACAACGGGACGCCGAGGCCGCGGCCAAGAGTGCGCGCGTTCGCACGGCCGTGGCCGATGGCGAAGGCCGCTACCTGTTCGACGGCGTCGCGGCGGGCGACTACCTGCTGACGACCAGCCTGCGCGACCACGCAGGCTCCACCGACCGCCTGGCCGTCAGCCAGATGGCGGCGGACAAGGCCGACACCACCGTGGTGGACATCCAGCTCATGCCCACCGGCACCATCCTGGGCCAGGCGACGCGCGAGAACGCCGCCGAACACAGCGGCATCCTGGTGTTCGTGGACGGCACATCCTATGTGGCGGTCACCGACGCCGGCGGCGACTACAGCCTGACCGGCGTCCCCATCGGCACGCGGCCGGTGCACGCCGCCTATCCCGGCTACCTCGACGACACGACCTCGGCGACGCTGACGGCGGCCGGCGACTCGACCACCGCGAGCAGCCTCTTTCTGCGTCTGGGCTCGAACATCGCGCCGGTGATCGACAGCCTGGCCGCCACCATCGCCGTGCTGGGCATACCGACCTCGTTCTCCGCCGCCGCACACGATGTCGACGGAGCGGTCGCGCTGTGGGAATGGGACTTCCAGAACGACGGCGTCTTCGACTGGTCCTCGGGCGCAGGCGGGGCGACCTCGTTCACCTACGGCGCTTCGGGCCAGCACCTGGCGAAACTGCGTGTCACGGACAACCAGGGCGGCTTCGACCTGGCCGTCGTCACCGTGGACGTGCAGCCGGCTCCTACGGGCGCCATCTTCGTTTCGATGCTCGGCAGTGACACGAACAGCGGCTCGGCCGCGGCGCCTGTGCACACGATCACCATGGGACTGGCTCTGGCCCAGGCGGCCGGCATGGACTCGGTGCTGGTGGCCGTCGGCTCCTACTCGGGCACCTTCAATCTCATCGACGGGATCAGCATCTTCGGCGGCCGTGACGAACTGACCTGGGCCGACACGATCAACTATTCGCAACTGACGGGCCCCAGCCGCGTGCTGCGAGGCAACGGCATCGTCTCGGCCACCCACATCGAGGGCCTGGACGTGCAGGCCTTCAACGGCTTCGGCACAGGCGGCTCATCGATCGCCGCTCACCTGGTGGACTGCGGACCGCTCCTGGAGTTCGTCGACTGCCGGTTCTCCGCCGGCAACGGTGCCTTCGCGCTGGCCGGCTCCCCCGGCTCGAACGGGAGCCCCGGCAGTATCGGCGGCGCCGGTCTGGCCGGACTGTGTGACAGCACGCCGACGCGTTCGGGCGGCTCCGGTGGCGGAGGCGCGTCGGCCGGCGGCGCCGGCGGCTTCGGCGGCAACGCCGGCGGGAACGACAGCAATGGCGGCAGTGGAGCGTCCGGTGTCGGCGGCAGCGGCGGCGGCAGCGGCGGCGCCACCGGTGACCCCGGCGGTTCCGGTGCTCCCGGCGCCAATGGCGCGGCCGGTGCCGACGGCGCCGGCGGCGTCACCGCGACTTCGCACGGCAGCCTCGTCGGCGGCCTCTGGCAGGCGTCGACGTCCGGATCCGGCACCGCTGGCCAGGTCGGCCGCGGCGGCGGCGGCGGCGGCGGCGGCGGCGGCCAGAACGGGTTCTTCACCGTCGAGGGTGTCGGCGCCTCGGGCGGCGGCGGCGGCGGCGGCGGGTTCGCGGGCACCGGCGGCACCGGCGGTGTCGGCGGCGGCGCCTCGATCGGGATCCTGCTCGTCGACTCGACGCCCGTGATCAGCAACTGTGTCATCATGACCGGAACCGGCGGCAGCGGCGGCAGCGGCGGTCCGGGCGGCGCCGGTGGCGTCGGCGGCAACGGCGGCAACGGCGGCGGCCGCGACTGCAGCGACGTCGGACTCGGCGGCAAAGGCGGCCAGGGCGGCCAGGGCGGCGATGGCGGCGGCGGCGCCGGCGGGCCGGGGGGCCCCAGCATCGGCATCGCCTATTCCGCCGGTGGCGGCGTCAACACCTCGACGATCACGTTCATCATCGGCAACGGCGGCAGCGGCGGCCCGGGCGGCTCGCCGCCGACCGCTCAGGGCCAGACCGGCGCCGCGGGCATCGCGGCCCAGACCCTGGGAATCTGAGCGCTCCCGGTAAGGGACGAATGCACACGGGGCCGGCGGGTTGACCGCCGGCCCCGTTCCTTCATCCCGGCGCGACAACGCCTCCACGCCGCGCCCGACCTCAATCGCCGAGCAGGTGCTTCTTCCAGAACATCACCTGCGCCGCGCCGAAATAATCGGCGTTCGGCTTCTTGGCGAAGCCGTGGCCTTCGTCCCTGAACATCAGGTACCAGACGTCTCCGCCGTTGCTCCGCACCGCCGACACGATCTGTTCGGCTTCGGTGTACGGCACGCGGGGATCGTTGAAGCCCTGCGCCACGAACAGCGGCCGGGTGATGCGCCGCACGTTGTTCAGGGGCGCGATCTCCTCGTGGAACGCGCGCATCGCGGGATCGCGCTCGTCGCCGTATTCGACGCGGCGCAGGTCGCGGCGGTAGTCCTCGGTGTTGGCCAGGAAGGTGGAGAAACTGGAGATGCCCACGATGTCGACGCCGGCGCGGATGCGGTCGTTGTAGTCGACCATCGCGGCCAGGACCATGTAGCCGCCGTAGCTGCCGCCGGTCACGCCGACGCGATCGGTGTCCAGGCCGGGCTGCGCGGCGATCCAGTCGAGCAGGGCGCCGATATCCTTCACCGAATCCTTGCGCTGAAATCCGTTGTCCAGCTTCAGGAAGGTCTTCCCGTATCCGGACGAACCGCGCACGTTCGGCACGAGCACCGCCACCTTCAGTTCGCGCAGCAGGTACTGGATGGACGGATTGAACGTGGGCGCGGCCTGCGATTCCGGTCCGCCGTGGATGTTGATCAGCACCGGCACCTTCTCGTCCGCCTTCAGTCCGGCAGGACGGTAGTAGAAGGCGGGGATGCGACGGCCGTCGAAGCTCTCGAAATGCACGAGTGTCGGCGCGGTGAAGTCGCCCGTATCCAGTCCGCCGACTTCGCTCTGCGTCCAGCGCGTCAGGCTGCGCTGCCCGATATCGATCACGAACACGTCCGAGGGCGAAGTCGCGGTGTTGATGGACATCGCCAGCCTGCCGCCGTCGGGCGAGAACTCGAGGCCGCCGACCACGCCGATCGGCAGGAGCGGCAGTTCGAGCGGCCGGAACCCGTCGGTCTCGACCACCCGCAGGGTGGAGATGCCGTCTTCATTGGTGATGAAAGCCAGCCGGGCGCCGTCGCGGCTCTCCGCGAAAGCCGTCACGTCCCAGGGAATATCGCCGCTGATGACCGTGCTCCTGCCGGTGGCCGGATCGTGGTGCCGAAGCTGCAGGAACTCCGCGTTCTCGTCGGACACGAAGTAGACGCCCTTGCCGTTGCGCGCGTACTTGAAGCCGCCGAACGCGGCCTTGCCGCCGTCGATCGGGAACATCGTCAGCTTGCCCGTGGCCAGATCGACCTCGCCCGGCCGCGAGTCGTCGGCGGCGATGTACTGCGAAACCAACAGTGTCCTGCCGTCGGCCGAGAAATCGAGCGCGACCCAGAAGCCGCCGGCCTGCACCGCGAGCTTCGGCTCGCCGTCCAGTCCACGCACCCAGATGTCGGTGTCCTCGCCGTTGCGCAAGGTGCTGCTGTAGGCCAACTGGCTGCCGTCCTGCGACCACAGGGCGCCTTCGTTGCGCGACTTGCCGTCGGTCAGGCGGCTCACCTGCCGGCTGTCGATATCGTAGAAATGCAACTGATAGAACTCGCTGCCGCCCGCATCCTTCGAGAACACGAAACCGTTGCCGGCCGCGCCGGGCCGCACGGCCGCGCCCCTGACCGGCTCGCGGTAGAAGGTCAGCTGTTCGCGCGTTCCCAGCGGCCGGCTGACCCGGTGGACCTGCGCCGTGTCGCCGAAGCGGGTGCTGATCAAGAGGCTGCCGTCGTTCAGCCAGCCCTGGAAGCCGGCGCCCCGCGTGTTCTGGTACTGGTTGAGGCTCTCGACCAGTTCGGCCGGGATGTCCGGCAGGTTCTCGCTGACGCGGTTGCCGACCTCGACGCGCAGGGACGTGGAGGCCGGCTCCGCCGCGATGGCCGGCGCCGCGGCGATGACGGCGGCCAGTAGACTCAGGGCGAGCAGGGTGTTCCGCATGTGTGCTCCTTGTGCCGCACGGGCTCCGGGGTTGATCGTTTCGATTCCGCAAAGAAGGGCATACTAGCAGATCTCGTGAAAACGGCCGCCACCAAGTCCGCCCGGCGCCGCCAGCGCGCGCCAGCTGAGCACCGAGCCGGCCACGAGCGCCACGCAGCCGAGCCACAGCCGCGGTCCCGGCGTCACTCCGAGATACAGGCAAGCCGCCACCGTCGAGAGCAGCGGCGTCAGGTACGATGCCGCCGCGACCAGCCCGGCATCGCCGCGCCGCATCGCATGGTCCCACAGGCGATAGCCGCCGAAGGTGGCCAGTCCCAGGAACAGTGCCTCGCCGGCCGCCGCACGGCTCCACGGCCGGTGTTCGTCACCCAGCGCCGTCATCACGGCGAAGGCGCAGGCGGTCAGGATCAGGAACAGATCGACGGCCCCGCTCTCGCGGCCTTTCGCCCACCGCTGCGTGAGATTCGAGTACAGCGCCCAGCACACCGCCGCGACCAGCGCCATCGCGTAGGCGCCGGGATTCCCGGCCACGTTGGCGGCGAACGCGGACCACGAGATCGCCGTCGCGTGCGTCAGCGCCAGCGCGACACCCGCCAGCGCCAGCGCGGTCGCGGGCCACAGGAACCAGCGCGCCCGCCGTCCCAGCAGCACGGTCGACAGCACCACGGTCAGCGCCGGCCACAGGTAGTTCACCAGGCCGATCTCCAGCACCTGCTGTCGGTCGACGGCCCTGCCGATCGCGAGATACAGCAGGACGGCGTAGGCGACGAACAGGGCGCCGCACACCGTGACGTACCGGCGCGGCGGCCTGCCCTGGCCGCTCCGCAGCCGCGACAGGAGCGCCAACCCGCCGCTGACGCCGTAGACCGCGGCCGCGCCGGTCACCGGGCCGACGTGCTCGGACAGTCCGCGCGCGAGCGGCACCGTGGCGCTCCACAGGATGATGGCGCCCAGTCCGGCCAGCGTCGATAGGCGGGATGACAAAGTGCGCGACTCCGGACATGCCTTGCGGTACCCATCTCGCCGCGGCCCGCCTCCAGCGCGGAGCCCCGCTTCAGCGGGCACCCTACCACGCCGCTGTCCCCCGGGAACAGGCCCATCCCGCCGCTTTCCGGCGCCACCGGCGGCCCGGTTGACCGTGACGCCGGGCACCGTCTATAATTGCACCTTCACGGATTGCTACGTCTCTACTTGCAGAGCGGGGGCGGCGGACGGGCCGGTGGACGGCTGAGCGGCCCCTGATCCGTCCCGTGCCGGGCGCGCCCCCGGGTGCCCGCGAGCCCGGACCGACGACCGGAGAGGTGCGCGCCTTGACGTTCCAGCGCACATGGCCGAGCAGGGACGGGTGTCCGGCACCGGGCGCGGGCCGCGCCGTGTCATCGGCGGCCCCTCGGACCCTGCTGGCGACCATGGTCCTGTGGGCGACGATGGCGCTGCTCGGCGCCTGCGGTCGCGTCGCGCCGCGCTTCGAGCCGGCCAGCCTGTCGGTGGAATCGACACCCGCCGGCGCCGGCATCATCCTGGACGGCCGGGATACCGGCGAGGTCACCCCCTTCACCTTCACGGGCCTGACCGCGGCACAGCACACGGTCAGCGTCAGCCTGGCCGAATGGCACGCCGACCCGGAGTCCATTCCGATCGATCTGCGCCCGCTCGACGACGCCCGGGTCAGCTTCGCGCTTTTCCAGACCGGACTGCGCGTGACCAGCGAACCACCCGGCGCCCGCATTATCGTCGACGGCCTGGACACCGGCCGGACCACCCCCGCGATCGTGGCGGGGCTCGATCCGGGTCCGGTCCGTCTCTCGCTGGCGCTGGACACCTGGCTGTGCGTGCCGGGCAGCGTCGAGGTCACGGTGGTCGAGGGCGTGGTCACCGAGGTGCCGGCCGGAAGTCTGCGGCTGCGATCCCGGCGCACCGTGCTGCTCGAGGGCTTTTCGAACGTCAACTGCCCGCCCTGTCCGCAATTGACGGCTAATCTGCTCGCCCTGACCGAGCGCGACGGCTACGGGCCCGACCGCGCGCTGTTCCTGGAATTCGCCGTCAGCTGGCCGAACCCGGTCGACCCTCTCTATCTGGCCAACCAGGCCGAGAACGCCGACCGCTACCTGTACTACTGGGTGCTGGGCGCACCGGCGCTGTACGTCGACGGCGCGGCCCAGACCGACCCCGTGGCTCTGGAGGCGGCCGCCGCGGCCGTCGGCGCGCAGTGGAGCGACGACCCCGGCTTCATCATCGACATCGCCGCCGAGCCTGTGGCCGGCGCCGCGGTGCCGGTGACCGTTACGCTGACCCCGTCGAGGGATGTCGATCTGGGCGGACACGTTCTGTACGTTGCGTTGTACGAGAACATCGTCACCTTCACCGCGCCGCCGGGAACCAACGGGCAGTCCGAGTTCCACCACGTGTTCCGTGATCGCGTCGAAGCGCCGCGGGCGCTCGGCACCCTGGTCGCGGGCGAGCCGGCCGTGTTCAACGAAACCCTCGACCGCGGCGCCGCCGCCCCGGACAACGTGACCGTGATCGCCTTCGTGCAGCGGACTGCCGACAAGGCGGTCAGGCAGGCGGGATCGACCGCCGCCGCCGCACCGGCGCGCAGCGCGTTCGCAGGTGCCGCCAGGACGAAAGGACATCCATGATGCGCCGTCAGACCCTTCCGCATCCCGTCCGCACGCGGGCGCGCGCCGTTGCGCTTTGCCTGGTGGTCCTGGCCGCCGCTTCGGGCGCCCTCGCACAGAGTTCGTTCTCCTGGGACATCGCCGACCGCGGCTCGATCAACCCGCTGAACGTGCTGTCGTCGTTCCACACCGACATCGTCAACACCGGCAGCGTGACCGACACCTATCGGATCACCCTGGCCGGCGACATGCCCGGCACGTGGCTCACCACTCTGTGCGACGTCAACCTGTGCTATCCGCCGTTCATCACCGTGCGGGAGTACACCGTGGCTCCGGGAGCTTCGGTGTACGTGGGCGTGAACATCACGCCGATGGTCGACGGCGGCAGCGGCATCTCGACCGTCACCGTCAGCAGCACCAACGTGCCGGCCCTCAGCGTCACGGCCGATTTCACGGTGCTGGCGACCGGGCCCGCGGTCCTCATCGTCGATGATGACGGCATCGCCGGCGCTCCCGACGCCGTGGCCCAGGCTGTCGCCGCCGCGGGCCGCACGGCGGGGCTGTGGGACCGCGGCGCGGCGGGCAAGCTCGCCGCCGCCGAACTCGGCAACTTCGCGACCGTGGTCTGGCACGCGGGCGACGACGCCTCCGGACTGGACGCTGACGACCGCACCGCCCTCGCCGCCTATGTGGGCAACGGCGGCCGCCTGCTGCTCAGCGGCGCCAACCTGGCCTACGCCGGCTGCGATCCGCTCAGCCCCGCCTACGATCCAGCCGCGGTGGCGTGGTTCGCCGCGACGCTGGGCGCCGGCTTCGCCGCCGGCAACAGCGGCGCGACCCAGGTCGACGGCGTGCCCGGCGACCCGATCGGCGGCGGGCTTTCGTTCGCGATCAACGGCGCCGGTGCCAACGTGCTTCCGGATGCGCTGTCGATCCAGGGCGGCGCCGCCTGCCTGCGCTACGCCGGCGGACAGATCGCCGCGGTCCGGTTCCAGGCCGGCGACGGCAAGACGGCGCTCTTCGGCTTCGGCTTCGGCGGCCTGACCGACGTTGCCGCGCGCAACGCGCTGATGGCTGCCGCTCTCGACTGGCTGGCCGTCGACGCCTCGCCGGTCCTGACGCCGCCGGCACGGCCGGCGCTGCGGATGACGGCCGCGCCCAACCCCTTCAACCCGCGCACGGTGTTGTCGCTGGAGATCAGCGAATCAGCGACGACCGCGGTCTCGCTCGACATCTACGACCTGCGCGGGCGCCTCGTGCGCTCGGTGCTGCGCGGCAGGGCGGCTTCCGGTTCGACGTCCCTGACCTGGGACGGACGCGATGATGCCGGCCGGTCGCTGCCCGGCGGAACCTATCTGGCCAGGCTGACCGGCGCCGACGCCGAGGCCGCCACGGTCAAGCTCACGCTGGCCAAGTGATCCGGACGTCGCGGCCGGGCGATCCGGACGCCCCAGGCCCGCTCCCAGGAGTCCCGATGCCCGCACCCCGCGTCACCGCCCGGCGGCCTGCCGCGCGCCCGGCCGCACTTCGTCTGGCGGTCGTGCTTGCGCTCCTGATGTCGATGCTGCCGCAGCGTGCCGGCGCGGCGCCCGACTGGTCGCTCGAGGATCCGTCGGGACGCCGCGTGTCGTTCGGCGACGAACTGGCGCGCGGTCCGGTGGTCGTCGCCTTCTGGGCCACGTGGTGCAAGCCGTGCCTGAAGGAACTGCCCCATCTGGACGATCTGGCGGTCCGCTACGCAGGCAGCGTGTCGTTCCTGGCCGTCAGCACGGACAACCCGAAGAGCGTGGCCAAGGTGGAACCGCTGGTGCGCGCGCGCGGCTGGTCCCATCTGACGGTGCTGCTGGACCCCGCCGCCGCGGTGCAGCAGCAACTGCAGGTCGACACCATGCCCTACCTGATCCTCTACGACCGCGACGGCAGCGAAGCCTACCGCCATTCGGGCTACGTCGAGGGCGGCGAAGACGAGTTGCAGCGCGCCATCGACAAGCTGCTCGGCGCCGCGACGCCCGTGGCCGTCGACGAACGCGGCCGGGAGACCGGCCTGTCGCTGCCCGGCGAACTGACCGCCACCGACCGCTTCGAATACTCGTACGCCACGGAGACACGTCGCGAGATCGTCGAGAACTGGCTGGACGTCAGCTGGCGCCAGGGCGGCCTGCGCGCCGGCGCGACGCTGAACTCGCAGGCGCCCGGCGAAGAAGGGGGCCGTCGCAACGAGATCACGCACCGGTGGTTCGAGTTCTCGCGCGGCGCGGCCGTCGTGCGCGCAGGGCACTTCCACGGCCTGTTCGGCCGCGGCCTGCTGTTCAACGCCTGGCAGGACCGCAATCTGCGCATCGACACGCGCCTCGACGGCATGCTGGCCACCGTGCGCCACGGCGGACTTTCCGTCACGGCCCTGACCGGCACTCCTTCGTTCCGCGAGACCGACGTCCGCGCGGCCGACGTGGAGTGGGCCGCGGGCAGGCAGATGGTCTGGGGAATCTCCGGTCTGACCTGGAGCAACTCGACCGACGCCGGCGCCGGGCCCGTCGATCGCGAGTGGGCCGCCGCCGTGCGCGCGCGCCAGAGCCTGGCGCACGCGGACTGGTACGTCGAACTCGGCGCGCGCAACCGCTTCTCGCTCGACGCGTTCGATTTCGACCCGACCGCCGACGACCCCCGACGGGGCTGGGCCCTGTACGGCAACCTGAACCTGTACCGCGGACCGGTGACCGTCTCCTGGGAGGGCAGCGACTACGAGGACTTCGAACTCATCGCCCGCGCCGACGGCATCACGTCGCTGAACCGCCCGCCGGCGCTGGCGCGCGAATCCACCTGGACCCTGCTGAACCGCGCGCCCCACGCCCTGAACGCGAACGACGAGAAGGGCCACAACCTGGACGTCTCCTGGGCGGGCCCTGCCGGCCTGACCGTGCTCGCCGGCGGCGCTCGCCTGCGCCGGCACGACGGCGGCACCGTCTACGAACTGGCCCAGTTGACGGTGGAGAAGGAACGCTGGGGCGATGTCGGGCTGACGGGCGCCTTCGGGTTCCAGGACAGCGAAGGCCTGCGACAGACCGTGGCGACGGAGATTTCGTGGTTCGGCTCGGGCCGCGGCACCTGGAGCCTGCAGGCCGAACACCAGCACGTGCGCATGGGCGGCGGCGCCGGGTTCGATCTGGGCGCCTACGACCAGCAGTGGTTCAAGCTGGAATGGGCCGCATCGCCCCGCTGGATCCTCGCCGCCATGGGCGAGACCAACAACAAGTACGCGATGCAGCGTTCACCGGGCGAGGATCCGGGACCCTGGCTGTCGGCACAGGCCACGCGCGCCCTGTCCGGCGGAGCCACACTCAATCTGTGGGCTGGCGAGCGCCAGGCGGGGTTCCTCTGCTCCGGAGGCGTTTGCAAGTTCGAGCCCGCGTTCGCCGGCCTGGAATTCTTCGGCACGCTTCGCTGGTAGCCGTGCACCGGTCGTCCAGCTTCAGCCCGGCAGGTTCATCCGCGTGAACGCCTCGTTCAGCGCGCCGACCGTGGCCGCGTCGCGCCCTTCCATGTAGTAGCGCAACACCGCGTCGGTACCCGACGCGCGCAGTTCGAACCACAGCCCGGCGAATTCGATCATGGTGCCGTCGCCGGCGCGGAAAGCGCGCTCGACCGGCGGCAACGCCACGTCCGCCGGCAGCCCGGCCCGCAGCGTCGCGGTGATCTCCTGGGCGCTGCGTCCCTCCAGCGACGCGAAGAACGCCACCGTCCTTTCCTTGCGTGCGTTGCCGGCGGCCTTGGCCGCCTCGCGCGCGTCGCCCTTCAGCGCTTCGTCGAACAGCGTCAGGTCACGGCGCTCGTAGAAGCGGTAGGTCGTGTCGTAGCGGTCGAGCGCGGCCAGGTAATAGCCGGCGAAGCTGTCGCCATCGACATGCAGCCGCGCACCCAGGCACAGCGCCAGCACGCCGATCTGCATCGCGTCCTTTTCCTTGGGTGCCAGGCTGCGGCGCGCGCCGTGCCGACTGGCGACCGGTTCGGCGAAGCCCATCGCCGCGCCGCCGCTCTCTTCGGCCATGATCAGCATCCGCGGCCGCGCGCCGAAGGTCACCGTACGTCCGGTCACGTCCCGCGCCGTCGCCTGCGCCACGCCCGCGGCCGTCTGTTTCTCCAGGCTGCCGACCAGTTCGGCGAAATACTTGAATCCCACCGGCACCTGGAAAGTGGGCAGCGTGAAGCCGCCGCGACGGCCGGTGACCTCGGCGATCTCGCCGATGCTGCGGCTGGTCGGGAAGGTCGTCGCCGTGATCCAGTCGTGCTCCGCCAGTGTTCCGGCGGCCGAGAGTCCCTCGAGCTTCAACGCCGTCAGCATGAAGTAGATCTGGTTCGGCTTGAAGAACACGAGGCAGCGCCCGTCGTCCAGCGGGTCGACTTCGAGACCGGCCGCCGCCGCCCTGTCCGCCAGCGAGGACGGCGCCACGGTGACCATGTTGAACCGGTCGCCGTCCGGATCCCAGATGAAGAACACGTCGCAGCGGCGTCCGCGCAGCAGTTCCTGCGCGCCGACGTGCTTGTAGACCTGCCATTTGCCGGGATCCACGCCGTGGTTCACGCCGTCCAGCTGCCCGATGCCGTGGTAGTCGTCGTGCTCGGCCTCGTGCGTGAAGAACACCGGACCGTCCGGCCCGCAATCGATGTCCAGCGCCGCGAAGACGCGTCGGGCCGTGGCTCCCATCGACCCGCCTTCGGTGCAGAAGGCGGCGTGGAATCCGGCGGCCGCCGCCGGGGCGATGCCCTGCAGCAGTTGCGCCGGCACGACCTGCCGCAGCACGTCGACGTAGGCGTCCAGCGGGTCGAAGTCGCGGAGGATCAGCGCGTCGTCCGCTGCCGCCAGCGGGATGGTGACGCCGCCGGCCACGGCTTCGGCCACCAGCGCGCGCACGCCGTCCTCGATCTCCGGCGCCATGGCGATCAGTTGCCCGCCGTCGCCGTCCATCGGCTTCCAGCCGCCCTTGTAGCTCTGGCTGTGCGACGCCGTGAAATTCTCGCCGCCGTCGAGTTCCTCGTGGAAGACGCCGAACGAAGACAGCCAGATCGGGGTCGTGCGCATCCCCCGCGGCCGCAGGTGGACGCTCAATCCGTGCGCGGCGTAGATGCGCGCGGCGAGGTCGATCAGTTCCTGCGTGTGCGGCCGCACCTCGCCGCCCACGTGCAGCGCCCGCAGGCCGTGCCGAACGGCCAGACGCGCGCGCGCCTCCAGGATGACCGCCGCCGTCAGCGCGTTGAAGGGCACGCCCGGATTGAAGAAATCGGCGGGGTCCAGCAGATCGCGGTATCCGGCGGTGCCCAGTTTGAACTGGGCGGCCCACGACGCCAGCTTCGCGTCGGCGCACAGCGCCGCGTCCAGGCGGATGGTCTCACGGTGCTCGGCGAACGGCGTGAACAGCTTCCGGCTGGCGGACATGGCTGGAACTCCCGGCTCGACTGGGGAACGGGCTCGCAACGGGGCCGCCCGAATATAACGGAGGTCGCGCGCGGCACCAAGGGTCGGCGTGGCCGGTCAGGCGGGCTGTTCCGCGGGCGCGCACCAGCGATGCAGCGCCAGCACCAGATCGCTGGGGCGCAGCGGCTTGGGCAGGTAGTCGTCCATGCCGGCCTTCAGGCAGGTCTCGCGGTCGCCCGGCATCGCGTTGGCGGTCACCGCGATGATCGGCACGCGCGGTCCGGACCCTTCCTGCCTGCGGATGGCGAGGGTGGCCTGCAGCCCGTCCATCACGGGCATCTGCAGGTCCATGAAGACGGCGGCATAGGTCCGCTCGCGCACCATCTGAACGGCAACGGCGCCGTTCTCGGCCACCTCCACGCGGCAGCCGGTCTTTTCCAGGATGCGCACGGCCAGCAGCCGATTGACCGGGTTGTCCTCGACCAGCAGCACCGGCAGAGCTTCGGAGCGGTGGCCGTCCCGGGCGATCCGCGGCACCGCCGGATCCAGCGGGGTGGCGCTCGCCAGCACGTCCGGCACGGCCGCGGGCACCGCATCGCGCACCGGCATTTCCACGCGGAAGATGAACGTCGCGCCGCGTCCGTAGACGCTGGAGACCCCCAGCGCGCCTCCCATCAATTGCGCCAGCCCATGGCTGACGGCCAGACCCAGGCCGGTGCCGCCGTAGGCACGTGACGCGCTGCCGTCGCCCTGCGCGAACATCCTGAAGATACGTTCGATGTCTTCCGGCCGGATGCCGATCCCGGTATCGCGCACGCACACGGTCAGGTCGCAGGTGCCGCCCGGCCGGTGCCGCGCATGCAGCGTGACCGCGACCGAGCCCTCGTCGGTGAACTTGATGGCGTTGCCGACCAGATGCCCGAGCACCTGGCTGAACCGCAGCGCGTCGCCCTCGACCGGCAGGGAGGCCAACTCGCCCGCTGCCAGGGTCAACTTCAGGCCCTTGCCCGACGCCGCGGGCGCGTAGCGGGCCACGGTGTCGGCCATCACCTTGTGCACGTCGAAGACCACCGGCTGCAGGGCCAGCTGGCCGGATTCAAGGCGGGAAATGTCCAGGATGCCGTTGAGCACGTCGAACAGCGCCAGCGAGGACCGGTGGATGAGATGGACGTACTCGCGCGCCTCGGCGGGAAGATGCAGCTGCAGCGCCAGTTCCGCCGCTCCGATGAGGCCGTTCAGAGGCGTGCGGAGTTCATGGCTCATGCTGGCCAGGAACTGCTGTTTGACCTCGGCCGCGGAACGGGCCTCCAGTTCGGCATCCTGCCGGCAGAGGCGTTCCATGGCCAGTTGGTCCTCGAGCTGCGCGATACGATCGCTCAGCACGGATTCGTTCGTCACGGCGGCCGTCCTTCTTGTCCCGGGCCCGCCTGGGCGCTCACGGGACGCCGAGACCGCAGTGGAGGCGCACGGAGGTTCCGGCGACCCGCTGCTGGCTCGACAAGGTATCGGCCGATCCCTATGATGATTTAAGGCATTCTTTAACCGGAGAACGACACATCCACCACCTGCCGCACGACCGCGCTTTCGACTTCGAAGAACTCGGCCGGCTTGACGCCGAACATGGCCGCCGCCAGGTTGCTCGGGAAGACCTCCACGCGGGTGTTCAGATCACGCACGTTGGCATTGAAGAAACGGCGCGCGGCCTGGATCCGGTCCTCGGTGTTGGCCAGTTCCGTCTGCAACTGCAGGAAATTCGCGCTGGCTTTCAGGTCCGGATACGCCTCGGCCACCGCGAGCAGCCGGCTGAGGCTGGTGACCAGCACCTGTTCGTCACGCGCCTGTGCACCGGGACTGCCGCCGGAGGCGGCGGCGCGCGCCCGGGCCTCGACCACGGCCTCCAGCGCCTGCCTCTCGTGCGAAGCGTAGCCCTTGACCGTGTCCACCAGATTGGGGATCAGGTCGTAGCGGCGCTTCAGCTCGGTGTCGATGCCCGCCCACGACTCGCCGAGGTGCTGCCGCAGCCGCACGAACGTGTTGTAGGTCAACACCAGCCACAGCAGGACCAGTGCCGGCGGAATCAGGAAGATCCAGGCGCTCATGCGATATCGCCCCTTTGCTGGCGGATCACGTACTCGGGGATCAGCGCCCGCACGCCCTTCAGCAGCATGATGGCGGCTTCGTAGTCCGCCTGCCGCGCATAGCCGCGCCGGAAGGCGACGATCTCATCGCTGCCGAATTCCAGCGCCCATCCCGGCGGCGCCTTCAGCAGGAATTCCATCATCCGCGTGTGGATGACGTCAAAGGCCCACTTGCGTTCGTCGGCGCTCACGTGGAAGCGCCGGCTGAATTCGGCGGACTCGAAGTTGATGTCTTCGGCGCCCAGGAACTCGCCCACCTTGTCGAAGGCGTTCTCGGGGCGGATGCGGAGCGGCCGCACCGGAAACGGCACATTCAGGATCGCCACGCCGCATCGGTGCGTCGTGCGGTTCTTGCCGTGGCCGGTCACGTACTGGTAGTCGAACAGTTGCAGCGGCTGCCCCTCCAGCTCGCCGGTGATCAGGCAACCGCTGCGCCGCGAGTGGCCGCGATCCAGCAGCGTGACCGCCGGATGCTCGTACAGGGGGCCGCCCGGCCCGCCGGGCCCCACCCGCCACCCGCGTTCGAAGGCCCAGACGCGCAGCGCATCCTGCCGCTGCATTTCCCGCCGCCACATCAGGACGGCGATCGTCCCCAGCACCGCGAGCAGCAGGATGAAGATCCACGGATTGGGCGACATCGACCCGGTCCTTTCCCGTGCGCACCGCAGTCGGCCCGCCTGCGATTCCGCACACAGCGAAAACTACCCCGCGGGCGCGGCGATTGTTCGGCCGGACACCCGGCAGGCGAACTGCCGGGACGACCTGCGGAACGCGCCTCTCAATCCAGCCCGCGCAGCAGCGACGACGGCACCTGGACCTCCATCTGCAGCAGCGCCTGGCTCAGCGTCTTGCCCTGGGGATCGACCAGCAGGCTGGTCGTGCCGCCGCCGCCGAGCGCGCCCTCGAGCAGGAAGTTCAGCCCTTCCAGGTTGTCCAGCCGATAGCGCGTCACCGGGCCCTTGACCATCGGCCCGAAGAACTTCTTCACGCGCGCGGCGGTCAGGTAGCCGGCCAGCCACTCGTAGATGCGCGGCGATCTCGCCAGCACGCCGATGTTCGAGGTGTCACCCTTGTCGCCGCTGCGCGCGTAGCACAGCCGGCGCAGCTCCACTTTGCGCAGTGTGCCGGCGGGCTTCGCGCGCGGCAGCCGGCGCGGGACGATGCCGCTGGTCACCGGCTCGCCGCTGTCGCCGCGAACGGGAAACTCGATGCGAAGGCGCGTCTCGCCGCCGTCGGCGGCCAGGGTCAGCACCTCGGCCGCCACGCGGTCGCGCCGGAGCAGCGCCGGCCAGTAGGCCATCACCTGCTGCGCCCGCGGCCGGCCGCGCGTGGACACGGCCATGCCCGACGGTCCGGCCAGGATCAGCGCCGGCAGCGCCTTGGCGAAATCCTCGAGCTTCGCCGGATCCGGGTCGCAGGCGCCGAAGCGCAGGTAGATCTCGTCGGGTTCGCTCGTCGCCAGATGGGCCGGCCAGATGCTGCCGGCCCCGACCAGCGACGTCGACGTCTTGGCGAACCTGTGCCCGGCCTTCCGCCAGAAGACGTCGGCGATGACCTTCGCCTTGTCGCGCACGCCGGGGCCGCAGACCAGCACCTCGCCGTCGGCCTTCCAGCCGTCCTCGTACGCCATCGACACCTTGAAGCGCTCCGGCGCCGGGCCGCCGCGCACGCCGCTGACGCCGACGCGGTTGGGCCCCAGTTCGCGCACCTCGATGGTGTCGAAGAACGCGACGCCGTCGGGCGAGATGTACTGGCCGGGATCGCCCATCTCGTAGACGAGCTGCTCCTTGACCGACTTGGCGCACACGAGCCCGCCGGTGCGCTTGTGCTTCGTCACGGTGAAGGTGCCGTCGGGTTTCATCTCGATGATGGGGTAGCCGATGTCGCGGAAGCTCGGCACCTGCCGCCAGTCCGTCAGGTTGCCGCCCGAGGCCTGCGCGCCGCACTCGATGATGTGCCCGGCGACAATGCCCGCGGCCAGCCGGTCCCAGTCGTCCATGGCCCAGCCGAATTCGTGGATCATCGGCGCCAGCGTGATGCCGGTGTCGGTCACGCGCCCGGTCACGATGATGTCGCAGCCGGCGGCCAGCGCAGCCACCACCGGCTCGGCGCCCAGATAGACGTTGGCCGCGATGACGCGGTCCTTGACCGGTCCGAACGCCGCGCCGTTCTCCATGTTCGTGAACCGCTCGCCGACGGCGGTCAGCTCGTCCAGCCGGCCGTTGATGTCGTCGCCGTAGACGACGCCCACCTTCAGCGACAGCCCGCGCTGCTTCACCATGGCCTGGATCTTCCGGCCCAGTCCCGCGGGGTTGATGCCGCCGGCGTTGGTGATGACCTTGACGCCGTTCTCGGCGATCAGCGGCAGGCACGTCTCCAGCTGCGTCACGAAGTCGCGCGCGTAGCCCAGCTCGGGGTTCTTCAGCTGCTGTTTGCGCAGGATGGACATCGTGAGCTCGGCCAGGAAGTCCATCGTGACGTAGTCCAGCGGGCCGCCGGAGAGCTGCCGGCGCAGGGCGTCCAGGTCGTCGCCCCAGTAGCCTCCGGCATTGCCGATGCGGATCATCTTCTTCAACGGTACTCCTAGGGGCCCCGGGCTTCGTTCCCGGGGCGTGTTGGGTCGCAGCCGGTCGGGTGCGCGCAGACCGCGCTTGTCATTTCGCGCCGTGGACTGATAATGGGAGAGGCAAACCGCCCGAGGCAAGCAGGAAAGGCCCCGTCGCATGGTATCCGTCCCCACGCCGCCCGACTACTTCGTGTTCGCGTTCCCCCTGTCGGCCGCGGCCTGGGACCGCTACGCGGTGGCCGCCCTGCTGCCGCCGGGCCTGGCCGCCGCACCGGCGGACCCGGCCTGGGAGATCCGCCGCCTGGCCGACCGGCTGACGCACGAGCGCGCCGACGGCCCGCCGGCCGAGGTCCTGCTGGCCCTGCGCACGCTGAACCAGGCGCTCCGCTTCCTGGCGGTGCGCTATTTCCAGGTGGACAACCCCGGCAGTCTTGAGCGCGGCCGCCGCTGGGCGGCCCGGCGGCTGGGCCCCGAGGGCGTGGATGGCGTTCTGAACGCGTTCGTCGACCTGTTTCCGCCGCTGGACGTGCGTGCCGGACGTCGCGACGGACCGGATTTCCTGCAGGACCGGCAAGGCCCCCTGGCGGGCGAAGATCGGGCCATCATCGAACTGCTGCTCCTGTTCCTGAACGTGGGCAACCCGGCCGCCGCCCCGGCCAGTCCGCTGTTCGACGATGATGCGCTTCGGCAGCGTGTCTCGTACGTGCCGTTCGTGACCATCTTCGAGGACTACCTGGACCAGCAGGAGGCGCCCGGCAGTGAAGGCGTGTCCATCCTGCGGTTGCTGCGCTCCCCGCTCCTGGCCAGCCCCGATTCGCTCTACGGGCAGCTCGCCTGGATCCGCGACCACTGGGCGCACCTGCTGCCGGACGAGATGATGCGTGGCCTTCAACGGGCGCTGGACGTGCTCAAGGAAATCGATCTGCGCCGCCCCGCCGGTCCCGGCGGCCCGGCCCCCGTTCTGGAATTCGGTCCGGGCCGCGCCGGCTGGCAGGACGGGCAGCCGGAGCCCGAGGCCTTCAGCCGCGACGCGGCCTGGATGAGCAACGTCGTCCTGATCGCCAAATCGGTGCATGTCTGGCTGGACCAGATCAGCCGTCGGCACGGGGCGAAACTGACGCGCCTGGACCAGATCCCCGACCAGGAACTGGACCGTCTGGCCGCCTGGGGCGTCAACGGACTGTGGTTGATCGGGCTGTGGGAGCGTTCGGACGCCTCGCGCCTCATCAAGCAGTACATGGGCAACCCCGAGGCGGCGGCCAGCGCCTACGCCCTGCACGACTACCGCATCGCCGACGAGCTGGGCGGCGAGAACGCCTGGCGCGACCTCAGCGAGCGCGCCGGCCGCCGCGGCATCCGCCTGGCCAGCGACATGGTGCCCAACCACATGGGCATCGACAGTACCTGGGTCGTCGAGCATCCTGAGTATTTCCTGCAGCTGCCCCAGCCGCCCTACCCGGCCTACCGCTTCACCGGCGGCGACCTGTGCGCCGCGCCGGGCGTGGGAGTGCGCATCGAAGAGGGATACTGGAACCACGCGGACGCGGCGGTCGTGTTCCAGCGCGTCGACGAACGCACGGGCGACACGCGCTACATCTACCACGGCAACGACGGCACGAGCATGCCGTGGAACGACACCGCGCAGCTCGACTTCCTGCAGGCCGAGGTGCGTGAAGCCGTCATCCGCGTCATCCTCGACGTGGCCCGCCGCTTCCCCATCATCCGCTTCGACGCGGCCATGACCCTGGCCAAAAAGCACTACCAGCGCCTGTGGTTCCCGGCGCCCGGCGACGCCGGCGCCATCCCCTCGCGCGCCGAGCACGGCCTGACCCGCGAGCAGTTCGACGCCGCCATGCCGCAGGAATTCTGGCGCGAAGTCGTTGATCGCGTGGCGAAGGAAGCGCCCGACACGCTGCTGCTCGCCGAAGCCTTCTGGCTGATGGAAGGTTACTTCGTGCGCACCCTGGGCATGCACCGCGTCTACAACAGCGCGTTCATGAACATGCTCAAGCTCGAGGACAACGCGAAGTACCGGCAGACGCTGAAGAACGTGCTGGAGTTCAGCCCGGCGGTGCTGCAGCGCTTCGTCAACTTCATGAACAACCCGGACGAACGCACCGCGATCGAACAGTTCGGCAAGGGCGACAAGTACATCGGCTGCATGCTGATGATGGTCACGCTGCCGGGCCTGCCGATGATCGGCCACGGCCAGATCGAGGGCTTCACCGAGAAGTACGGCATGGAGTACCGCCGTGCCTATTGGGACGAGCAGCCCGACGAGGACCTCGTGCGCCGCCACGAGCGCGACATCTTCCCCCTGATGCGACGACGCGGCATCTTCTCCGGCGCCGAGCACTTCGCGATCTTCGACTTCGAGTCCGACGGCGGCTGGGTCGACGAGAACGTCTTCGCCTACACGAACCGCGGCGACGGCGACAAGGCCCTGATCGTCTACAACAACGGGATGGAACGCACGGCCGGGCGCCTGCGCCTGTCGTCGGCGATCAACACCGGCAGCGCCGAACAGCCCTTCCTGGTGCGCCGCTCGCTGGCCGAGGCGCTGGACCTGGACACCTCGCCCGGCGTCTGGCACCTGTTCCGCGACCACCTCGAAGGCCGCGAATACCTGCGCTCCGGAGTCGAACTGGCCCAGTCCGGTCTGCATGCCCCGCTGGAGGGTTACCAGGCGAGGGCGCTCGTCGACTGGCGCGCGGTCCACGATGTCGACGGCACCTGGGCCCGCCTGGCGGACCTCCTGCGCGGCGGCGGTACGCCCGATCTGGGCCGTGCGCGGCGGCGACTGCAGCTGGAAGGCGAACTGGCCGAGGTGCGCCACTGGCTGTCGCCGGCCGTGCTGTCGTGGCTCGAATCGGCGGCGATCCCGACCCGGGTCCCCGCCGACGCCCCCGGCGAACTGCCGGCCCTGGCCGAACTGCCGCCCGGCCTGGCCGCCTGGGCGCGCGCGCTGCATCGCGTGCCGACTCTGGTGACCGCACTGGCGGCCGATCCGGCCCTGGGCGCCGGCACCCGCAAGGACCTGAAGGCCTGGCTGCAGGCCCTGCCCGGCAGCCGCGGCCTGGAAGTCGCGTATCTGGCGGCGGTCCTGCGCAGCGTGCGCCAGCCCGGCGCCGACCGCCGGTTGCCGCGGGCGCCGGTGCCCCCGGCGGACGCCGACCTGGTGGCTGAAGACCTGGCGACCCTGCTTCGGGAATGGTCCGGTCACGAGTTCCAGTCCACGCGCGACGCCTGTCTGGCCGAAGCGTTGGCTTACGGCGACACCGCGGTCCGGTCGCTGGCCGCCGGCCACGCCGACTGGCTCGCGGCGGCCCTGTCCCAGCCGGACATGGCCCGGGCCGCCGGCGTCAACACCCACGGCGGGCACCGGTGGCTGGGCAAGGAAGACCTCGAAGCGCTGCTCCAGGTGATGATGATCGAAGCCCTGGCGCGTGAGCCGGACACAGCATCGGCCGTCGCTCCAGTCCCGGAAGCCGCCGACCGGCCGACGACGCCCATGCCCGCCCCGGTTCCCGTGCCGGTCGCGGCGCGCCTGACGGCCCTGCTCGACGCCCGCGCCCTGATCCTGAAGTCCGCCGCCGAGGCCGGTTACCGGGTGGACAAGCTGATCACCGCCCTGATCGGACCCGATCCGTCCTGAACCACCGGACGGCGCTTGTCTCATTGAAGACGGCTCCTGTCTTGTCGGATGAGCCGATTTGTGGTATGATCAATCAAACATCCGAGAGCACGGCCCGGGCCTCCAACCATCCGGAAACCCTGTGAACCATCTTCGGTCCCCTGGTCAACAGCGCCGTCGCCGCGGTCTGCCCGTCCGTCGGCCGGTCGCCACGTCCGCGGCAGCTGCGGCGTTCGAAACCGCGCCGTTCGCGGCCTACCTGGCGGCGACCCTTCTGGCGGTGACTATTATTCTGGCCCTGGCGACCGGACCGGCCCACGCCGCGATCGGCATCGGGACGAGCCCGGCCGCCACCGTGGACACCGTGCGACCGGTGCTCAACCTGGACGCCCTGCCGGAACATCTGCTGGTGGCCGGCGGCCAGAACGTGACCTTCCATTGGACCTCGTCCGACGACCATCCGGGCACGACGGCCGCCGACTTCACCGCCCAGGTACGGGACGGCGCCACGCCCCTCGCGGCGATCGACTACCTGGCCACCGCCGACGACACGACCTGGGACTACCAGGTGCCGGACATCTCGTCGGGATATCTGAACGTCCTGGTCACCTGCCGTGACGCCTTCGGCAACACCACCACCGCGCAGAGCGCGGAGTTCTCGGTCGTCCTGTCGACCAGCGACGTGCCGGTGGCAGGGCTGCCCGACCGGCCGGTCCTGGAAGGCAACCAGCCCAACCCCTGCAATCCCGGAACGACAGTGCGTTTCAGCCTTCCCGAAGCGCAGACGGCGGTGCTGGAACTCTACGCGGCCAACGGTGCGCGGGTGCGCCGGCTGGTCGACGGCGGCTTCGAGGCGGGTCAGCACGAAGTGTTCTGGGATGGCCGCGACGACCACGGGCGCGCCGTCGCCTCGGGCACGTACCTGCTGCGCCTGACGGCCGGCAACGTGCAGCAGGCCCGCAAGCTCGCTCTCGTCAGGTAGCAGCGGCTGTATTCAGGCGCGTGGCCGCGCGGCGATCAGGATCTCCGTCGCCAGGAACGGCCACGGCGTCCGGTCCGGCCGGAACAAGGTGGCGCGCGCCAGATTTCGCAGCCATCCGGCCGGCAGCACATCCATCGGCGCCGTCAGCCGCAGACTCTCCACCGCTTCGAATCCGCATTCCCGCAGCAGCGCGAGGATCTCGCGCCGGCGATAGATGCGCGCCCGCGCCCAGCGGTCGTGCAGCCGCTTCGGCCACCAGCTGACCAGCGGCACGCGGTTCCACGGCAACAGCGGCAGGTCGGCGCCGTGCGTTTCGAACAGCCACCAGCGGTTGGGCACGGTGATGACCAGCAGCCCGTCGGCCCTGAGCAGGCGGCGCAGCTCGGCCAGCGCCAGCCGCTCGTCCGCCACGTGTTCGAGCACGGTGAACGACGTGACGACGTCCGCGCAGCCGTCGGTCAGCGGCAACGGACCGCCGTCCGACAGCACGGTCCGCACGCGCGCCTCGATCCCGAGGCGGCGGCACTCGGCCTCGAATGCCGCCAGTTCGCCGGCGACGACGTCGACGCCGGTCACCGATTCGAAGCGATCCAGGAAACGAAACGTCTGCGCGCCGTTGCCGCACCCGAAGTCCACCAGATGCCGCGCGTGCGCCGGCAGCAGCGGCCGCACCAGCCGGGCGCGCCGCTCGAGCACGAACTGGCCGGGGTCGGCGGGCTTGCCGGTGGCCAGATGGGGCGGCGTCGGCGCCGCGGGAGCCGGCCCGCGGCCGGGCTCAGCGGCCGGTGTCATCGCGCAGCCATCCCGGTTGCCGGGTCAGTGCGTCCACGAGCGAAGCCGCTTCGTCGGCGCCGGCGGTCGTGACGCCCGGATCGGTGATCAGCATCCCTTCGCGCCCCCTCGCCTCCCACGCCGCCGCATCGGTGTACAGCCGCGGCTTGACCAGGTACGGCGCCCCGCGCTCCGGGCAGAAGGTGACGCAGTTGCCGCACTCGTTGCACAGCTCGGCCAGCACCAGGTACTGCGAGCGTGACTTCAGCGGCGGCCGCACGCCGGTCGGCACGGCCAGGAACGCGTTGTTCGGGCACACCGTCACGCAGTTGCCGCAGGCCAGGCAGTCGAACATCTCCAGGTCGTGGTCCACTTCGCGCAGCGGCTCGCGCACGGCTTCGGCCGTGTAGCGCGCAAAGCCCCCGGCCGTGGCCAGCAACGCGGCCTGATGCGCCACCGCGTCATCGTGTCCGTCCGCCCGGGCCGCGCGCGCCGCCTGGGCCCGCCATGCGGCCAGGTCAGCCGCCCTGGACTTCTTCATCTGCCGCGACAACGACCGCAGCCCCTGCGCCAGCCGTCCGTAACCGCCGGGCCGCAACAGATCGCTGCACACGGTCACCGGCAGCAGGCCCAGCCCCACGGTGGAAGCCAGATTGTCCTTGTCGATGCCGGCGCTGAAGGCGACCGGAATACCCTTCGTCGCCTCGCCCAGCCGCAGGCGCCCCGGCAGCGCCGCGTTCAGGCGGTCCAGCAGCGTCACCGCCAGCACGTGCAGCGGCGGCCCGCTCAGGTACGCCTTGTCTCCCGGCATGACACCGCGGTGGTTCTCCACCACCAGGGTGTTCGTCAGCTTCAGGCCGAACTCGCGGCCTTCGCGGCGGGCAAACGATTCCAGCCGGTCGATCATCGCCAGCGCACGGTCCCATTGCAGATCGCCCGCGAACGCGGCCGCGTCCAGCGGAACCTGCCCGTAGCCCAGGCGATCGTGCAGGATGGCGGCCACCGTTTCCTGCCCCAGCAGCGTGGGATTCAGCTTCACCGTCACGTCCAGGCCGTGGCGCGTCATGAGATGTTCGACGATGGCCTCGATCTCGTCCGGCGGGCACCCGTGGAAGGTGCTGAGCGTGGCCGTGCTCACGATGACGGGATCGGCCGCGACGTCGCGCAGGTGCGCGAACGGCCCGCTGATCAATGCCCGCATCGCGTCGAGACGCGGCCCGGCCTGCCGCAGGCCGTCGATCAGCATCGCCATGCGGTCGCTGCGGATGCCCGCCAGATCGTAGCCCACCGACAGTTCGAAGGCGTGATCACCAGGCTCGCCGACGGACGCGCGCAACGGTTCCCAGGCGCGCAGCACGGCCAGCAGCAGCCAGCCCTTGACGTACTCGTCCAGCGATTGCTCGAGCGTCAGCTCCTGGCTCCACTCGACGTTGTAGCCCTCGTGCTCCATGTCGATGCACGGGCGCGGGATGTCCAGCTGGTCGAGGATCTGCACCGTCTTGAGTTCGAAGGTGCGCGCGCCGGCCAGCCAGCCCAGCGCCAGGTTCTGCGCCATCTGCGTGTGCGGCCCCGCGGCGGGCCCGACCGGCGTCGCCACGCGGCGGCCGCCGACGTCGCAGGACAGGTCCACCCCCGGCTCGGCTTTCCAGAAGCGGCGGCCGGCCAGGCTGAACACGGACTTGTCGCCGGCCCATTCCTGCGCGACGCGCGCCAGAAGGCGGTCCAGGGGCCAGGGCTGCAGCGGCGGCACGCGCGGGTTCATGGCTTCTCCTGCGATGGGCCGCGGTCGCGCGGCGCGTACAGCGCCGCCAGTTCGAGCGGCGCGTTGATGAGGTGGTCGGGCGCCAGGGCGCGGAGCACGGGCGCCGGCACGAGCCCCCACGTGCAGCCGACGGCCACGGCGCCCAGGGCGCGCGCGGCCAGGATGTCGTTCGGGCTGTCCCCCACGACCACGATCGTGCTCGTCTCCACGGTCAGTCCCTGCAGGCAGGCGCGCAGGTGTGCGGGATCCGGCTTGCGCGCCGGCACCTGGTCGCCGCCGACGACGCGCCGGAAATACGCATCCAGACCGAGCCCCGCGAGAATGGTCGAGCTGAACCCGCCCGGCTTGTTCGTGGCGACCATCAGAGGCACGCCGGACAGCACCCGCAGCAGCTCGGGCACACCGTCGTAGGGCCGGGTATGGTCCAGAAGATGGCGGCCGTAATGGTCCATGTACGCCGCATGCGCGGCCGGCAGCCGCGCGTCATCGGCCGGCAGGACCCCGGGGCTCTCCGCGGTCGCCGCCAGGTCGTGACCCAGCACGCGCCGCAGCAGCAGCATGACGCCGTCGCCCACGTAATCGCGGAGCGTCGGCTCGGCCAGGGGCGGCAGGCCCAGCACGGCGCGCGCCACGTTGGCCGCCGCCGCGATGTCGGTGCGGGAATCGACGAGGGTGCCGTCCAGGTCGAAAATGAACGCCCCGACAGGCCGGGACGCGGTGTCCTGATGATCCATGTTCCTGCCCCTGACGGCCGCCATGGCCGTTCCCGGGGAGCATACTGTCCGGGCCGGGTCACGGCAAGCGGCCCGCGCGCCGGCCCGCGGCCCTCCGAATGGTCCGCCCCTTGCAGCGTAATGGTTGATCCCGGGAGCGCCCGCCCCTAGTATGACCGCTGCCGCGCCCGCGGCGTCGCGGCCGCCACGGATCGGCGGCCCCCTGCTGGAGCGTGCCCCTAAAAGGATGTTGGTGGCATGATGACCGATTCGGACGAAAAAAAGCCTGCCGTTCGCCGCCGCCGTCGCGCCGGCAAGAGTGGCAAGGGCGGTATGCCCCGCATCATGTGGCTGGCCCTGCTGGTCTGCGTGGCCGGCGCCGTGGCGCTGTTCCGCTCCGGCGGCAGCGACCACATGCCGACGGGCCTGGGCGAGAACCGCACCGTGGTCACGGCGCCGGACCTCGGGTCCGAGCCCGTATCGGGCGATGTCGAAATCGACGCCGAGGTCAAGCCTTTGACGCCCGAGGTGCCCGTGGCCGGCGGCGATCTGGGACTGGCCGACAACGCGCCGCTCCAGATCGAGCTGGACCGGCCGCTGACCGAATCCGAGCCGGTCGAGGCCGAAGCCGCCCCCGTCCCGGCCCCCGCTGCCGACGACGCGAAGCCGGCGACCCAGACCCTGCCCGACGATGTGAAGCCCGAGGCCGCGCCCGCCGCGACGCCGGCCCCTCGGCTGGCCCCGCAAGCGCAGGGCCCGTACCTGGTGCAGGCCGGTTCGTTCGGCGACACCGAGAACGCGCAGAAGGAAGCCGACCGCCTGAAGAAGTTCGGTTGGGACGCGCCCGTGCGCGTGGGCAACAAGGCCGGCGGCGGACTCGTCTACCGCGTTCAGATCGGCTACTTCGCCACCCGCGAGGACGCGCAGGCGTTCATCGACCAGAACAGCCGCAGACTGCCCGGGGCCATCCCGGCCCACCGGTGACCGGGTGACGCGCGCCGCCATCACCGGCACCGGCTTCTGGGTGCCCGAACGCATCGTGACCAATGACGACCTGGCGGGGTGGATCGACACCTCCGACGCCTGGATCACCGAGCGCAGCGGCATCAGCGAGCGCCGCTGGCTCGAGCGCGACGACCAGGGCCGCACCCTGATCACCGGCGCCGAAATGGGCGCCCGCGCCGCCCGCGAAGCCATCGCGGCGGCGAACATCGACAAGAACACCATCGACCAGATCATCTACGCCACGCTGAATCCCGACGTGTTCTTCCCCGGCAACGGGGTGTTCCTGGAACACCTGCTGGAACTGAACACGGCCGGGGCGATGGACATCCGCAACCAGTGCACCGGCTTCGTCTACGGGCTGGCCGCCGCCGACGGCTTCATCCAGTCTGGCCTGGCGCGCACGGTGCTGGTGGTCGGCGGCGAGGTGCAGTCCACGGCGCTGGACCTGAGCGACCGCGGTCGCGACATCGCGGTGCTGTTCGGCGACGGCGCCGGCGCCGTGGTGGTGCAGGCCACCGACGAGGACCGCGGGATCCTGGCCAGCGTTCTGCACAGCCAGGGCCGCTACGCGCGCGAACTGTTCGCCGAGGCGCCGGTGGCCACCGAGACCGGACGCATCACCGCCGCCATGATCGACGAGGGCCGCCATTTCCCGCACATGAACGGCAAGCTGGTGTTCCAGCACGCGACACGGCGGTTCACCGAGGCGATCGAGGAAGTGCTGCGCAAGGGCGGCGTGGACATCGGCGACGTGGCCCTGCTGATTCCCCACCAGGCGAACCAGCGCATCACCGATGCGGTCGCCGCGCGGCTGGAACTGCCGGCCGAGCGTGTCTTCAGCAACATCGCCCGTTACGGCAACACGACGGCCGCCACGATCCCCATCGCGATGGCCGAAGCCGTGCGCGCGGGCCGCATCCACAGCGGCGACCTCATCGTGACCGTGGCCTTCGGCTCGGGCTTCACCTGGGGCGCCAACCTCATCCGCTGGTGACCTTCGTCACCCGCGAGCGAGCCTGACCAGCGCCGCCCGCAGTTTCACGTGCGCGTCGAACTTGGCGACGAAATCGCTCTCGCGCCGTCCGCCCTTGGCGCCGATCACGGCCGCCAGCGCGCGTTTCTCGGCGCGCGTCCAGCGATCCACACCGGGCAGGACGAGCACCAGCGGCGCCCAGCGCTCCCAGGCCAGCCTTTCGCCGGCCGCGCGCGGCAGCCGCGCCGGCTCACCCAGCCGCGCCCGCGCCTCGCGCGTGCACTCGGGTCCGGCCAGGTGCCGCGCCGACCCGAACCTCTTCGCCAGGAAAGCGCTGACTTTCAAACCTGCTTCAGCCAGAGCCAGCCGTCCGATGATCTCTTCGCGCGGCGCCGCCATGTCGTAGTAGACGTTGCCCTCGACGAGCTTCTTCAGCTCAGCCGGCCGCGAACGATGACCGGGCCGCCGCTTCATCCGCGCCAGTTCATCGCGCATCAACTTCAGGATGGCGCGATCGCGCGAACGGAAGCCGAGCTTCTGGTAGAACCACCAGGCGCCCGTGCGCAAGCCTTCGTCGTTGCCGTCGCCACCCAGTTGGTACGGATAGACGGTGAACGTGTCGGCCTCGAAGACACGCAACACCCCGGCCAGAAGGCGCGCATAGAGATGTCCGGCCTCCGCCCCGCGGAACGACTCGAACAGGTTGAAGGCCACTTCGATCGACCCGTACAGCGAACTGACCACGCCGTAGCCCACCGGCACGCCGCTGCGCAGGATCAGGTAGCCGTACACGGCTTCGAACACCAGGCGCCGCTCGGGCACGACGCCGATCAGGACGAAGACCAGCCCGTCGCCGTCATCGATCAGCGTCACGTCACGCGGATCCGCCCAGGCGAACGCGTCGAGGTCGCGGCTGCGCGTGATCATCGCCTCGCGCGCCAGGTCCACCAGACGACTGCCCGCCGCCGGACCGACCTGTCTCACGGCCTGCGGCGCGCGCGCCAGTTCGACCTTCAGGTCCGGACGCCGGCTGTCCGGCGCCGCGATCCGATACACGACCGGCACGCCGTCGAAGCGCGCGCCGGTGCGCGAAGGCCCGCCCGTCCCTCCGGCGAGCGTCATCCAGACATCCAGGTTCTCGTACAGATACTCGTGAGCGAAGCTGCCCAGCTCCAGCGCCCCCAGCCTCCGCGCCAGGAAGGCTCCGTCGCCCTCGCGGGGCCCCTTCATCTGTTCGAGCCACTCGCGCGCGCTGAAACCCAATTCATCGAGCGCCGGCGTCTCGCTGTGCGCCGCCAGCAATCCGAGCACACCTTCGACCTTCGTCGCGTCGGTGCTTTCCCAGTCGATGACCAGCCGCTCGGGCCACTTCGCCGCCGCCCAACGCGCCATCGTGGCGTAGAACCGGTAGTTGATATCGGTCCCGGCCATGCCGGAATCGGCCAGCGCCTCGCGGTGCCGCTGCAGGTCGGGGCGTTTGGCGAACCCCGCCAGCATCCGCTCGACCAGCTCCAGCAGCGCCGCGTCGTCGGGGTACGCGCGGCAGAAGCAGAGCAGCTCGTGCAGCCGCTCCACATCGGCCGCCCGCGGCAGTTCCGCGCGCACCAGCCCCCGCAACAGCCGACGGCGCCGCGCGGCGAATTCCGGCCCGAAGTCAAGGCGGATCGATTCCAACTCGGTGAGCAGGCGGC
>JFJP01037121.1_pt1 | contig 75202 bp, 110 predicted proteins | sample 431651 | NCBI WGS metagenome assembly JFJP01 (sample SAMN02602958, study PRJNA72255) | Microbial mat metagenome, whole genome shotgun sequencing project. | biome: fresh water; feature: sink hole; material: water; isolation source: purple microbial (photo- and chemosynthetic) mats found in... | reverse complement strand
AAATGGAAAAGAACGCCCCAGATCAGTTAAATATTAATTTTATAGATGGGCCCTTCGTCGAAATTATCGACAAAAATACGAGATATTATAATGTTGAGTTTATCGATTTAAAAACTGGGGAGGTTCATCATCAAACAGATCTTAAAAGTAATCATTGGACAAGGGCAAACAAGAAATACTATATTGATTGGAAAATACGAATAAGAGGGTTAGATACTGATTTTTTCTATGAACATAAAATGGACTTTAACAATCGTAGGGTTTTAATTGGGTTTGAGTCTAAATCATTAGGAGACACATTAGCGTGGATTCCATATGTTGAAAAATTTAGAATAGAGCATAATTGTACTGTGATTTGTTCAACATTTCATAATAATCTTTTCAAAGATCAATACCCAAATATTGAATTTGTTGAACCAGGATCAACGGTTAAGGATATCTACGCACTATATAGAGTGGGTTGGTTTCGTAAAGATAATAAAGTGGATTTTGATAAAAACAAATTTGACCCAAAAACTGAACCACTAAGTAAAACCGCATCCGACATACTTGGATTAGATTATGTTGAATTAAGACCGTTACTACCAGTATTAAGTACAGAAAAAAAGAAAGTGGTTTCAATAGGTATTCATTCAACCGCACAATCCAAATATTGGAACAATCCAACTGGTTGGCAAGAAATTGTTGATTATTTAGTATTAAAAGGGTACGAAGTAAAACTTGTCTCTAAAGAAGAAGACGGATATATGGGAAACAAACACCCTAAAGGCATTACCAAAGTTCCATCAGGATCTCTTGAGAATGTTATTAAAATTCTTCAAGAATCAGAATTGTTTATTGGTGTTGGTAGTGGTTTGTCTTGGTTAGCTTGGGCGGTTGGAACTGAAACCATATTAATCTCAGGGTTTTCTGAACCATATTGTGAACCATTAAATGGGATTCGAAGAATAATAAATGAAGATGTGTGTCATGGTTGTTTTAATAGACATATTTTGGACGCTGGAGATTGGAATTGGTGTCCCGACCATAAAGGTACAGATAGACAATTCGAGTGTACTAAAATGATTACATCCGATACCGTTATTGAACAAATAAACCTTGCACTCGGATTATAGTTAAGGTTTTAAAATATTGTTAAGCTTATTTACGATACTCTCAACATCATTTTTTGGTTGTGATGTTGGGGGTGTCACAACTTGAGGTGGACGTTGGGGTACCTCTTTTATTTGTCCTTCAGTAACGACAACCGTTGCTGTTCTTGTTGCAACTTCAGCCGTATCTTTCTTTTTCTTGCATCCACAACCCAATTTAGTAAGTATTAATTTAGTTTATTATTTCAAAATTATGTTTATAACAAGTTTTCCGTATTGATCCCTTAGATCCGTTATCCACTTTTATTCCTCGCAAGCAATTGGAAATTGACATTCTCACATTTCGAGGTTTTCCTTTTGCAAATCCATTTAAAATTAAATAATTAGCTCCTTCAACCAATGTGTCAAACATAAACATATCATTTGTTTTAATGTTCGTTAATGAAAATGTATTAAAATTTCCATTTTTAATCTTATTATATCTCGAAAGTTTTATTTTAACAGAGTCATTGTATGTGTTTCTTCTAAATTCATTAACAGTCGCAAGATTATAGCCAAATTCGGATGTATTCGATTTAAGTGTGGCAATATGGAAGTTTTCTCTTTCAATTAATTTTGTTTCATTGCACTGTTCAATTATTTGAAAATTAAAAGATTTTTCTTTAAATTTATTAAAAGCGTTTTGTAAATGTTGGTTATCATGACATCCACGTTTCAACATCCAAAAATGTTTGTATTGTCGAGATTCAATATTAACTGAACTACCAATATAAATTTTACCATCAATTGAATTTTCAATCTTGTATATCCCACAACCCATATTAGTTCTTTTTTAATAAATATTTGGAATTATTATTTATTTGCGTTATCTTTGTCCAAGATACTAAAATTAAAATAAAAAGTAAATGGATAAAGACTTTGTACCCGTAAGGAGTGTGTATTATACAAACCACGATGTTATTAAGAATATAATGGAATTGTATAACATTGAACAGTTTGATCTTGATTGTACATATTCCCGTGGATTATTTTGGAAAGATATAAAGGGGCCGAAAATTAAAACCGATTTAGTGCCAATAACCGAAGATACAATCCAAGCCGATTCTGAGAATTTACCGTTTGAAGACGGAACAATGAAAAGTATAATGTATGATCCACCATTTGTAATAAGTGGTAAAATGTACAAAGAAAACAAAGAGGGTAGTTCAGTTATTGCCAAGAGATTCGAGGGCTATACCACATATGAGAAATTAACCACCAACTATTATAATACATTACAAGAGCTTTATCGGGTCTGCGAGAAAGATGGGTTAGTAATAATGAAATGTCAGGATACCGTTTCAGGTGGTAAAAATCATTTTACTCATGTGATGATTATGAATATGGCGTTGAAAATTGGGTTTTATCCAAGAGACCTGTTTATTTTAGTAGCAAAAATGCGTATTAATAGTTTTGGCGGCAAGTGGAATAAACAAGAACATGCCAGAAAATTTCATTCTTATTTCATAGTTCTCGAAAAAACTAAACCTAAAGTAAAATATCTTTTCTAAAAATTTGGCAGTCTCAAAAACATTATTTATTTTTGTACTTTCAATTTGTGATAAATCACATAATAACAATTAAAAATTAAAAAAAATGGAAACACCATCAGAACAATTAAATGAACTTAAAGGTTCATTCGTGTCCTCATTAAGAAGGAACAACAAACAGATTCGTGACGACCGTGCCTTGGCAATTGCCGAAGACGCTGAACTCATTTTCAAACGTGAAGTTGAAGACATTTTAACCGAACTCAAAGTTGCAAAACGGGAACGTGATGCTATGTTGGATCTCGGAGGAACTTCAACAACCACAATTATTTCACAATCCGATTTCAATGCAAAAGCATTTGTTGCAAAAGACCTCGAACTCGGTCTTAGGATTCGTGAACTTGAAATTAAGTTGGATATCGCTTCCAAAAGATATTCCGAACTTTTTACGGGAGGAGTTGAATAATGGGTCATAGCTCGTATAGCCACGAAAGTCGTACAGTTCGCGGAGCCTCAATGGGCTATTACACCAAATCCGCTGACGATATTTTTGTACAAAATAAGAAAGGTGAGATCCATGAGTCAATGGTACCTTCAAAGGCTCTTATTCGTGAAGCCAGAGATTCCGTTGCACATCCAAAATCTTTACCGATCATTATAGGTCTTGATGAGACTGGTTCTATGAGGAAAATTCCTCACGAATTAGTAAAGGACGGACTTCCAAATATGGTTGGTAATCTCATTCAAAAAGGTATTTCTGATCCTTCCATCCTTTTCTTAGGAATTGGTGATCATGAATATGATAACGCTCCATTACAGGTTGGTCAATTCGAAAGCGGTGATGAAGAACTTGATTTGTGGTTAACCCGGACATGGCTTGAAGGTCGTGGTGGTGGTAACGCTGGTGAAAGTTATTTTTTGGCTTGGTATTTCGCAGCTAAACATACCGTTACCGACGCATTTGAAAAGCGTGGTGAGAAGGGTTTCCTTTTTACCATTGGTGATGAACCTTGTTTGAGGACTTTGCCGAAAAACGCGATCGATGAACTTATGGGTAACGGTGCTCAGTCAAATTATACCGATAAAGAACTCCTTGAAATGGCTCAGGAGAAATATGAAGTTTTCCACATCCATATTATGGAAGGATCTAATGGTCACTCTTCACTTGGATATTGGCAAAAACTTCTTGGGCAACGTTGTATTCAGGTTAATGATTACACCAAAGTAGGTGAAGTTATTGCAAATACAATTGTCTCTCACTATGAGTCAAGAATCTCTCACGACACTAAGTCGTCACCTGTTATCAGTGACACAGATAGTGGTACTAAGAAAAAAGATGAACCAAAAATTATGTTATAACTATGGGAACTGTTAACAGAAACAATCCGCAGTCTTTCGAGGAAATGGCTGCCGACGACGCAAAAGAAGTGGTTAAAGAAACAACTGAAGTAGTTAATGAAACTACTGAAGATGTTGTAACGACTGAACCACAGGAAAACGAACCTGCTGAATAAGAAACTATGAATAACGCTAAGATTGTAATCGGATCAATTTGGGGTGATGAAGGAAAAGGTATAACAACCGATTTCCTTTGTAGTAAAAATCCAAAATCAACTATTGTCGTCAGATTTTCTGGTGGTCAACAGGCTGGTCATAATGTTAAAATCAATGGCGTTAGTCATATTCATTCAAGTTTTGGGAGTGGCACACTGAGAGGTGTGCCCTCCTATTTATCTCATTATTGCAGTATATATCCTGTTACGATGTATCGAGAAGCATATGAGTTGTACGAAAAAATCGGTCAAATTGAATTTTATATCCATCCATTGGTTAATGTAACGACGCCTGCCGATGTTGCATACAACCGATTAATTGCCCCAATCACTAATCATGGGTCGTGTGGCCTTGGTGTGGGAGCAACAATGAAAAGAAATATCGAAACTCCTTATAAAGTATATGGCGTTGATCTATTACATTTACCTTCACTTAAAGAAAAGGTTAATTCGGTATACAAGTATTATGTGGATTTAATCGGAGACGATTATCCGAAATTAAAGAAATTAAAAGAAATCTATGATGAGGAATCAACATACTTCTGGAAGTACGTTGAAAAGATTGAATTCAATGTTAAACCTTACAGTTTCTTAAAACAATATGAGAACATAGTTTTCGAAGGTTCTCAGGGTATTTTATTGGATATGGATCATGGAATATTTCCTAATGTCACATATTCCAACACCACATCAAAAAACGCTATTACAATTGCCAGAAATCTTGGAATAGATGATATTGAAGTATTCTATATCACACGTTGTTATCAAACAAGACATGGGGCTGGGTGGATGAGTAACGAAGATAAAATTGAACTCATTAACACTGAAGATGAAATTAATAAGTTCAACGAATGGCAAAAGAATTTCAAGGTTAGTGAAATTGATTATGACTTGCTTAACCATTCATTCGAACTCGATAATATATATTCCGATGGTTTACCCAAAAATCTTGTGGTAACCTGCCTTGATCAAAGAAAAAATTTCCGGTTTGAATATGAGAAATTGAATACAAAATTCAAAAAAATATATAATTCATATTCCCCCGATTCAATCGATTTCGTTGAACTTATTGTTCAGGGAGTAATGTCTAATTCTAAAGTAAAATTATAATGTCAAAAACACAATTATTTATTCCCGAAAAATGTAAAGTCGGGTTACAGAAACGCGGTGACACTTACACAGGTAAGTTAGGTTATATCATTTATCACGATGGTAAAGTTTGGAGGAAAGAGGGGTCTTGGGAGAGTTGGAGGCATAAAGAAGGTAGTCCTTATGCTACGTGGAATTCTGAATCCGGAGTACGTGAAGAGGGTATTCACGATGATAGTGTTAAACCAATTGAATTTGATAATGTTCCAACCGAAGGGTTTGTCTTAAACAAAAAAGCCGGAGGTTACAGTAGTGGTTGGAATCATCGTCAAACCTATTCCAGGGTTTATGACCCAAGGGGATGGGAGTTTGAAATTACAATTCCAAATCTTCTTTATATCCTTCAAGAATGTAGTTCTTATAAGGGTAAAGGACTAGAGGGTGAATTTGTTTATTCTTGGGATGGTAAGGATTTGGTGTTATTACCTGTATCTTCCCCCGATTATAAAATGTGTAAAGAATTCACAGATTTGCAGTCAGTAAAATTCAGTGCAAGAGATCTGAAAGAGGGATATACCTATCTTACTGGCAGAATGCAAGAATGGGTTTATATAGGTCGATACAATGTATATGAAGACACATACAATAATGTTACAAAAATAGAAAAAGATAGAAACTACGTTGTTACTCCCCAAAAGAAGCATGTTTTTGTTACACATGATACTGAGGAAGAAGGATTAAGATATGAATTTGTTTCTTCAATGAATTTGATAAAGAAATGTATTTCCGAATCGCCAAATCCTAAGTTTCCTGATTATGTTGATACATTCTTGAATTCCATTTATGCTTCTTTGGCGGATCATTTGGTGGTTGAGCCTTTTAGTGAAAAATGGTTGAAAGAACATTTCGAAAGGGGTTTGTATTATAGTACCTATGTTTATAGGTTTGGGAATATAAGAACTCTTGAGGATTTTGTGAACTCAAGGAAAAATATAAAAAGAACCAACGCGCCTTTCGAAGAATATGAAATTTATCGGGATACTAATTCGGTATATTCTTGGCACACAAGAAATAATACTACTTCCGAAGGAACTTTCTCCAAAGAAGAATTAATGCAGAATTATGGAATGTTAGTAAGAGTATATAAAAATGGATTTAAAAAAATAGTATAATGGCAAAGAAAAATGACAACTTAGTGTTACAACTTTTAACGAAAGTTGAAGAAAAGAAGGCTCAAATCTCAAAGATAAAAAACCCTTCATTTAAAACCAATTTATCCTTACCGATAGATGGTACACAAACAAGGATAAATTTGAACGTTGCAACCCCGGAACTCTTGTTCAGTATTCTAGTGGATCTAGAAACAAGAATTGAAAAATCTCAAAGTGTTGCTGAAAAATATGATGTTGTTTTTAACAACGCATGGCACGGATTCACTTTGGAAGATTGGAGGGATGATATTGTATTAAAGATTAAACAAAATCAGGCACAACGTCAGGTTAATGAATTGAGGGAAGTTGAAAAGAAATTAAATAGTTTGATGAGTGAAGACAAGAGAACTAATATAGAGCTCGAAAAACTGTCTACACTACTCTCGGACTAATAGGATTTTGTGGGGCTCCGAGATACATATTAACTCTGTCCCCCACTTTCCAATCTTTACACGTTCCGCCAGGGAATTCGAGGACATGATCCCCTAATCCAGTATAACGAGGCGGATTCATCCGATGAGGGTCTTCAATTGGACAATTATGATGAATCATACTGATTCGTTTGTTTAATACAAAAATGATATCTAATGGAATTATGCAACCTTTCATCCAAAATGAATGGTGACCTTTTCCCATTTTAAATACCATACAACCATCAAGGTTATTTCGACCTTGCATACCCTTTGAAAATTGGTCGGGTTTAAGGTATTCAGCGTTAAAAGTTTTTCCGTTTATGTGTACACTCATGGTTATAAATATTTGGTAATATAGATTATTTTAATTATATTTTATAGATGGAAACTAAATTTATTTCAGATTTTAATTATGGTGCATCTCTTGAAATTCTTGGAGAAGATAATAACGTATATTTGGTTCAATTTTTTGATAATAAAACTAATACATTAATTCATCAATCTGAAATTACTTGTAATCATTGGACAAGATCAAATAGGAAATATTTTACGGAATGGAAGATTGTTGTTCTCCATAATGGGATTGAGGTATTTACTGAAACATTTGATTGTCGAGGGAAAAATGTTCTAATAGCTTCAACGAGTAGGGCTTTGGGGGATAATATAGCCCACGCTCCATATTTTGAAGAATTTAGAAAAAAACATAATTGTAATTTAACGGTTGCAACTAATTTTTGGTGGTTTCTTAAAGATTATTATCCTAATATTAAATGGATGAATATTGGATTACCACTAAATGAATATGGTGTACAATACGCACATTATAGTGTGTCCATTGGAATAGATATGGATACATTTGATAAAGGAATTGATAAAATTAATAACTCCCACAATAACATATATAATAAAGTACCCGTAAAATATATTAAGGGACTAACATTTTTTGATGTGGATAATAATCCCGAACATCCTTTATTGATACCAATACAAAAACAGGTGTCTAATGTACTGGGGTTGGAATATAAAGAAATAAGGCCACATTTTGAGATAAATTTAGATCGTCCAATAATGGGGAAATATATTTGTATTTCAGAATTCGCTTCAGGGCCAACAATGAAATTGTGGAACAATCAAGTGGGATGGAAGAATCTTATAAGTGAATTAAAAAGTAGGGGATATGAAATTATATCAATTTCTAAGGAAAAATCAGAATTAAATGGTATTATTAAAAGAAACGGTGACTACACATTAATTGATAGGATGCAATATATGAAACATGCTGAATTTTTCATTGGTGTTAGCTCAGGATTATCTTGGTTAAATTGGGCTCTTGGTAAAAAAACAGTTATGATTTCTGGATTTACCGTTGTGTCGAATGAATTCCAAGAAGATAATATAAGAATCAAAAATGAGAATGTTTGTGGCGGGTGCTATAACTCTGAAGAACATGCAGATAATTTATGTTGTCATCATAAAGATTTTTGCCCCACTAATAAAAATTTTGAATGTACTAGAAAGATATCACCTAAAATGGTAATTGATAAAATGATTGAAAATAATTTAATTTAATGAATTCACCCATTAAGTATTTTGGAGGAAAAGGAACAATGTTCAACAATATAATTGAATATTTCCCAAACAGGGAAGAATATGACACATACATAGAACCATTTGGGGGTTCATACAGCATTGGATTAAAGAAAGATCCCGTTCCTATTGAGATATACAATGATATGGATCAAAATGTATATTCTTTATATAAGGTGTTATCTGACCCGGATATGTTTAAAGTATTTAAAGAAAGATGTGATCTTGCCTTTTATTCAGAAGACATTCGATCAGAACTCAAGGAAAAACTAAAACGTAACGACTTACCAATAGACGAGCGGGCTTTTTGTTTTTTTTATGTGAATCGTACATCTCATAATGGGGTTGGAGGCTTCTCAAAGAATACATACATCAGAAGAGGAATGAGTAAATCGATTTCCGATTTTTTGTCTTCTATTGATAGGTTGTCAGAACTACATGATAGACTTTCCAAAGTTATTGTAACCAATATGGATGGGACAAAATTAATCGAAAAATATAACAGGAAAAATGTTTTTATCTATGCTGATCCTCCATATGAACAATCCACACGAACCAGTACCCGATATAAGGTTGATATGGACAGACAGGGACATATTGAGTTCATAGACACTGTCATTAAGAGTGAGGCAAAGATTCTTATTAGTGGATATCATTGTGACCTTTATGACAAGTTGATGGATAATGGATTTAAGAGGGTTAGTTTTGAAGTAAAGACCATAGACGGAAATTTTAAACCAAAAACAAAAACAGAATTTTTATATTACAACTATGTTGTTTAATTAAAATCATTTAAAATGAATAGTGAGTATAAACAGGAGTTTAGTTATGCACGGATTTATCCGTTCAAAAATTATTCGAATTTAGGCAAGAAAAGTATAATATTCGATAGTGACGATTTGGAACTAGATCACGTAGACCCGTTTGATGATAGAACTTTACCAAAAACACTACTTGTAAAACCAGAACAGTTTGTTGTATCTGCGGTTATTAATAACGATTCAACCCCCAATATTAAGACACTTAATCTTTTTCGTAAGAATAGTAGACATTTTTTTTACACAACTACTCCGAACAGTAAATCGATACATTATGGAATAAAAGGACAACCTGAAATTGAACGCGAAGTTATTAAATTAGTGTCAGCAAAAAAAATAACCACGAATTCTAAATTTGATAATTTCGAAACAATAAAGGACAAACAAATTAAAAGGCATTATAATAATCCATTTTCCTCAATTGAAATTTTTAAAACTGAACGATGGATAAAACGGGAAGCCAATATAGTTACAATAAAACAATACAATATTTCAAAAACCCGGAATGTAAATTCAAAATATTTTCGGAAGACTTCCACTAGTACCACGATAAAAATTGATATGGTAAAGGGAAATTTCTTGGTTGTAATATTCGAATCACGCAGGAAGAATAAATCATTTTTTTCAAACTCTTTTGGATCTTTAGAACACGCACTCCTTTCAATTTTGAAAGCGGGTACATTTTCATTAACTAATGGGTCGAAATATTATAAAGATTTCATTGAAATATTTGATGATCGGCAATTTAAAGACGCCATCTCTGATACTTTAATGATTAATAATATGGGCTATGATAGTTATGTTAAAGATTTTATAACCTATTGGATGGTTAAATTTGCTGAGTTAAAAGGAATTAAACTTCCAAACGATGGGTTGAAGTTAATGAGATCTTATTATCCTTCCGAAAGGTATTTAAAAAAGAATGATAGGAAATTAGTTGCAGCCATTCTTGATAGGGTTGGAATATTGTCTAAGGTTACTGTAAAAATATTACATAACCATCCAAATACGGATTTAAGACAATTAATGTTGCTGTGTTTATTATTGGGTGATAATTTCTCAAAACATATTGGTAGTATTAATGATGTGTTCTTCAAAAGAATAACTGCATCGCCTTTTGATGAACCAGGTTCAGGATTTCGACGTTTATTGATAGAGGCTAAGAACTACAAAAATCGTGATTTGTCTAAGACTGAAATAGAAAATTTAGTTCATATTATAAATGACAGTACAGCACAAACTTCACCCGTCTTCGGTATTATTGAACAGTTTTATGATCATTTTAATATGATTGAAGAATTACGTCAGTATTATCCCGATTTATCATTATCTGTAAAAACAAAGGATAATTTTATGACCGAACATACTAGACTTTCAGTACTACAAAGAAGTGTTAAGAAAGGATATTCCACACACCTTTTATATGAAAAACAAGTGATTGATGAAATTGAAGAACCTATTGAGTTTGTTGTTGCCAACGAACGTCCATTAGCATATCTTCCAGACCTGAAGGATCAAAGAGAATATGAAAGAATGTATATGAATTTTGTCCCTTCATTTACAAAATATATTTTTTATCCTAAATTACTAAAAACAAGTGAAGAATATTCGGATGAAGGTGGATATATGCACCATTGTGTTGCGGGATATATTGGAAACCCTGATTCTATGATAGTTTCATTAAGATGTGGGACAGTTGATAGGGTAACATGTGAATATTCAACTTCTACTCACGGTAGAAGATGTAAACAGGCTAGATATTTTACTAATGAAAACCCTCCCGATTATTACAAAAAGGCACTAGAAATATTAGATGAAAGGATTAAGAGAATTCCTTTTAACATCAATCCGACAGAAATAATAAAAGTTCCATTGATGATAAATGGAAAAGCTATTGTTCCAAAAGTTGAAGAAGATTTATTTGCTGATTTTATGAACTACGCACCTGTCATTAATATAAACCGAGATCCACCTCGGAGGTGGCCAAATTATTAATAAGCTACATTAAATGAAAAAATCCGACTATATTTATGTATATAGTCGGATTTTTTATGCAGTACTTTCAAGAAAAATTTAATGCAGGTAAGAAATTAAATTCAACAGCGGATTTATCCCTTGAAATAGAGAAGGATAGCATAATATATAGAGGGTTGTTCTATATGGATTTTCAAAAAGGGGAAGAATCGGATGGTGTCACATTTAAGCATGAACTATATCTGAACAGAGAAAACGGTGAGTTTTTAATAACTTATGAAATCATCAACAAAATACGAGCTAAAAGAAAACCACAATCCAATTCATGGATAAAACGAGGTGATTTTGAAAAATTAAATGAATTGACCCATATGGGTTTTTATCGCGGTGAAAAAAGAAAAGATTTCTGGGGTATAAAATATGAAAGAAAAACAACTGAATTTTTTGATGAAATTAAACGGGTTTTACAAAAGGAAATAACGGATCCTTATTTAAAAAATAAAACATATTATAAACCTGTAATAAATAAATTGTTCGACCTTATTGTTGATTATCATTTATTTAAAAAACAGATTAAGGGTCACGATAATGTGTATGTTGATATTCAATTAATTTATCCTAAGAAAAAATGGTTAAAATTAAATGATGATAAATTCCTCCCCTCTATTTTGGATGAATATGGAATTAAATCAAAATACCTGATTAAAGAATTATCAAAGAGAGAAGATCCAATTCATATTGCCACCGGAACTGAACTTAACATTAAAGCTGTTGCATACATGTGTGGGTTATTTGGTGAGAACTACGTGGAATATATTAAAAAATTTAATTGGAAGTTAATCGCCAATAAGTCATTTAATAAAACTAAAAGGCACAAATGTAAAAACGATAGTGAAAAGAACACCTTAATACATATTTTTAATGAGTATACAAAACTTAATGAATCGGCAGATAGGGATACTCCAAGGGTTGACAATCTTTTACTTTCACTATATAAACTCATAGAGGTTCGTGAATTTTTGGAAGAAAATGGGTTTACAGATTTAAAATTATCTCAATTAAGAACACCGGATGAAGTTGAATTATTATTACCGTATTGGGAAATTTTAAAAACTTATCATCGAATTGGGTATATGATGAAATATAAAATTCCTCAAGAAGTCATTGATAACATACAACTACCAATTAAAAAACGATTTTTTCCAAAAGTTCTTTTAAGTGATCGTGATTTTTGTTATGAGGGTCATAGGATGAAAAACTGTATGGCTCAACAATTTATCCACGGGTCAATTTATATTTACATTTCACTTACAGATGGTAAGCATACTGTTGACCTTCAGTACCAAAGAGGTAAACTCCATCAAGCATATGGAAAGGCTAACACTCCAATTCCAGACCACTTCAAAGAGGTCGTTGAGATTTTAACCAAAAAAATGATGATGTATGAAACATTAAAATGGGATAAAGAAAAAGTTGTATTGTAATTGTTAATTTTTTTTTGTATTTTTGTATTATGAACCCTTACATATTTTTAGACATCGATGGCGTATTAGCCACCTCTCATCAATTTAACACCAATCGAAAACATTGGCATCCAATGTATAATTGTTATCGTTTTGATGAAAAGTGTGTTAAAATATTCAATTCAATAATAGAAATGGTAAATCCAATTATAATACTTTCCAGTGATTGGGGTAAACAATATAGTATTGAGCAGATGAATGAGATTTTCAAATGGAATTCTGTAAATACCATTGTTACCGATATAACACCTGACCTATGGGGGGTTAAATTTACTTCACTCTCGCAATTAGAAGATTGTCGTGCGGATGAAATACTGAAATACGTACACGAGCATGAAATTCAAAATTGGATTGCAATTGATGACTTAGATTTAAGTCCGTGGATAAGTCCAAAACATTTTGTAAGAACCCCTAAAGTAAATGAGGGGATAAAACAAAGTAATATTAAAGAAAAAATTCTTACGACTCTTAATTATGAGTAGAAGTAGAAAATTACCAATATTAAAAGATACCCCTAGAAATTATAACAAATCTGCAATTTACTGGAGAACTGTTAGACGAGTGATAAATGATAGGGTGAGGTATTATCGAGAAGATATAGATGATGAGGTTCTCCCAGATCCAAAAGAAGTTGTAAACGATTACGACTATATTGATTATACTAGCGATATGAGATTTATTTCGTCTAATAGTTCTGAAATCAAGAAAGATTGGGCAAAAAGAATTGGACGCAAATGAAATTGAATATATTTATAAAGAAACACATTTAAAAATGGCAAAAATACCTATAAAACATCTAGTGTCCTTAATCATAGAACAGATTAATTACAAAGCTGAACTTGACAAGCAGTTCCCACCAGATAAAAACGTTTATATTGATGACTATAACAAATATCCAATTCTTTTTGAACCCGTAGAAAAGAATAATTCTTCGGACATAGGACAAAATAATATTCCTCAAGGTAATGTTAATCCTGAAAGGGGTAAAATACGTACATTAGAACCTGAAGTTGAACCAGAATTAGCAATGGTAGCCGAGCAAGACATTGCCCCAAATAGGGGTTCAGTTTTTCAAAGAGAGGAATTACCAGAAGCAATAAGAATTCCAGTGGATCAACTAACGGTTGGTAAAAAATCTGAACCGCCAAAAAGGATTGTTTGTGAAGATCCCGATACTGGTGAAATGGTCGAAGGAGTGGTTATTAGTAAAGTAGTAGCTCGTCTCCCAAGTGATAAGTGGATGTTAATATTCAGAAACCATGGTGAAGATGAGAATTTGGATAGACCAACAGTGAAAACTAGATATGTTATCTTAGCTGATAATATGATGAGTGGAGAATATATGAAAAACCTTCCAAGAAGACTATCAACAGGTAACCCTCCTGATAGAGATGTTCTAGAAAATTTATTAGATAATCCTCCTGCCGAAGACGCATCAGATGAAGAAAAAGAAGCTTGGAAGGAAAGGGTGGAAACATTACAGAACGCAAGAGCTAAAAGATACGCATTATTTCCACTTATAAATAAAATGTTCTCAGAACATGGTCTCCTTGATAAATTGGACATTTCATTAATTCCTGAAACTTGGGCAACATCAATCAGAACTGAGCATACTACAAACGTGAGTAAAATTAGAAAGTTTGGTGGAACCACAGCAGAAATAGATGCTGACTTTTTTGCTGTTAGAGATTTGGATAACGTTGAAGAGGCAATTGACGAAGTTATGGACCTTCGAGCTGACTTAGCAATGGGAGCAATTGATGATGATGGTGAAGGAGGAAAAAGAGATCGTGATGTATCAACAGCAGTTCCAAGAAGACACGCAAACTATATTTACCAAGGTGGTAATTGGTATGCAAAACAAAGGGTACATGATGAAAACTTCTTTCAAAGAGAAGGTGGAAAAACCCCTGTATATAACTTATTATCAAAAAATATACAAGAAGGTAATAAGGGTGTTACAATTGAAAGTAAACTTGAAGTAAAAGGTGAAGTAGTAGGAAATGAATATATAATCAAGTCAATATTTACATCAGAATTAAATGTTAGACACCCAGAAACAGGTCAAGGGGTTAAAATTGGTGAATTATTTCAGCCAGTGGTAACGGGATTACGTAAACCTCTTGGTGATATTAATTCCGATGATTTCACACTTGAAAAGAACATAGAATTCTTTGTGAATGAGGGAAGAACAAAAAGCGGGTATAAGACAGGATTCTTACCTGATTTCTTCACACGTACAGGTGAAAACATAAAAAATAGTATTGATCCAGATGCTGTACTTGAACAAATGGTTGAATTAGTACAATTAGCATCACAATATAATCCAGAAGATGAAAACGCTTAGAAATTATGAGTAAGAAAATTAAATTAACCGAATCACAATTAAAGAGTCTTATGAGTGTTATAAATGAAGACACATATGACCAAGCGTTAACTACCCACCAACGAGAAAAAGCTCGTGAGGTTTTTATGTCAACGGAAGAAGCAAAACTATTGGGTAAATTATCATCACAATGGTGTGAAACAAGAGTCAGTGATGCTGAATGTGAAGAATTATCAGAATTACTTAGGAAGTTAAAGATTGACCGAATGTTGTAAATCATTTAACATTTTTGAAAAAAAAAACACCTCACTGATAATTTAGTGAGGTTTTTTTTTGTGTATTAAAAAAAAATGATTATCTTTGTCTCATGGAAAAAAAGATATATAAATCCCCGTTGAATTTTACCGGAGCAAAAGATAAATTGATGCCCGTATTGTTGGAACACTTTCCGAAGGATGTTGACACATTTTATGATGTCTTTGCGGGTGGATTATCGGTTACAATAAATTCTGAATATAAGAATATTGTTGCAAACGACGTTATATCACCGATGATTGAATTTTACAGAGAATTCCAACGAAACCGAACTGGGGAAGAATTTGTGAATTTGGTTAAGAGTTTTGCAATTTCAAAAACCGATCAGGATGAGTATAATAGGGTTAGGGAAGAATTTAATGTAGTTCAAAATCCTTTTTTATTTTTCGCATTGGTTTCATCATGTACGAATAATATGATGAGGTTTAATAAGAAATTGAAGTTTAACCAAACATTTGGAAAAAGAACAATAAATGATAGTACTGTTACAAAATTATTGGACTATCATAGAATTATTAATGAAAAAAATATATCTTTCACAAGTCAGGACTATATTGAATTCTTATTGGATGAGATTCCCGGAAAAGATGATTTCGTATATCTCGATCCACCTTATTTGATTACAGAGGCTGGGTACAACGCATATTGGTCGTTTGATAGAGAACTCAAATTGTATACGATGTTGGATATATTGGATGCGAGAGGAGTAAGATTTGTAATGAGTAATGTGAGAGAACATAATGGAATAGTTAATCCTCATCTCGATAGATTGAAAAATTATAAAATCATTGATCTTGATTATGACTATGAGAAGGTTGCCAAGAAAAAGGGAAAAGGAACAATAGAAATAATAGTAAAAAATTTTTAAATAATGAGAATAGAAAATAAAAATATATGGATTTCATCAGATACCCACTACAATCATAAAAATATTTGTAGGGGTGTAACTGAATGGAGAACCCACGACGGAGATATACCAAATCTTCAAACAAGGGATTTCCCTGATTTGGAAGCGATGAATTCTGCAATTGTAAATAACATCAACGCTGTTGTTATGCAGGATGATGCGTTTATTCACTTAGGTGACTGGTCATTTGGCGGATTTGAATCTATACGTGAATTTTATGACAGATTGGTTTGCAAAAACATTTATAAGATTCTTGGAAACCACGATCATCATCAGAAGAACAATAAAAATGGAATCAGAGAAATTTTTCTTTATGTTGATAAAATGGAAGACGATTTTATATGTGATAAAAGAAAATTCCATTTGACCCATTATCCAATTCAGTCTTGGAAAGATATGAAACAAGGATCAATACACTTACACGGTCATACTCACCTTACGGGTGATAATAGATTTGGTAAAGGTAAGAAAATGGATATCGGGATAGATGGACACCCAGAATTCCGACCATATAATTTAAGAACCGAAGTTTTTCCATTGATGGATGCAAGACCAATTTGTTCAGAATATGCAACGGTTCTTGACCATCATATGGATGGAATGAAAAATAAACGATAAAATGTTAGAAGTATTAAACAAATATTATGACGAAGGTTGGTTAATCAAACAGTCACACCCATACAAGGATTTGACTATTTGGAACTATTCTCGTCAGACTCAATGGGAAGACCATTGGGATGAAATCACTTTGATGTGCCGTGGTTTGGTAACAAACTCAAAAGGTGATATTGTTTCACGGTGCTTCAACAAGTTTTTCAATTGGGAACAATTGTTAAACGTAAACTATCCAATTCCTGATGAACCATTCGATTTATTCGAAAAAATGGATGGTCAGTTGGGATTGTTATTCTGGTACGAAGATGAATGGATTTTCGCTTCACGAGGATCCTTCACTTCTATGTATGCAGAACGAGCTAAACAATTGCTTAAAGCTTTCGAATATGAAAAATTTGCAAAGGATTATACCTACATTTTTGAAATTATTTTCAAAGAAGGTAGAATTGTATGTAAATATGATTTTGAAGGTTTAGTTCTTTTAGGACGCATAGAAATAGTTTCGGGAATTGAATTACCAGTACATAACGTTGGATTTGAAGATTTAGGTTGTACCGTTGTACAAAAATATGACGGAGTGACCGATTTTGAAACAATTAAATCGAGCATTAAACCAGATGCTGAAGGGTATGTTATTCGATTCAAGTCTGGGTTCAGAATGAAAATAAAAGGCGAAGAATATTGTCGTTTACATTCTATCGTCACTAAGATTTCAAGTAGAGATATTTGGACATATCTTAAAGATGGTTTACCAATAGATCAATTATTGGAACACGTTCCTGATGAGTTCGACTCTTGGGTACATGACCAAATTGATACTATGACTAAATTGTTTCAGTCTATTGAAGGTAAGATGAAATACACTTACACTTCTGAAATTGAGTGTCAGGGTTATAAAACCAGAAAAGAACTTGCTGAGAAAATTTTTACATATGATAAAAGTCTCCGTGGGGTATTTTTCAATTTGGCAGATGGGAAAGATATTAGTCAGATGATTTGGGCAAAAATATACCCAAAATATTCTAAACCATTCACTATAAATGATAGTGAAGGAGATGATAATTAAGAAAATATGGAGAAATATAAATTATATTGTGATATGGACGGTGTTCTTGTTGACTTTTTAAAAGGATACCTTGAATTAACGGGAAGAGATATCTCAGGACAGTATCAATCTGATAAGAAGTTCTGGGACCCCATTGATAAAGCAGGTGTTAATTTCTGGGTTAACTTGGAATGGACACATGATGGTAAAGCTCTGTGGGATTATATTAAGAAGTATAATCCCGAGCTTTTATCTGCTCCATCAATTAAAAACGACTCAAGGGTTGGAAAAGCTAAATGGGTTGAACGTGAACTTCCTGGCGTTCACTTGATTTTAAGATCTGCTAGTCAAAAAAGAGAATTTGCATCACCCAATTCAATATTAATTGACGATTTAGATTCAAACATCGAACAATGGAGAGAGTCGGGTGGCGTTGGAATTCTTCATACCTCATCTATTGACACTATTAATCAATTAAAACAATTAAATCTTTAAATATGAACCCATTAGAAAACAACTATGTGAATCTCACCGATCTCTTTCAATACTATTTTGATAGATCAGAAAAAGAAACAATGAATATGAAAAGAATCAAAAGGTTTTATACTGATGAAGATTCATTCAATGTGTTGATGAACAAAATAATTGATAAAGATAACAAGAGGTTTGAAAGGCTCACAACACATGACATATTCCCCGATCCATGGAGAATTCTTTTTATAATTCTTGACATCGCTCAATATGAGGGGACATATGTTAAACCGTTTGATGTTCTTACCAAATCGTTTCCTAGTAGAACATTAAAATATATGGGGTGGACATTCTCTTTAGTACACGGCGAAAATTCCGTTACTTCCATATATAACCGAGAAGATGAATTAGTTTACAGATTTTAAATAAAAGTTTTGGCGGAATGAAATAATTTCCTTATATTTGTAGAATTAAAAATTATAAAAAAATGAAAAAAATTGTAAGAACAGGTGTATTTGAAACTAACAGTTCAAGTTCTCATAGTCTTTCAGTGGCTAGGGAAGACCAAGAATTTGTTTATGACACGATTTATCCCGATCAAAACGGGATTATTAGGGTTTTTGGACAAGAATTTGGTTGGGGTTGGGAAAAATATAATGACTCGATGACTAAATTGGCGTACGTATTTCAGGATAGTTTCGGTCAGGAAGACCTTATCAAAGAGGTTGTAATGGAGCAAACGGGAGCAACCGACATCATTTTTAATGAAGGTGATGGATATATTGACCATGATGGCGTTGGAACAACTGAAGATCTTCGTGGAAACAAAGAGGCAATGAGAAATTTCATCTTTAACAAGAACTCATGGTTATTCATCGGAAACGATAACTCTGGCCCTGACCCAACATTTTTTCATGTTCCTGAATTCAAAGACGGAAAACAAATTGTTCCTGAATATAAATTCGAACTCGTTATTGATGGTTTGAAGGAAACAACCAAATATCTATCATATCCGAATGATGAAGAACTTTCAGCTGGAATTGATTCCTTAGTAGACGGAGTTTATCTAACGGCTGAGGGAGGGATCATAAAGGAGGATGGTATTTACTGGCAAATTTCCAGACCAAGGAATGTATTTTACGAAAAAAACTACTCCCTTGCACAGAATTATTCTAAAAATGAAATTCTTTTCTTGAAAGAGGGTGATGATAGGTGGAGACGGATTTGTAATGAAGTGGATGAGGAAATGGGCCCAAAATCAAATTATAACGAAAAATACGTTGTTAAGACCGAACGTGGAATAGCAACTCCCGGTTTAATAAAATCAATAAAATTTGAATTAAAAGAATTGTAATGAGACAAGAACTTGATGAAAAGTTATGTGCAAAATATCCTAAGATATTTGCAAATCGCCACGGAGATATGAAACAGACTTGTATGGTGTGGGGATTTGAGTGTAGTGATGGGTGGTACTGGCTTATCGATCAATTGTGTTCTAATTTACAATGGAATACCGATAAGAACAACAGAGATGGAAAATATCCACAAGTGGTGGCATCTCAAGTTAAAGAAAAGTTTGGCGGTCTATCTTTTTATGTTGAATCGGCGACCCCTGAGCAGTATGCAGTTATATCTTTCGTTGAATCATTGTCATATAAAGTGTGTGAAAATTGTGGAAGCACTAAAAATATAGGGCACACAAAAGGTTGGATAACAACTCTATGTGAAGATTGTTCTGTTAACAGTAAACACGTTTGGGAGAAAGCTAAAGAAGAATAATGGGATTGATAGCAAAATATCGTAATGGTAATGCAATCGTTGAATTGCGTGATGATGGAACGAGAGTTATTACGACTCCCGATCCATCATTCCAATTTGAATACCCATTGAACCTGGATATTCGGGTTTCAACTAAATGTTTATTTGGACGTAATCCGAAAACAGGTGTTGGGGTGTGTGATTTCTGTCATGAAAGTGCTACGACTGATGGTCGAGAGTGTGATTATGAAGAGTTAAAAGCCACCCTTGACGAATTACCAAAAGGTATTGAACTAGCAATTGGGTGTAACGACCTTACGGAGGGTCTGGAGGAGTTTATTATGTGGTGCGGTCACAGAGGGTTCATTGTGAACTTAACTGTTAACCAGGGTCATCTAATGAGGTATTATGAGGGATTAGACTCTTTAATTACTAATGGGTTTATTAAAGGTTTAGGTATTTCATATAGAAGTGGATTAAAATGGAATATTCCAGATCATTTCCTAAATTACAAAAACACTGTTTTTCACGTAATTAATGGAATTGATACCTTTAATGAGATTTTATCACTTAAAGACAAAGGAGTAAAAAAAATACTAATTCTAGGTGAAAAAGATTTCGGATTCAATGAAGGTAAAGTAGATTTAACAAGTCAATCACATAAAGAATGGTTTTGGTGGGTTTCAAAACTTTTTACCGAATTTGATGTTGTCTCATTTGATAACCTTGCATTGGTTCAACTACAAATAAGAAGGTTTTTCGATGATGAACAATGGGGAACATTTAACCAAGGTGAATACTCTTTTTACATCAATGCGGTTAGTAAAACCTTTGCACCTTCAAGTAGAAGTAAAGATATTATAACTTGGAACAATATTTCAATTAGAGAATATTTTAAACACTTAAACAAATAAAATTATGGGAGCAGATATTCATATGTACATTCAGTACAGAGAAAAGAAAGGTGTTAAGGAAAACGCTAAAAGAGGCCAAAATACAGATTGGTGGGATAATTTTGGTGGTACAATAAATCCTGGCCGAAACTACACAATGTTTAGTATATTAGCCGGTGTGAGAGGTAGTACTTATAAGGGATTTGACCCAAAAGGTATTCCTGAATTTGGATTAGGATGGGCGGCCAGACGGGATTTATTCCTATACATCACGGAAGAGTCAAATCCACATGAAAATTGTTGTACATTGGAAGACGCCCAGCGATGGGGAAGACCAATAATCAAAGACAAGGATGGTAAACCGTGGTACACCTATCACCCAGACTGGCACTCACATAGTTGGATGACGGTGAAAGAATTGAAACAGGCATATTCGTGGTATAAAAAATCAGAGAAATATGATGTTGGACTTGAGTATAAAGTACTCTTAAAAACAATGAAAGCTCTTGAAAACAATGGACGAAATGAGGTTGTTGTTGTTTTCTGGTTTGACAATTAAAATGACAAAATGTATAATTTATTTCTAGATGATTTTCGGAATGTTGAGGATGCACATATGTATTTCCCAATACCAGAATATGCAACAAAAGAATGGGTCGTTGTTCGTAACTACGATGAGTTTGTGAAGTATATTCAAGATAATGGTTTACCGGAAATTGTATCATTTGATCATGATTTAGCTGATGTTCATTACGATGTTCAAGATCATATTGATCAGGATTTTTATGATATTTGTAAAGAAAAGACCGGGTTTCATTGTGCTCAATGGATGATTAATTATTGTATTGACCATGACCAAGAACTTCCGAAACAAATTTTTATTCATTCAATGAATGGGGTGGGTGCAAGAAACATTAAATCTTTATTCACAACATACAGAAAAGTTTATGGTAAATAATATAGATAGAATAAGAGAACTCATCTCATTTGAAGATGAGTTCGATTTTTACTTTCTTCAGATTCTAAAACGTAGGAAAGATAACCCAGATCTTAAAAGAGATATGGTTGTTATTGTAAACTATCACATAGAGTCTTTTGAACAATATAATAACCTTACGCCTCATATCATTAGTTTGTGTGATGCTGAAAATGCACGTGCGTATTTACGATTAAATAAAAGGAACTATAAACACCTTTCATTTCATATGCTCAAAAGAGTTGTTGAGGTTGTTAGTAGCGGTATGGTTAAATCTCTTAAAGGCTCATTCGATTCCGTTTGTGGTCAATATCATAATGACAAAGATAAAAAATGGATTGTTGATATTGATTGGGTTGACATTAAAACTCCCGAAAATTTGGAAGGAAAATATATGTATGCTGAAATTCAGTATGAGATACTTGGGCTACAACATGAAACAAAAAAAGAACCTATGATGGTTTTTCTTCCTACTAAAAATGGGATGCATATCATAACTCGACCTTTCAATCTGAAGAAGTTCAAGGACAAATTTCCGGGTATTGATATCCATAAAGATAATCCAAGTTTACTTTATTGTCCTTAAAATTATCTTTTTGAACATTCCGTGGTATTTATGTATAAAATACATATGTACCACTACACTTACAGATTAGATCACATTGAGACGGGTGAATTTTATTATGGGAGTAGATCCTGTAATAATCATCCGTCTTTAGATTGTTATATGGGTTCTATGAGAACTTGGAAACCTGATAAATCAAAATTAAAGAAATCAATTTTACAACTTGATTTCTCTTCAAGAGAAGATTGTATTAGGTATGAGAGAGAACTAATAATTAGGGACAAAGGGGATACCCTTAATAGAAATTATCACATTCCAGGCGTCGGATACAATACCATAGAATTAGGTTTATATATCGATGATAATGGTAAAAAATATCGAGTAAGAAAAGATGATGATCTAGTTAAAAATGGAACATTAAAACCATTTTGGCTAGGTAGAAAACACTCAGAATTATCTAAATCTCACATGAGTTGTTCCGCAAAGAATAGGAATATAAACGAAACTAATGAAAAAAATAGAAGATTGTCAATTTCTCATACACTTGAAGGGAAGAAAAAAAATAAATTACATGTGGAAAACATTTCTAAAGCTAAACTAGGTGACAAAAATCCGATGTATGGAAAGAAAGCAAATAGAGTTGATTGCCCAATATGTGGTAAAAATATACCTGTACATATTGCAAGTAGATTTCATTTTGATAAATGTAAATTTGGTATTTAAAAAAATTTTCTTTATATTTTAATATGAAGAAAATTATTTGCTGGTGGAGTGGCGGTATAACATCAGCCACAGCTTGTAAAGTAGCAATAGACATATACGGTGTTGAAAATTGCAGGGTTGTTATGATTGATACCCACAATGAACATCCTGATACTTACCGATTCAAAGATGAGTGTGAAAAGTGGTATGGGACGCCAATTGAGACCATTACCGCAATAGGTAAGGAATATGATAGTATTCAACACGTTTGGAGAAAACACGTATCACTTAATGTGGCCACTGGGGCTATTTGTTCAACTCAGTTAAAACGTCGGGTTAGAGAAAGATGGCAAAAAGAAACCGAGTACGAATATCAAGTTTTCGGGTTTGAATTCGACAAGAAAGAATTTAATCGAGCATTATCGTTAACCAAAAACCATTCGCAAGCAAAACCTATCTACCCTCTATTAATGATGGGATATGATAAGGATGATTGTATAAAAATAGTTGAGGATGCTGGAATAACAGTTCCACTTATGTATCGTCTAGGTTTTAGAAACAACAATTGTTTCCAAACGGGATGTGTTCAGGGTGGTGTTGGTTATTGGCAGAAAATGAGAAGGGATTTCCCGGAGAAATTTGAGGCTATGGCGGATATGGAGCATGAACTAACCAATGCGAAAGGTAAACCCGTATGTATGTTGAGGGATCAAAGTAAAGCGGCTAAAGAGTCGGGAAACGAGCTTCTCTTTTTAAGGAAACATCCTGATTACCCCGAACTAAAATCCATTGATGACATGCCAGAGTGTAAAGTTGAACCGTTATTTGAATGTAATGGGTTTTGTGGAGTTAACGATTTGAATGAGAGAAGTAAAACCGAATCTGAGATAAATTTTGATGATAGTAGTGCAATGAATACGTTTGCCCGTGATAATTACGGTGAATAAAAATGAAAATAACAGAATCTTTTAACATACAAATATGGGTTGGACTACGTGTCGGATATTCTGAGAATTTTCACACTATGGACCAGGTTAGAGAACTTTGTGATCAATATGTAAATGAAATAAAAGACTGTGTAACTATTACCCCAACTGAATTCCGTTATGTAGATGGAAACGAACCCGGTGTTATTGTGGGTTATATTAATTATCCTAGGTTTCCTAGAACTCAGGAGGAGATATATGACAGGGCGTTAGGACTTGCTAAAGTTCTTATGTATGGATTGGATCAGAATAGAGTAACCATAACAACTCCAGATAAGACAATAATGTTAGAAAAATAAATTTAAAAATGAAATACGTATCAATTGACATTGAAACTTCGGGATTAGATCCTGAAAACAACCAAGTATTATCTATCGGGGCGGTCATCGAAGACACCACGAAAAAATTATCATTCTCCGAGATTCCAAAATTTCACGCAATTATTCTTCAGAGACAAATTTCTGGGTCTCCAAGAGCACTAACCATGAATGAAAAAATCGTTCGATTAATGGGTGAATATCTTGATGGTGATAAAGATAAACGTGCTGAGCTATCACAAATTATAGATTTCTATGATGAGGATGAGGTTGCATCAGCATTTTTCGATTTTTTATGGAAAAACGGTCCAGGATATAGTCTTATTGACCAAATGGATAAAACAATCAGAGTGATTGATGGTGTAACATATCCGTTAATCAACGGTAAAACTAAGCCGATTTTAATTAATGTTGCCGGTAAAAACTTCGGAACATTTGATAATGTTTTCTTGAAGAAACTTCCATGGTGGCAAAAACTCATCATCGCCAAACAGAGAATAATGGATCCGGCAATGTTATTCCTTGATTGGAAAACTGATGAAGAATTACCATCACTAAACATTTGTAAGTCCCGGGCTGGCATCAGTGGAAATGTTACCCATGATGCCCTTGAAGACGCTTATGATGTTGTTTCGGTTTTAAGAAAATTTTATTAAAATATATAAATTATGGCACGTTTTACATCTAATGGGGATATTACTATTAACATTTCACCTAATAAATTTGTTGCAAATTGTAGTGATATGGAATTTGAAGAACTGAAGTCTTTAATTTTTGAACAATTCGATATCGATGAAGATGATTTTATGAATGGAGGAGAAAACATTCGTCCAAGGAGTTTTGGACAAATGAAGTATTTTAAATCTCTTAAAAAACTAAAATCTGTTTGGTATTCAATCAGTAAAACTGATGGTGATATTATTGAAGAAATTGCTAAGAAATATGAGTGATTCGTCTATAAGGAAATATTTATAGATGAAGGCTATTTTGAATTACCTATTATAAATTGGTTTAGCATTCCAAATGTTAACTAATAGCCGAATGGTAAACGTAATTTACTTATTTAGCCCCCCGATTTCGGGGGGTTTATTTTTGCCTCACAACAATTACGATGGATAATTTTTTTACCTATTTTCATTGTGTAATGACAAGTATTTCTTGTGGTTGATGCCATCTATTTGTTGTTTCTTTTAATTCTTCTTTTAACAAATTCATTTCGATACCCTAAATCTCTCATAATTACCATAACAATATAACTGTTCTTTTTGTTAATTGCAGCAGAAATTGTTGAGAAAAGATTAAGTTCTTTCCATTCATGACTACCTAATAAACGATGTTCAACAGCAAACATTTCATTTTTTGGAATGATTCTGATTCTGTCATTGATTTTCTTTAAAATTTTTGTTTTCATATTATGATTGTTTAATGATTTTATCTTCTGAATAAATAATTTCCCAATTACCATCAAAATCCTCAACCAAAGCACTTTTGGTTTCAACCCAATCTCCGGAATTCATATAAATCATTCCATTTATTATTTTGTTTTCCGGGGTGTGTATGTGTCCACAAATAACTCCATCACATTTTTTATGTTCAGCGAATTTGACGGCTTTCTCTTCAAATTTTGACAGGAAGCTAACAAGAAATTTCACCTTTTTTTTAATGTCCTGAGAAAAAGATTTATAAGGTAATCCCCTTTTTAATCTTTTATTATTGTTCCTCCTATTAATCCACAATAAAACTTCATACCCAACATCGCCTAATTTTGATAACCAAGTGATTTTCGATGTTATGTCATCAAAAATATCACCATGTAGTATTAAAAATTTCTTACCCAAACTATTGTAAACGTAATCAGTTTTTATCTCAAAATTATCGCCAATTGAAAACGGCATAATATTTTCAAGAAAATCATCATGATTACCCCTAATGTATACTACTTTTGTTTTATTGTGTGAAACCAGTTTCATTATTTTCTTAATGAACTTTGTATGCGTTTTGGTCCATTTACCTCCACGCTGAAGATGCCATCCGTCAATGATGTCACCATTTAAGAAAAGATTATCACAAGAATTTGTTTTAAGAAAATCCACAACTTCATCCACTTTAGAATCTTTTCTTCCAAGATGGACATCGGAAATAACAATTGTTTTATATTTCATATTGGTATTATTCTACTTCAGCACCCAACAGTAATCGAACCTCTATCTAAAACTTTCTATCCGTTGAATTACAAGGGTATTATTAAATACTTAAACACATTCTATATTGTTCTTCAATTAATTTAAAACCTAATTTTTCTATTTGTGGTCTACTTTTACTATTTACGGATATAAAAATTTTAAATCCTTTATAATTTTCAACACAAAAATTAAACCTTTCTTCAGTAAGTTTTTTATAAATACCAGATTTTCTGTATTCAGGTAAAACAAATGCGTTAATAAAACCAATGGTTTTATATTTTTTCATTGTAAAATATCCAACAACACCAACTAATTTATCATCGATAAAATAGCCAAAAAAATGATGATTTTTCTTTTTTACAATAAAAACGTTTTCAAAAAGTGCAATTTTTATTAATTCACTTAATTGCTTGTTGTCTTTTTTATTTAAAATTCTTACCATACTAATATTTTTTGTACTCCCAACAGGAATCGAACCTGTATCTAAAATTTAGGAAATTCTAATTCTATCCGTTGAAATATGGGAGCGTTTTTATTAAATGTTGATTAAGTGCATCTCTACGACCTTCGCCATAAACAATTATTATACAATGTCCCCAATTATCAATAAATGCATATCCATTTACTGAAATCCATTTATTATTTTCATCTTGATATTTCAAGACGTGATTCATTTTTTGAATTGTGAATATCATTTATCACGTATATTACCTCATCACAACAAATAACGTAATCTTTATCTATTGTAATAAGTGGTTGTTTACATTTTGGACATATAGTTGTAGACATATCAATTAATTAGAACACCCCATGAGGCTCGAACTCATATGACTTCACTTTAGAAGAGTGATGCTTATCCAATTAAGCTACGGGTGCAAATATAAAGAAAAAGAAATTAATATCCTAAGATAAATCTCTTTTTCTTGTAAAGAGTTTTAATGGGTTTACTTTAGCTAAAACAAAGTAAGAGATAAAGCAAACTACTGACAATAGGTAGAAAATGGAAATTGAAAACCAATAACTGCCTGTCGTATCGATTAAGAATTTTAGGAGAGCATCGTATCCTAAAGGATTGAAAAATGTTCCTAAGAAAAGGAACAATGTTGCTGTTTTGTTTCTGTTTATACGGTTCACAATCTTTCATTTTTATTAATTTAGAATTTTATGAAACTACATATATAAATAGTTTCGGGATATGGTTGTATGAGATATTTTTATTTTAAATATTTTATAGCATTCGTGAGATATTCAATATTATCTTTGAAGGATCCAAGACCTTTATTACAATATTAAATATTATTTATTTGTGGATCATAACGGGATCGAACCGTTACTCTTAACATTATGAGTGTTCTGCTTTTACCAATTAAGCTAATGATCCTATTAATCAAAATAAATCATAACTTGAGCGTACCCAGGTTTCTGTTTTGTTTCATCATTTGTCTAAGCCCCAACCTTACTATTATAGACCTGCTTGCCGTCTAAGCTTTTTTGGGTTGCATCCTCTGCGGTGATAACGGGTTTTAACCCTCCCGCATTTGGCAGTGATGTCCTGAAGTTCCTCACCATTTCTGGCGCGATGAATCCTCTGAGTTATGAAGAATACTTGGAGCGAAAGACGAGGCTTGAACTCGCCACCCTCAGCTTGGAAGGCTGATGCTCTACCAAATGAGCTACTTTCGCAATTGAGCGATAAATGGGGCTCGAACCCACGACCTGGACCTTGGCAAGGTCCCGCTCTGAACCAACTGAGCTACTATCGCATTTGGTAGTTTTTAATTGTTATCGGTTACAAGGTGTTACCAGCACCAAAAGCCGGGGATCCCCGAAGGGATGGAGCCGATGGAGGGATTCGAACCCCCGTTGCCGTTTAAGATCCTGATTACAAGTCAGGCGCAGTCGACCGCTGATGCCACATCGGCAATAAAAAACCCCAATTACAGTATAATTGGGGTTTACCCATACTGTAAAAATAATTGTTTTACGTTGTGATATCCTTTTTGAACATTTTTTCCGCTCCAAAGAGTTTCCAGAAAATATAATATCCCAAAAGAAGGAACAACCACAATCCTACAATTGCTTGTACCCATGGAAGTGAATCGGTTGTACCATATGCAATGAACATTACAATGATATTTACAATTTGCATCCAACTTTTCTTTAACCAAGGTTCGGCGGTTTTAATCCACCATGCCTTAATATTTTCCCATAATTTTTTGAACATAGTTTTAATTTTTTATATCCATAAATATATGAAAAACGAGAATGAGCCTAGTACGGGATTCGAACCCATGACCTTATCCATACCAAGGATACGCTCCACCAACTGAGCTAAATAGGCAATTGTAGCGGGGGTCAGATTCGAACTGACACGAAGCATTAGATGTCTCTGGGTTATGAGCCCAGCGTGTTAACCAATTACACCACCCCGCATGTATTTTAAAAAAAATATTAGTAGCGAGGACAGGATTCGAACCTGTGTTCCCGTAAGGGTTAGGGGTTATGAGCCCCCGCTGGAACCAACTCCAGTCGACCTCGCATATAGTTGCGATGAGAGGATTCGAACCTCTGACCTCCGCCTTGTGCAGCGGCGCTCTAACCAAACTGAGCTACATCGCGACCCCGGAATTTTTAAGTACTATTATTATCCGAGGCATTGTTATTCCCGCTAGAACACTTTCTAATGTACCTTCACTACGGTTTCGAACCCATCGTGATTGGTGTTCCTAAGAAATAACATTTATGGTTCGCAGCTCTACCAACTGAGACTTACACTACCGACGGTAGCGGTGGGGCTCGAACCCACGACCACGAAAGTCTGATCTCCTTGGGACTTTCACCCATTCTACATCTTTTATAGCTAATATTGAGATGTAGCCGCTTCGATATTCCTAAGCAAAGGAGACCGTGTGCTCCGGCGTCCTATCCCTTAGACGAACCTCCCCCGAAGGAGCGGTACAGGATTCGAACCTGTATTTCCAGATATCTTAAAAGAGCAGTAGGAGGGATTCAAACCCTCGACGTGAACTTTATCTGACTGGATTGGAAATCCAGTGCCATCGATCAACTAGGCGACTACTGCAAGTAAAGGACAATTCCGATGTAAATGTCCGTACTCTAGACGGTAATCTCCCCCTGCGGAAACAGGGATTGATCCATTCACTTGTCCTTTTTTGGACGGGGCACTGTGATAAAACAGTGTATCATCCCCGATATTTGGCGTGGACTCTGCCGTGTATAACAGACTTACGTACCCACCTCTACTGGTGGACAACCCACATTTGTGGAATGAGAAGGAGTTGACCCTTCGACCTCTGGCTCTTCAGGCCAGCGCTCTACCCCTGAGCTACCAATCCGTATTTGTGTGTCTCTCCACACCTGTCATTCCTCCTTTGTATTCTGTTCAGCCTGAGCATCCTAACGGTAAAGCGGGATCAAAAACCAGTATTGCTCTTGAGGAAGGACTTGAACCTTCGACCTACGGATTAACAGTCCGCCGCTCTAACCAACTGAGCTACACAAGAATATTGTGGTATCGGGTGGATTCGAACCACCGACGCCGGGCTCTTCAGGCCCGCGCTCTACCAACTGAGCTACGACACCAATTTGGTTCTGAAGTGAGCCTTATACTCACACTACCGATGATATTTCAACCACCTTAAAAATGTCTCTCAGAATATCCCCGTATTTATTGTGCTGCCTATACACAAACACAGGGAAGTTTTCCAGCTGAACATTAATAGAGCCTCTTATGCAATTCAGAACCCTAACATCTCCACAATGTCATGACCATTGTTTTGACGTGTGAAATCAGCTAATGATAATCCAATTTGGCTGATTACTTTATCAACGCATTTTTTATATCCAAATAATCATTTGCAAAATGTATGTTTGGATTATTCAATTTCGGTTTATTAACACGTAATTCCATTCCAGATGACTTATTTACCAATTCTTTTTTTGGTACATAGTATACTTTACTTGTGTCAGGACAATAAATTGCCCACAAATCAATAACCGAAAAATTTACAGAAACTCTTTTTCTATCAACAACATTTGATGTAGATGCTTTAATAACTCCATGTTTATTAACAGAACTATATTTTACTTGAGCTCTGAACATTTCCATTTTTTCATTTGCAATTATAATATCAATATTTGTTGTGTCCGTAAGTGGTAAAAATATAAAATACCCCTTATTAATTACGTCAGATATTACATTTGCCAATCCTCTATTACCCTTTTCATTTGTATTCATAAATGTTTATTTATTTATAAATACTCATCGGTTTCTGAAACAGGCGACTTTTAATGAAATTTCTTTAAATATGGCGGAAGAAAAGAGATTCGAACTCTTGGGGCGGGTTACCCCGCCCGACGGCTTAGCAAGCCGCTGGTTTAAACCACTCACCCATTCTTCCAAATTCCCGGAATCAATGAACAAGTTCACTGTTTTATATACCTTTCCGGGGCGGTTTATTGTCCTTTAAACTTCCGCCACTAAAAAACTTAGACAATCCAATAGTTTTCAGTTGCGGAGAGGGAGGGATTCGAACCCCCGGAGCCCGAAAGCCCAACAGTTTTCAAGACTGCCGCATTAGACCACTCTGCCACCTCTCCAAACGAATTTTTTGTTTCCGAATACCTTTACTCAGTTCGATAAAAAAATTCTAAAAAACAGCTACCCTTTTGCGGAAGAGGTAGGATTCGAACCCACGGTCCCCTTGCAGGGACAACGGTTTTCAAGACCGCCTCCATAAGCCACTCGGACACTCTTCCTTATAGTTTTTGGTCACTTTATCACCACTTCTCATCCCACCACAGGTGCCAGTTTGGATCAATTTCGCCAAGGAAACTTCATCTTTTCAGCTGGTTAGGCGTCTAGATTACTAACCTTTTGTTGTGACGGTGAGATTCGAACTCACGTCGTGCTAAGCACCCAGTGTATCAGACTGGTGACTAAACCGCTCATCCACGTCACAGTATCAGACTTTTTTCTACGCTTCCACCGAAGTGTCCTTTAAAAAAAATCAGAAAAAAGGGTCTCTCTCGTTGTCTTGATTGGGTTTGAACCAACGACCTTTCGGGTATCTGCCGAACGTTCTTCCTGGCTGAACTACAAGACAATATCAGTTGAAAATATTCTCTATTAATCAACTATAAGTATAGTTAAACAAAACTATAATTTGAGGGCAAGGAGGGCTTCGAACCCACTTTATTTCAATATTTTCAATCAGAGGTTAACAGCCTCCCGCTAAGCCAATTCAGCTACTCACCCAGGTGGTCCATAGGAAACCATGCAACCCTATGGAGGTGTTCTGTCCCGATATAGCAATGACAGAACGTTCCAAATGGAGATGAAGGTGGGATTCGAACCCACGAGTACTTTCGTAAACAGTTTTGCAGACTGTCGCTTTCAACCACTCAGCCACTTCATCAAAATACCAATATGTCAAAGAACAAAAAACCCGACTATCTATTCAGATGTCGGGTTCAGTTTGTGTGTTTCGGAAAAGTTTATCTTAAAACAACCTTTCCACCTGAACCCGTGTCTGCAATATTTCTGCCTGTAAAGTCTGAACAGAATATACCATTTCCATTACGACTACTTGTCGTTGATGGGGACGATATTTGTGTCCTTGAAATTATTGCAATTATGTTTTTCATTTGTTTCAGCGTTTAATCTTTATTATAAATATGGTACAAATATAAATAATCGTATTGGAATAACCAAGTTTTTTTAAACTTTTTTTTAAGTTTTTTAAAACTTTTTTCTATTATGGTGATAATCACCATTTTGTACCATCGGAGGGATTCGAACCCTCGAACCTAAAAAGGACTTCCTTATGAGAGAAGCGTATTTGGCCACTTTACTACGATGGTGATTTGTGCATCCGAAGGGAATCGAACCCCCAACCTCATGAGTAAGAGTCACGAGCTCCGCCAATTGAGCTACGGATGCATTGTTGTGGAAAGGGAGGGATTCGAACCCCCGAACTCCGAAGAGACCAAATTTACAGTCTGGTGCCATTAACCACTCGACCACCTTTCCATTCTACTTTTTTTCGGGACATTGGACCAAAAAAGTAGTAAAAAACCCTAAAACCGATACCTATGTGCCGCCAGAAGGATCTTGAACCTTCGCGCTAGGCTTTTACAGAGCCGTCGTCTCCCTGGATTGTCGGCGATTTGGATATTTCAGTTCAAACAAGATACAGAAAATACCTAAACTCTACTCTCAAGTGACCCCGGTGGGAATCGAACCCACGTACACCTTTATGGGGATCCCAGATTAAAAGTCTGGTGCATCACGCCTATCTCTGCCACAGAGTCATTTTGTACGCCCGGTGGGCCTCGAACCCACAACCTTCTGGTTAAAAGCCAGAAGCCCGTCCACTTGAGCTTCGAGCGTATATGTTATTCCAATACATCAAAGAACAAAAAAAAATCCCGAATCTTTCGAATCGGGATTTTTTAAAAATTCAGTTACTTGTTATGTTAACAATTAAACAAATCTCTCCCGATTCCCATAAGATACATCTTATAAGATTTAGATACGAAATATTTATTAATTGTTCTCATTGTTTTCTTTTTACACCTGAAAGTTTGTCTTTCGACAGGGACTAACAGGAATGTTATTATAAATATGGTACAAATATAAAAAAGATATTTGGATTTGCCAAATGTTTTATGAATTATTTTTAATTTAAGTTAATTTTAGGTTCATCAAATATAACATCCCATTCATTTAATGGTCTCCATTTATTATCGGGACACAGTATTTCTAAATCGTTTGTAGAAACTTTTTTAAATGTAACATATTCGTCTCCTTTATTATTTAATATCTTTGGAGACAATATAAAATCGTTTGTTAATTTGGTTCTCAATATAACCATTTTGTTTGATCCACCTTTAACGGTTGCATAATATTTTGAATAGTTAAAACTTTTAGTAAATGAAATTGATGGATGTTCTTCACCTGTTCTGTTAGGTTTCATAAACCCATCTTTTTGTATGTTTAAAGCCTGTCCTTTTCCTGTTCCATGGTAAATAAACCCATCGATTTGTTTTTCAATATCAAAGCTTTCGGATAATTCCATTTCACCTCTTTGGATTATGTTATGTACGCCTATATCTATTAAATACTCCTCCCCATCCTCCATAAAATCATTATACATATTATATACATTACCATCTTCCAATACAACAACCATTGCGGTTGGTTCACTTGGCTCTTCATTGAAATTAAAAACTATGGTAGCAAATCCACCTTCGCCAGTATAATTGTCCCAATATTGTTGTGGATTTGAAGCAAAACACCATTGAGAACTACAACCGATATACCCCATCGCCTCTGCACTATTAATTTTTACAACTAAAATATTGTCTTGGTTGTATAATATTTCTGCTTCATCACCTATATCTCTAACTTTTTCGACAATACCTTCAGATGCATCATCTTGTGACAAATATGGAATAGTTGTATCTTCAAGTCTTTTTTTAACCCCATCGAAAGTGTCGTTGGCGCTCGAAAATATTTTCTTCTCAATTTTTTCACGATGTTCAGGTTTAGTTTGTCCAACTAACTTTAAGGAATTTTGTATTTCTTTTATTGTATGAAACAACCCTTCCAATTCATAATGGGTTCTTTCTTTTCTAATATCACCCCTTAAATTACGAACTAATAAACTCGGTAATTGTTTTATTCTTTCAATGATTCGTTCTCTCCAATCTAAATCATTCATTTTTTCTAACGGATGAGCGTTATGTTCTTTTGCATATAGATCATGAATAGGTATAACATTTTTGTTATATTCTTTTAGTCTTCTATGTGTATTTTCGAGAATTTCAATATCTCTCGCAGATAATCTTCTTGGTTCAACCAATTCTTTGTTGTACTTACCGGCAAAATAATAGTACATATCGGCGATAAGTTTTGTGAAATTATCGCCGTTAGTGATATTCATTATAACATTTCGGTCTTCATCATCAAAAATACCAGTTTTAACATAATACTTTTCTAATTCACCGGAAGTTTCATTTAGAATAGTACGGTTAATAACATTTTTTAATTGATTTTCGGTGATAATAACTCTCATTGTAATCTATTCGACAAGTTTTATTACCCAATAGTCGGCAGACATATTCGGTTCTGTTACAAACTCATAAGGTAACCAAAAATATCCATTAATACCCCATTGGGATCCCCAACTATTTCTTACAAGTAAAGCGTTTTTCTTATCGTCATAACCAACTGCAAGAACTGCGTGTCCGCCCATAGTGGTTTCTCCTGGTTTTGGAACTGGAACTTCTCCCCATTTAGCCACATCTTGGGACATCATTGATTCATAAATCATAAAACCAAATGAAACAGGGTGACCCTCATTTAACGCATATTTCACTTCATATAAAGAATGTGGTGAAATCCTCAAATATTCTAACACTTGATTCTTCAAAGCTTCTTCGTAACATTCAGGTGTTGGTTTATTTTTAAATTTGGATATATTATACCTCCACATTTTTTCTGGGCAAACGCCATCTTTAACCATTGTTTTAATACCAGTACGAATCATTGCACCGGAATCTTGATCAACAGTTCCCTCAATTTCTCTTTCATTATAATATATAAACAATCTTGAAGGTATAAAATCTTGTTTCTTTTGTTTTATTTGTTCAAATTGAAATGCGGCTCCAAGAGCATTAGCAGTACAACTACCAAGTTCACCTTGATCATAAACAGGTGGACACCCTTTTCTTAGGTCAACTGATTTAGGTAATTCAATAGGCCGAGTAACTTTAAATTTAAAGTCTCGTGGGTCGTGTGTATCCTTTTTCCAACCAAAATTAGTTAGAGCGGGAATTTTTACTTCTTTCTTTTTCTTAAAAAGATTGAAAATTTTTTTAAATATGTTCATGTTTTTATTGGTTATATAATCCGATTATTATGGTAATGAATGCAACAATTTCAATCCACCACCAATGATTTTTTATTTTAAACAATAGTATTAATAATGATAATATTATCCACATTAATAATGGTATCCAATTATCGAATCCAAATCCGATACCTAATAGTCCAAAAACAATACCACTCACGGCACCAGCAAAGTGTATAAAACGTGTTAATTTTACGGAAGATTGAGACCATGAAGCTATTCCAACAAATGCTAATCCAAGACCTGATAAAAAGAATAAAACACTTCCCGTCTGTAGCGTCATTGTAAATCCAATTGAAAAACAAAATGCCACAAATAAATTTCTTAATGGATATCCTAATTCATACCATGACGCTGAAATGGAGTGTAATGGTCCTTTAAATTTAATTAATAAAAAGGTCACATATAGAATAAATATCAATCCTTGTATTGATGTTAATATCATAATATATTGTATATAATCATAAATATTACCTTAATTGTTTGGCACTTCCAAAAATATTTTTTATCTTTGTATCATTATTAAATATAAAAATAATATGACTATCAAACAAATTTTCGACGAGATTGCAAACGAATCAGGTACTAACGAGAAAATGAATATTCTCTCCAAGTATAAGGACAATGAACTTCTAAAACGTGTTCTGTACATGGCAAACTCCAAACGAGTTAAGTTCTACATTAAACAGATTCCCGAAATCGAACAATTTCATAAACCAACTTATTCTTTAGATGAGTCATTAAACTTGTTAGACCCATTATCTAAAAGAACAATCACTGGTTACGCCGCGATTAAATATTTGAAAGAAATTATTGAATCCCTTAGCCTCGATGACGCATGTATCATTCAGCGTATCATTGAAAAAGATTGTAAAATCGGTATGGGTACTCGGAATATAAATAAGGTATTTCCGGATCTTATCGAGAAGACAGGATATATGGGTTGTAAACCCTATTCCAAAGAACTTATTGAAAAACTTCTATCCAAGGGTACCTGTTACAGTCAGGAGAAAATGGATGGAAGATTCATTAACATTATTATCCAGGGTGGTGAGGTTTATAACGAATCCCGACAGGGTGAACCCACAATTTTGGAAGATCCAGCATTCATGTCGGAACTTGTCCGAATTAATGATTGCGTCCTGAATGGTGAGTTGACAATGGAGGGATTACCAAGATACGAAAGTAATGGTATTGTTTCATCACTCATCACAATTGCAACCAAGAAATCTGAAGGTAAAGATGTAACTAAAGATATTGAAAAACTTGAAAAGAAACATCTTCCATATCGTGAGGCTTTGGATCTCATTCGGGTAACCGCTTGGGATCTTCTAACCATCGACGAATATTTTACCAGAAAATGTACAAGGCCATATAGGGTTAGGTTTGAGATATTGAAAAAAGCCTTACAAGGGTTCAAGACTTTGTCTGTTGTTGAAACAAGAGAAGTGAGCACCATTGAGGAAGTTATGGATCATTTCGAAGAAGTTCTAAGACGTAATGGTGAAGGAACTGTGGTTAAGGGAATGGAAGGAGTATGGGCGGACACTAAACCATCTTACCAAATCAAGGTAAAGAAAGAAATCAATTTAGATCTTCGTGTTACTGGTTTCAATTATGGAACGGGCAAAAATGCCAATCTCATATCTTCATTGAATGTTATTTCTGAAGAAGGTTTATTGAAAACATCCCCAACAGGAATTACCGAAGATGAAATGGACTATATAACCAATAATCAAGATGAGTTAATGGGTAAGATTGTTGAAATAAAATGTTCCGGGTTGTCTCAGGACAGTGAAGGTAACTACTCAGTACTTCACCCTGTCTATAAAATGTTCAGGGATGATAAAGAAACCGCAAACACACTTGAGGAGTGTATTCAAATAGATAAATCGGTATCACTGTGAAATTCCTAATACAAAAAATAAACAACGAAATCAGGCACGACTTTGCTTTCACATTGTTGGAGTCCATTAGATTTCATAATTGGTTATCGCCAGGTCTTGAACATATGGGCGTTCAATATATGAACACCGAGATGGATGATAATGATGTGGTTCAACCATTTAAGTTTTTAAAATATCATAACGATTCTATTCCAATCGGAAGTGTGGAATTCGTCACTCAATTTTTAGAGACATTCCACGGAATAACCCCTAAACCAATTAATGTACCAACACAACTTTATCAATTTGCACAAAGAGACATTTTCGTTGGGACTAATAGTAATTTAGAAGGTCTTAAAGGTTGGTGGTTTATAAAAAGTCATGAAAAAATAAAGGGATTTGCTAGAGATATTATCAATCCCGATAGTTTAAGTGTTCCTGACGGTACATATCAAATTTCAAGACATATTACCATTGATAGTGAATGGAGAACGTTTGTTTATAAAGGTAAAATGGTTGGGTTACAACATTATGTGGGTGAATTCACTTTGTTTCCGGATGTAAATCAAATCAAACGGATGATTGATGCGTATAAGGATGCACCAGTAGCATATACTCTTGATATCGGTATTAATGATGAAGGAACGTTTGTTATTGAAGTTCATGATTTTTTCTCTTGTGGATTATACGGATTCTCTGACCACTCAAAATTACCGAGTATGTTCACTAGATGGTTTAAGGAATATATAAATAAATAACGAATGGTACTAAACGGACGATATAAATTAGAATATGTTCTTGATAAGGTTGTAACTGACATTGTTGTTAATGTAGAACTTAAACAAAATGAAGGACAGCTTAATCTTAAACAGAATATATGGCATGCCGTAGCAACCGTTGATGGGAAACCATATGAAAATGAAGAATTGGATTATTGTGTTAATGCAAAATTAATGGCCGAATCTATCGGAATAAAACTAAGAGACGAAGTAAAATCTAAAGCAAAAATAGAGGGAAAATCGTTTCGAATTAAAAAAGAAGAAATAAAATGAAAATTTTAGAAAAAAATCTATTAAACCTTGGATTTAAAAAAGAAAAGGTAAATGTTGAAGAAAGTGGTGATAAACCATTTCATTACTTTATTTTCGAAATCGGTGACTTATGTCTAATAACTTGTGCTAACGACGAGTGTATTGATGGCGGTTATTCCGTAGAGTTTTTCGATCACTCTGATTCTGTTATATTTACAGAATTAACAGAATTAGAAATTTTAATTAAATTATTTAATGAGAACAAAAAATGATAATAAACGGAAAATTATTAACGAAAAAAGAGTTTGAAAAAATAACTCAGGAGTTCAATGAAGAACAGAAACGATGGGAAGAAATGAAAATAGGCGATTTGGTTTATGAAGAAGAATATCAAGACCCAATTGGACGATCATTTTTCGAACACGAAATCGTCTCAATTGACGTTGATAATCGAGAATTAACAACTAAAGATAATTCGCTTGGTGGTAAAATAAATAAATTAAAATATGGTTTCGACACCATTAAGGAATTAGAAAAACAAGGAATTAAATTCGAAAAAAAATGAAAGTAAAAACATTAAGATTTAAAGACTCAAAAGAATTTGTTCATATTCTTCAAGATGGAAGTCTTGCAACTGGTTCCATACCAGAAGTACTTCCAATGACAGCATCAATGGAGTTGTTTAAAAAATATAATGAGACAACAAAAACAGGGAAGGACTTTAATTACGAAAACCTAGAAGTTGTGGAATATGACCTTATTGAGTCAACCGAAATTGGGTCGGATATCCGTAATAAACTCAGTCCACCGAAAAATCTTGTAGCTATTCTTAACGAATATTTTGATAACCCGGAAAATCCAAAACGGGATGAATTACTCAAAATTATCCGAAAAGAAATGAATCAAACAAAAGTGAGCGTTGAGTATCTAGCGAAGTTGTTTTGATTTCTCATAATTTTTACATATATTTTAGATATGAGTGAAAAAATAAAAATTGAGGTCGGCCAATGGGTTGTACTCAAAGATGGTATGGTTATTAAAATAACCGCTGATGATATGTCCAACGTTCCATATGAAACGATTGAACGTTATGCAACGAAAGAGGAAATCCTTGAAAATGGTGGTTGTCCTAATGAATTGGAATATCGAATGTATTTCTTTGTTCCATATAACATAAGCCCCATCCAACAAGGTATTCAGGCTGGACACGCTATGGGTGAATATGCATTGAAATATGGTAGGTTTAATCCTGTTCATATTATATGGACATATTTGGAACATTGGAAAACCTGGATTATTCTTAATGGAGGAACCACCAATTCAAGTAGGGATTTTACAATGATATCTGTTGGGTCTCTAAATCAGATTGCTGACGAGTTGGTTGAAAATGAAATTGAAATGGCGTATTTCACTGAACCAGATCTAAATGATGCTTTAACTGCGGTTGCTGTGATTTGTGATGAAAGGGTTTTTAACAAGAAAGATTATCTTGATTTTGCCGATTGGATGTTCGATGTGAAAATGTATAAATCCGCTGCCGACGCTATGGCTCCTGAGAATAAAATATTCATTAGAAGAATGGATAGAGAAACATTGGAATCACATTTTCCTGAGTATTTTGCTGAATGGAAAGAAAAGGTAATTGGTGGTGATAAAAATCTATTTCTTAGGGAATTGATTAGAGATATGAAACTCGCATAATGGCGGTAAAGAGACGAAAGTACGTTCAAAAAACAAAAACCACAAGTAAACCGAAAGAAGTACCGATAACCACAATTGAAATGGAAGAGGCGATTTCACGTCTTTTCGGAGTGAGGACTAACATAATTGTTCCAAATCTTTCATGGGGACTTCCGGGGATGCACGAATGTGATGTGTTTATTATTAATAAGAGTGGATTTGCTACTGAGGTTGAAATAAAAAGATCGAAGTCTGATTTGCTTGCTGATTTTAAAAAGAAGCACGATCATTCTGACGTGAGAATACGAGAGTTTTATTATGCATTACCTGAAAAATTATTATCAACCTGTACTGAATTTATTCCCGAACACGCAGGAATCATTTCTTGTTATAGAAGTCCATGGAAAACCCGGAATTCGGTGTATGCCACTATAAAAAGGAATGCTAAAATTCGTAAGGATGCAAGAAAATTGACTCAGGAAGAACAATTCAAAGTGGCAAAACTTGGCACAATGAGAATATGGAGTCTTAAAACTAAATTAATAAAATTTCAAAATGGAACTTCCAAAAAAATTTAATAATAGAGAAAATGACCATTTGATGTATAGGTTTATATCACCTGGAACTGATGTAAAAATAAACCAAAATTTTTTTATTAGTCGTTCAACGGCGGTTGTTGCAATTATATTCGCAATGACTAAAGATGGTATGAAAGTCTTAATTACAAAAAGGTCTAAATCGATGGTAGATGAGCCCGGAAAATTTAGCCTACCGTGCGGATATCTTGATTGGGATGAAACTCGTCATGAAGGGATGATGAGAGAAGTATATGAAGAAACATCGTTTTATATGCCGGACAGTGAAGAATATTTAGTTTATAATAATGACGGCCAACCGATCATCGTCAAAGACAAGCCAACCGATCATCGTCAGAATATTTCAAATATCTATCTAAATGTTTATGATTTTAAAGATGAACCAGAAATATTTCCGGAAAATATTAAATATTTCACATGCAAAGAAGTTGAATTAGTGAAATGGGTGGACGTGGGGTTATTTTTAATAAATCACGATAATTTAGAATGGGCATTCGACCATGATGAGACAATACTAAATGGATTGGATCATTGGAATAATTTAGTTTATAATAAACGATTTTAATGTCAAAGAAGAATATACGTGTGGTTGATGACAATCAATTGGTTCTTCCAACTGGAAAGATAATCACTTTTAACGATGAGCAATATGAGGGGATAAATAAAATTCGTGAATGGTTAAATGATGATAGTAGCTTCCTTTTTACATTGGCAGGATATGCTGGCACAGGAAAAACAACTTGTATAAAAAAAATACTCGATGAATATCGAGGTAATGTTGTTGTTTCAGCACCAACTCATAAAGCAAAAAAAGTAATTATGGCTGCCACAGATGTGGAAGGTAAGACCTTACATTCATTGTTAGGATTACGGCCAGATGTTGATCTCGACAATTATAATCCAAATTATCCTCAGTTTGGCCCAATTGCACTTCCAACTATTGTTGATTATGAATTTGTTATCATAGATGAATCTTCAATGATTAACCAGGAGTTGTACAATTTAATTATGGCAATAACAATGGATTATGAAATAAAAATTTTATTCATGGGTGATCCAGCACAAATTCCGCCGGTGGGAGAAAAACTTAGTGCCGTTTTTGAACAACCCGAAATTGAACTTCATCAATTAACCATAATTGAAAGACAAAACCAATCCAATCCTTTATCAGTTGTTTATAGTGATCTACGAAACAATTTAAACAAACAGTCTGGCGGATTTCAAAGAGAAACCGTTATGAATGAGAAAGGTGAGGGTGTAATATTCACCGAAAACACCGATGAGTTTAAGAGGTTAATTATGGAGAAGTATAAATCCGAAGAATTTAAAACCAATACGGAATTTGCAAAAGTAATTGCGTGGAAAAACACAACCGTTATGGGGGCGAATAGGTCAATTAGAAATGAATTGTTTGGAAAAGGTTCGGATACGATTGAAATCGGTGACATCCTTATGGCTTATCGAAGCGTAAGATCGTCAAATGCTCGATATAATATTATTGAGAATTCAGAAGATTATAGAGTTATTGCTAAGACTGAAAAAACTGAAAATAAATACGGTTTGTTTGGGTGGGATGTTACAATACGTGAAGATCTTCCACACGGTAAATTCAAAAATAAAAATGTATTCATTATTGATGTTAATGATTTTAACAATTTACACCGATACGGGGAACTTCATGATGAGTTTAAAGAAATAGGAGTAAGACGAGATGTAATTGGTCCTTGGAAAAAATATTATGATTTCAGAAGGAACAATATCTTAATGAAAACAATAAATAAATTTAGAGACGGAAGTCCTAGAAATAAAAAAGAAACCATTGTAAAAGATATGGATTACGGAATGGCAATTACCGCCCATAAATCGCAAGGAAGTACATATACTCACGTATTTGTTATGGAGAACGATATGGACGAGAATTGGACTGTAAAAGAGAGGAATCAATTGAAATACACTTCTCTTACCCGACCAACAACTTCAGCTGTGGTGTTAATAAACGGATAATATGAGAGTACTAATTGGTTGTGAAGAAAGTCAAGTTGTTTGTAAAGCGTTTCGTGAATTAGGACACGAAGCATATAGTTGTGATTTATTACCCTGTTCTGGTGGACACCCTGAGTGGCACTTTCAAGAGGATGTATTCGAGGTATTAAAAAGGGAGAAGTTTGATTTATGTATTTTCCACCCAGAATGTACCTATTTAACTGTCACGGGCAATAAATGGATGAAACCCGAATTCAAAGACAGATTTCCGGGAAGAGCGGACAAACGTGAAGAGGCTATTCAATTTTTTATGGATTTGACTGAAGTGGATTGTCCAATGATTGCCATTGAGAATCCTGTGGGGATTATGTCCACTAGATATAGAAAGCCCGATCAATATGTTCATCCATATTTTTTTGGGGATCCAGAAAGTAAAAAGACGGGATTATGGTTAAAAGGATTACCTCATTTGAAACCAACTAATATGGTTGAGCCAGTATTGTACACATATAAGGATGGTCGACACGATTCAATGTGGCATATGGAAACATTGAAATTACCACCCGATGAACGTCGTAGGAAAAGAAGTGAAACTTTTCCGGGGTTTGCAAAAGCAATGGCAAAACAATGGGGAGGGTTAAAAAATGATTAGAAATAGTAATAAACATAAAGCAGTTGGAATTACGTCGTATTGTGATACTGAAGAAAAAGTAAACGTTCTAATAATAAACATATCACAACTTAGGTCATTTTTCCCCGAATATGATATTGTTCTTCATGCAAATTACCCTTTAAGTGGTGAGATTCAAAAATTAGTAGATTCATACATTTATGAAGAATTGAATTATACTGATTACAATAAATGGATTTATTATTGGAACATTATAACTGAAAACGAAAAATATCTTTTTCAAAAGAAATTTTATTATTCAATTTATGATACAGGATATTCGGTTTTTCAGCAAATTCGGTCATTAACCGAACATTTATTTCTTTATGATAGAGTAATGTTAATTAATTATGATACTCAAGTAAAAGAAATCCGTCGAGATGATTATAAACTTGATTATCCATTTATCTGTCATAATTTCCCCGAACAAAAAGCGTATTCATTAATAATTATGGATTTTAATCCAAAGCAATTTTTACCTGTAACTAAAACTTTTACATTTGAAAATTGGAACAACCCAAAAAGAAATGACCAACTCAATGAAGAACGATTTTTTGATATGATTCAAGAATACGGACTATCTGTGTACGCTTATGATTATAAAGTACCCGATATTATAGATAATAGACCTGATCACAATAAACCTAATATAATGGATACCTCATATTTCACTAATTATGTGTTGTATCCGCATGATTATTTATTGGAAGTTTACATATGGGGAACGATTGAGCCAATTAAAGAAATTGAAATAAACATATGATAGTAATTTTGATTTTGTAACCCTTATATCAGTTAATAAAGTTAAATTAGATTCTCCAATTATTTTAAAAATTAATAGAGGATATGAAGTACGAGATATATGATAAAATAACGAGAATTAGATTTTATTATTCATTTAACTTGGAAATTAAATAAATTATAATTACATTTGCCCAATTATGACAAAATTTCTAATAATAGTACGAGGAATTCCTGGATCAGGTAAATCAACTTTTGCTGAACAATTAGCATCAGTAGATCAGATCTGTACTGCCGATGATTATCATATGAAAGATGGTAAATACAATTGGAAGCCAGAAAATGTTAAAAAAGCTCATGAATGGTGTCAATCAAAAGCTGCTAGCTTGATGATGGATGGTTTAACACCTGTTGTCGTTGCAAACACATCAACTACACTTAAAGAAATGCAACCATATTATGACCTCGCACAAAAGTACGGATATCGGGTTTATTCTGTTATCGTTGAAAATCGTCATAATGGCGTCAATGTACATAATGTGCCTGAGGAAACTTTAGAAAAAATGAGAAATCGTTTTGAAATTCAATTATAATTACTTATATTTTAACTATGGAAACAATAAAAGTATATTCGAAAATCGAAGACAATAACATTAAGAAATCTCTTAATGATTCACCAATTTGGAAACAGGCAATTCATGAGACTGAACTTCCAGCTCAAGAGAAAGGTATTCATTTATTTGAGTACGTAATAAAATTTGATGGGTTGGTTCCCATCCAAGTTACATCAATTAAAAAAATCATAATCTAATGTGGGAATTTTTAAAATTCATTTTTAGTAATTTTTGGATCTGGTTAGGATTCGTTATTATATTCGGATCGTTACTTAATTTCATCTTTAGGATCTACAACAGAACCTTGAGACAAAGAAATATCTCTAAACACGGGTATCCACCAGCTCATTGTGATGCTGATGGGGATTTTCCTAAGAAAAATGACGAAGACGATGAGTAAAATATTAGTAATTGGTGATAGTTGTACCGACATATTTCAATACGGAATATGCGAAAGATTATCGCCAGAAGCTCCCGTTCCGATTTTTAAACCAACAACGCTACGTACTTCAGGTGGGATGTCAATCAATGTTGTAGAGAACATCTCAGCCTTAGGAATAGATTATGATTTAATTACAAATGATTTCAGGCCGGTAAAAACCAGGTATATCGAGGAACAATCGAATCATATGCTTTTGCGCGTCGACGTTAATGATAAAATTAAACCTATCGAGTGGTCAGTATTGGATAATATTTATTTCCCAAATTATGACGCTGTTATTATCTCAGATTATAACAAGGGATATCTATATGAAGACCATATTCAATATATTGCAAACCGACACAAATTGGTGTTCTTGGATAGTAAGAAAAAAATTGGAAATTGGGTGGAAAATATTGGTTTTATTAAAATAAATAAAACCGAGTATCTTCAAAATTGGAGTGATTCAATAAAATTCAATGGAAATTTAATTGTTACGCTAGGAAAGGATGGGGCTGAGCTGAATAAGATTAAACGATTTTCAATCGAAAATGAACACAATGTTAGAGATCTTAGCGGAGCAGGTGATACTTTTATTGCATCATTAGTTGTAAAGTATATCGAAAATAAGGACATTGAAGAGTCAATACGCTTTGCTAATAAATGTGCTGCTTGGGTTGTGACACAAAAGGGAGTAGTTGCAGTAAATTCAGAACTGATATGAAATTAAGAAATGTGGAAATTATATCTAAACCCGAAGTACGAATTAAAGGATGGGGTTTTGAATCAATAATACACGATGGGGATGACTATTGTGGTAAGGTTTTAAACTTTGATCCTAATAGTAAATTCAGTATGCACTATCACGTTAAAAAAAGAGAAACATGGTATGTGGCTAAAGGGTCTTTTACTTTAATTATGATTAACCCGGACACGGCAGAAAAAGTTCAGGTAGATTTAGTGGTGGGGGATGTGGTTGAAGTACATAGAGGAATTTCTCATCAGTTAATCTCGAAAGAACAAAGTGCTATTTTTGAAGTGTCTACTCCTGATGATATTCAGGATAGTTACAGAGTGGAGAAAGGTGATAGCCAAAATAATGGGTAATTAAAATTCATAAATATTATGGCAAAAAGAGTAATTATTTTATCTTCACAAGAAGATTATTGGGAAGCCTGTTATGTGGACGGGAAATGTGTTAGTCAAGCTCATCATTTAGGAGAGGGAAATGGAAAATTATCCTTCATCAAAGAGATTTGTAAAACCTATAACACAACTTTAGATGATATCATTGAAGTTTTCGCAAGTGAAGTGGACGATGAAAAGGCAATGGATGTGGGAAGTTTCCCACAATTATTTTCAGATTTATTGGGTGAATATAACCTTGATAGTGAATAGGTTATAATTTATCAAAAAAATAGTTGTCTTTATATTTGGTTTTTTATTTTTTAATATGTATATTTTTTAAAAACACAGAACAAATGAAAAAAAATTCGCTTTCAACATCAGGTTTAAGTCTTTCACAGGCTCAATCAATTTCAAATCTTTGTCATCAAAGAGCAACTGAAATTAATCATCAATTGACTAATGTCAACAATTATTCAAAAGTTGTTGAAGTTGGAAAAAAAGATCATGTAATTGTTGCAGCAAAACCGTTACCAACAAATGTTGTTGCACTTCTTACCGAAAAAGCAAAACTTCACGCGTGTCAGGCTTTCTTAATGGAAAATATTAAGGCTAAGACCGAACTTCTTGTTTCAATAAAAACAAGTAAGCCAGATCTCTCAAATATCACCCAACCTAAAGCACCAGAATTTGTTCGTGCTGAAGTTCTTCCGGAAGTGTATGATAACTATGGTTGGGAACAACTTACTGTCAGCGAACTTGGAGAATATTTGGAAGCTGAAGCCTATGCTTCACATATTGGTCAATTTATTCATAAGGGTTCGACATTAGATGTGTTGAGAAACGAACTTCCACGTCTTCCAGCTATTGAATGGATGACAATTAAAGATGGAGAGAAGAGCCCTGTTGAAATTAAAGTTCATCATAAATCTTCAGATTTACTTAAACTCCATGAAGAATTGGCGGCTCTTCACCGTGGATTTGAGCAAAAGGTAAATTACTTTAAGGCGAAAGTTAATAATCTTGTTACCGCCGAAAACGCAAGAATTGCAAACATTAACGCTGATGCCGAATCTAAAGCAGAGAAGACTAATTACGACCTTCGTACCGAGTACGATTTGGCTGTTAAAAAGATGTCGGCCGAACAACAGGCTATTAAAGTTGAGTTTGAAAAAGAACGTCAGTCTAAAATTAAGACTGTGGCGGCACTTCGTATCGATGTCAACCCACGTTTCCAAGAAGTGGTTGATATATTCCTAAAACAACTTCCTGAAAATCAGGACTAATTATAAACTAAGGTGAAAGGTAGACGAAGCACAAGCCGATTCTATCTTTCTTTGTGCTTAGTGGTGGAGTTCTTTTACATATAGACTAAAAATCTAACGCAATGAAATTGTGTTTGCAGTCCTGCACTGCGAAAACAGCTTTATGGTTATATCGCTCCTCATACGAAATTTAAGTTTTTGTGGGTTTTATAGAAAACACCACAACAGTCAGATAAGTTATCCCACCAAGAAGGGTGGTGAACAATTAGCTGGCGAAAACAAGACTTAGATTTTGCCTTTGTCTTTGTTGTATGGGGAGGTCTTTGACATAGACGTGGATCTTGTCTGTATCTATACACTTCACCGCTAAGTGACTCAGTTTTTATTTAAAAATTATTTTATTAAAAACTTTATTTATGAGTAAAACAAGTGATTATTACCACGAAGAGCTTGAAGACGACGAAGAATATCTTCAAAGACGGCAGAAAGAAGATATTGAATATTATCTTAAAATGATGAATCAAATCGATCAAATCGATCAAATTGAATTTATGGATCTTGATGTTGAGGATATCTCCGAAGAAGAATTGTTTCGTGACATACTCGATGATGAGAGAGAAGAAAATGATGAGCCTCGATCATGGGAAGGTAAAAAAAGGTAAAAAAATTAGGATATTTTAAAAATTGTTTTTATCTTTGTCTCATAAAAGAAATAAAGATGAGCAAAATAACAAAAGTTCAAATCAGAGATTTCGTTAAGGCAAAACTGTCAACTGATCCAATATGGGCACAACAAGCCCTTCTTAAAATTTTTGAGTTTCAAACTCTTGAGGAACAAGAATCCAAAGATACTCTCTTTCATAATGGAGTTGGGTTTAATGGCACTGATGGTGAATTTCTATCATCTTTGGCTCTACAACTTCAAAAGAAACGTTATCTAACTCCAAAACAAATGTCATATGTGTTGAAAAAGATGCCAAAGTATTGGGCTCAGGTTGTTAAGATTTCAGATGAAGAAAAACTTAATTCTCTAATTCAGAAATATTATGAACAGCATAAATAAATACGCAATTATGGCCATTGGAATGGGCAGTATGATGGAAGTTCATAATAATGAATGGAAAGAGAGAATATTAAAAAAATGGGAAGAATCAAAAAATCTTCCCAGAAAGAAAAAGAAGAAAGAAAGAAAAAGTTTATCTATCGAATGGTCCATAGCTTCTTGGTCACCATTTGATGATTATTTTAGTTAGTTAACTAAAACACAATCAAAGACATACTGACGTTTTTCGTACATAAAGAAAATTTTAATCTTGTTTTTTACATAATAATCGAATATCATTATTGTGCATTCATTTTTAAAATCCAAATCAAAACCTCTAATTGTAAATCTATTAAATTGATATTCTTCGGTGAAGGTTACTGGTGATCTAAACTCATACTTTAGAATTCCATATATATCTGCCCCGTATATCCCGTTGCGAGTAAAAAAGAAATATGTTTCAGGAAGACGTAAGTTTTTACCAACCTCAATACCCCCATCTCGTTTTTCATATACTTGAACCTTATTACTTTTTATTTTAAGGTCATAAATACTAGATGTATCAAGCTGAGCTATGATGTTATATGGTATTAAAAGCATCATTAATCCGAGTAAAATGTGTTTTAATTTCATGGTGTTGTTTCTTTCTATATAAATACGCAACCCCTTATGATATCTCATTTTTTTAAAATATTTACGTCAAAATGTTTGGTGGTTTCAATTATTCGATATATCTTTGATGTGTCTAATAACTAAAAACAAATAAAATGGTAAAGAAAATTATTGAAACTGACACCGACGACCTCATATTTGTTATGAAACCATCTCAACTTGTAAACATATGGTGGTTACTTTTATTTCTAATTTCCATAACAATCGGCATCTACCACCAAATGTATTTCTTTGGGGTTATTTCCGGGATAATATGGTTCTCTAATTGGTTAATTATTACTTGTTGGTCATTTCGTTTTCGTGAAAAGACCATTTCTGAAAGAAAAGGAGTATTCTCAGTTGTTACCAGAGAGATTCATTATTACAGAATTAAATCCGTGAGACATCACGAACCGTTCTTTTTACGTATTTTTGGGTTATCTAATGTTATTTTAGTTACATCCGATCCGTTTACCCCAATTTTTGAAATCCACGCAATCAGAGGTGGAGATGAATTAGTACAGTCAATTAAAGAAGAAACATCTATTTGGAGGCGTGAACGTACTGTGAAAGAGCAAGATATTCACCCATTGATGTAGATTACAGGGTTTGTACAGTTTTTAACATCTGAATCAATTCAGGTTGGGGATGACAATCGAATTTTTGAGGATATGGACGATATGAAACGTGAGTCCAAACACCAGGTTCTCCTGATAATGCTCTTTGTGAAACATCCCACATATCGGTATTATATGTCAGGGGAATCTGGTACCTATCTCTCCATAATAGAAGAAGTTCACCAACAGTTCTAAGCTGAGATTCGTTATATTTTTGAAAATACTTATAACCCCTCCATCCATCAGAATAGAATTGGGTCTCAACTTCAACAACATTTCCATATGCGGCGTATAATTTACCATTAATTGTTTTAACCAATTTTGGAGTACCGTCTGGGTTCTTTCCAAACTGATAGGTATCACCATCGCCTAAAATTAATCCACCCCAATTATCAATTTCAACCCCAATAGAGTGTTGATCTAGTTTCGATGATACTCCAGTATGTCCAGCCCATAATTTTGATGAAAACAATTGATTAGGCACACCATATCCATCAACAATTATACATGTTGCAATTCTTCTTTTATCCTGGATCCAAGTTTGGATATCACCCCTAGCTTCGGGACCTGATACTGTGTGATGAAGGATTATTTGAGTTTTTTCAAATGATTCGTTAAAATATTGATCTGAAGGAAAATCAATAAGGTTTATTTTCTTTAGATCTATTGGTTTTAAGTCTGAGAAGTTCATCTTTTTTGATTTTGGAAGGTATTCCCTAAAGTATTTTATTATATTAAAAATCATATATCTATAAATATATTCTTTATTTTTTTTTGTATTCTTATTCTTTTTCCTTATATTTTGTTATTAAACTAAAAACAATGACACAAGAATTCAATCATAAGTACTTAGGATATGGAAGAGTTCCATCCGAGTGCGTCGTAAAAATGTTTAATGATGACGGTGAAACATATATTTGTTTTATTGATATAGGCAAAGGCACTTCAGTCACCAATGCATCAGAACAATTAGCGTCTGAGATTGTAAATCTATTCAGTCTAGATCCTGATGATTGCCGGTTCTTTGAAGTTTACGAGTATAATGATTCATTTGATGAGATTGAATATACTTGGATATTAAAAGGGGATAACTGGAAAGCTGATAACCCTGAATGGAAACCAGGAGATAATGAGTTAAAGGATACATTTATAAATTGATATATGGTACAGCGATGTAACGACGTATTCGATTTATCCCACATAACAAGGAAAATCGAAGAAAAACAAAAAGAAATAGAGGAATTTCAAAAACAAAAAGAAATGCTTCTTAAAGAAGAGGAGTTTAAAAACAAACAGGCGTTGATGTTATCCATTAAATTATCCGGTCTCAAAGAATCGAGGGATAGAATTGAAAAAAAAATCATTGAAACTACTCTTGAATTAAACAAATATTGTACCCACGAGAAAACAAGAACTGAAGAATTTAATTATCCAGGTGGTTACTTAGATCGATCTGAGCATAGGACAGTCTATTATTGTGTATTGTGTGGAGAGAAAGTAGATGAAAATGTAACATATGGGGGTTTTGGATGATATGGTTGTAGACATTAATATAATATCGAGCCGAGGGAAATGGAAAATTCTTAAAGATAGAAAATATAGGTCTGTTAAAAACTTTAAACATAGAGACCTTGCGTTTCACTACGCGGCAACCCATTTCAAAGGAAAAATAATTGTCCACAACACTGATGGTGATGTGGATTTCATTGAGTATAACTTTAAATAAATTTAAAAATTATGGAAGAAATTGATGTAATGTATTTTCATGGAAAAAGTGTTGATGGTACAAGATTCACCATTGCCGGCGTCATTAAAGATGATGATCTTCATCTTGGTATCGCTATATGTTCAAATCTAGATAACTTCAATAAAGTAAAAGGTCGAACAATGGCAACTGGTAGAGTTCTTAATCAGAGAAAAACGCATAAGGGACGAACTTTTGGTAGCCTCTATTCAGATAGAATGGGTAGTGAAGAGTTTAAGGGACAAGCTGGATACCCAGAAAACTATTTCGTTGGTAGAGAAATTAAAATTTTCACGTCACTTGTTAGGAATTACAATTTTTTTACCAAAAAAGAATTACAAGAAGAATTTCACCTTCTTAATTATCACCCATCTGTAAAATTATATCTTAAACAATAAATGTAATAAAATGAAAAAACTAATTACAATAGTATTATTTTTCTGTGTCTTTGGAATGGTCCAAGGACAGAATTTCCAATTCTTATATGGTTATGGAAATGGTAAACCTGTAAACTTCATCACATCGGAAATTTATAAACCATTGGAACATGGTGCATTTTATTATTTCACCGATTTTAAGATGGATTTTAATGGGTACTATGAATCATATACTGAGGTCTCCAAGTATTGGAATATTACCAAAAATGGTATCTCCGGGACTGTACAGTATAATGTGGGAATATACTCTGATGGTACAGATGCATTTCGAATTGATCCAGTATATCTACTAGGATTTCAAAAGGCAACAGAGATAAATGGTTGGGGTTTATCAATGGATATTTTATATCGATATGATCAATATACGTCTCAAAGTGGATCTCAAGTAACATTTACATTTTTAAAAGAATGGAACAAACTCTTACTTACTGGATATTGTGATTTATGGAATTCTGGATTGTATGATCCAAATGAATCTCCAACTGTTATTATGTTTGAACCACAACTATTCTATTCGATAACTGATAGATTTGCCGTGGGGATTGAAAGTAGATTATCAAATTACACACTATTAACACCATATAAAGACTATATTATGGTCGGGATTAAATGGAATTTAGAATAAATTTACTAACCCTCAGAGAAATCTGGGGGTTTTTATTTGGCAGTTTCAATTATTCCTTTTATATTTGTAGTGTCTAATTATAAAAACAACAAATCATGAAAAAGATTGTTAAAAAATCACCGGAAGAATTAAGTCTACATAATCTCCAATATAGTTTACGGGAGATGGAACATGCAATAGAAATAGGAATGATTCCGTTGAATCCAACCCGTAGTTTTGAAATTGGTGAACGTGTTAGCCTTGGAGCACTTGAAGAAGTATATGTTCGTGAAATTCGCCAAGAAGGTCTTTTTTATGTGTGCGAAGCAATGAATGTTAAACGGGACAGGGATAAACCAGCATCTCACGAGTTTCATGTTGACGCTTGGCATGAAATTTATAAATACGGTAAGAATAAGGAGACTCAATTCACTCAAGAAGAAAAGTACCGTATCAGACTATTAAATTCTCCCGTTGAATCTTTATTACATATGGTTTATGCATCCCATGCAGGTGTTGACTTTGATGTTGAATATCAACGTGGGCACGTATGGAGTATTGATGATAAAGTTGATCTCATTGACAGTATATATAACAATATTGATATAGGGAAATTCGTTTTCATTCAACTTAACGAAAAAACAACGGGTAAATATTACCAAGTACTTGATGGAAAACAAAGATTGACAGCTCTATGTGAGTTTTATGAAGATAGATTCCCATACAAGGGTGTTTATTTCTCTCAAATGTCTCATAGAGACAAGCATACATTCACAAGCCACGGTATCACTTATGGATTTCTTGAAAATCCAGATAAGAGGGCAGTTTATGAATCATTCATAAAATTGAACACTTGTGGGAAACCGATGGATCATAAACATATCGATAAAGTAAAAGAACTAATTAATAATTTGGACAATGGTTAATTTCATAAGTGAATATGGCACAGTAATTTTATTAATTGGTTTATCGATCATTGTGATAATACTCGACATTTATGTAGTTGAACATTGGTTTAAGGGTAGTAATACTCGTAAGAAGAAAATTCAAGATATAAACCGTAACGTTTATCAAAAAAACAAATAATTTAAAAATTCTGTTATTAAAAAAACCAAATTAATTAAAAACTCATCATATTTATATAATAACAAATCCATTATAGGACATGAGAGAAGGTATTCTGCATTTTATGTATTTCACAAAGGGGGATTTTGTTAGAACCCCTGAAGGTGTAGGATTCGTAATTGAAGACGAAAATAAAATAACAGCAGAATATGATTTTTGTACATCTGAAGTAATGGTTCAACACAAAGAAGGGTCTCCCAACAATCCTTCAAACAAACCAATCAAAATAATTAGAGATTATATTACCACAATAACCAAAGAAGAATATCATAATTCTGAGGTTCTTTCAACCCATTAATTTTCTTATTAAAATTTTGTAATCTAAGATATTTTTCATATATTTTAGTTTATGGATAAACGCTTAGAAAAATTAGAGCAATCTCTTGATGATTTAAGAAAATCTAATCGTTCCGCTTGGAACACATATGGAAGTGAATTATGCGCTGGTGGAACCAATTCAACGAATAAAAGATTTTTATTATGACGAAATTCAATCCCGAAAACAAAGAAACATTAACAATTGGTGAATCTTTAAAACCCGCCATGGAAATCACTGATCCATACGATGCTCAACAATATCTTACTGACTATATAAGGTATATTCAAAAAAATTTAAACATAGATCCGGGTGGTAATATTATGACCGCCGAAGATATCGCCAAATCAAATTTAGGATATTTTGCGGGATATTATGACAATGAAACTCGTAAAAGAGTTGAGAAACTTTTTATGTGTGCTCATCCAATTTTCGGGTCAATAAAAAATAATGGAATCCCTACACCTGAAGAGGCGTTGAAGATGGGTTTCGAAAGATCAAAAAATCAAATATAATGGAAAAAACATTAACTTACGAAGAATATGTAAGAGTGAAAAATTATCTCACCAAAATAAAAACCCTTATGGAATTAATTGATGAGACAAAATTGGAAATCAATAAAACCGTTGATAAAATTAATGAAGATTTAACCATCAAATATGATGAAAACAAAGATTAAATTTATAACCGATACTATTGGTTGGGATATTGGGTTCACTGCAAACATTAAAAGTGAAGATAGTGAGAATTATTATTTTGATGATGTGTGGGGACAGCACAGTTTTATTGAAAAAAATAAAACAGATGTTGATTTTAAAATCATCAATAAAAAAATGTCTAAAGAACCTGAATTAGTTTGTGGTGGAAAAGATGTCACATATAACGCCCTAAAGAAAAGAGCAGAAGAATTAAAAAATTCACGATAATGTTTGTATATAAAACAGCAGATCTATTTGACCATAATACTGGTAAAAAGATTGGAACTCATAAAGTCTTTGATCACGCTATTTGTGATTTTACTGGGAAAAGAATTGACGAGTATGAAAACCCAAGTGAATACCTAATTGATTTCAATGATAACGATCCTTGTTTTGGAGATGGTGAGGGTGAGCGTTGGTTGTATGATTATGAAAATGAAATTAATGGCGACGATTCTGTTGGGTATCACCATTATGAATTGTTCGGACAAAGTCGATATAAATTCAAATCTGATGATGAGATGGGTCGTGGATATGAGGTCTTTGGTGAAATGGTAAAACTAGCCCAAGAAAACATTGATATCTATTCATTAGAACATTTACTTAGATGGTCTAGAGGTCGAATGTTAGAAAAAGAAATAAAGTCTGGACGATATAAAATAGAGGATTTTATTTCAGAATAAGGCGGTCATCTATATAAAATCATTAAAATTAAATGGGAAATTAAAATTTCCCATTTTTTATTTGGAATTAATTAAAAAGTTACATATCTTTGTGGTATGAAAAAATATCAAAGATTTATATTTGAAGACCAAGTAGATATGAGTAAGCCTAAAAAAATGGTTTATGATACAATCTTCACTAAAAATTATGGGGGTGAAAATCGTGACATTCTATTTGGCGATTTACCCACTGATTTACAACCAACAGACATTCTGGTATATCATTCAGATTCGGGACATTACTCTGAAAATAATTCATGGGATCCTTTTACGGAAGTTATTATCCGTCGCCCACGTTTAGAAACCGATGAGGAATACGAGGAAAGAATTGAAAGATCTCGTCTATTTCTTGAAAACCTTAAAGAACGTCGTCGAGAGAATTATCTCAAACTGAAACAAGAATTTGAACCTTTAGATGAAAAAAATGAAAAATAAATCCAAAAAAATTTGGCGGTTTCATTTTTTCGTTTTATTTTTGTATCCATATTTTTATTAATTTAACAAACTTCTATGAGCAAATCAGGATTTTTAAAGGGGCTTATCTTCAAGGAAGATGGAGCACCAAATTCAGATGACCAAGGAAAAATGTCTTTGGTTTCTAAGAATGCTAAAGTTCCCGGTGAACCTGTTCAGAGCTTTACATCAACACAAACAGTACAGGGTATTGTTGACAACAAATTTGTTGACGTGTTGACCGCAGTTCTTGAAGAGAATAATCAACCTGGACAAGACTACTTCGAGTTCAAACAAGCTATTGAGAATATGAAATCAATGGCTATGACTGATCAACAGAAATTTCAAACCGTTTATGCTGTCCTTGGACTTCAGGGGTGTACAAAAACAATTCTTATCACCTCTCTCGACAAATATATCGGACTTATTCAAGAAGAAAAGAAAAGTTTCGATAAAGAGATGAACTCACAGTTTCAATCCAAAGTTCAAAACAAAATGGTTGAGGTGGATTCAGCTAAACAAGAGTTAGAGTCTCTCACCAAAAGAATGACGGAACTTAACACTAAGATCCTGACCTTACAACAAGAGGCTGGAGCTGAAGAAATGAAACTCCGAGCCCAAGAAGCCAACTTCCAGGCTTCCGCTGATGTTATCATCAATGAAATGTTGGGAGATAAACAGAAAATAAACAATTTTATTCAATAATTAAAAAATGGAAAATTCATTAGCAAATTACGGAGATAAGGCCAAAGGTGTCTTTGATCAAAAAGGTGGAACACTTGGAATGGTTGTTCTTGCCATTGGTGTTGTTGCCCTTCTCGCATTCTTTCAACCTATTTTAATTCTCGTACAATCGGCTCTCACAAGTCTTCTGGGAATAATTGCACTTTGTCTCGTTATTGCGGCAATTCTGTACGTGGTTTTTGATAAGAACGCACGTTTACTCGCCGGGACATTATATATGATGGCCATTAGGTCTCTTATGGGGGCTGTGGTTAAAATGAACCCAATTGCAATCCTTGAGGATACAATTAAACAAATGTACCGAAGGATTACTAATGTCGAAGATAAGATGGGTAAACTTAATGGTGTTCGTCTTAAATTCAAAGATAAAATTAAGGAAAAGAAAAGAGAACTTCAGGTTTGTCTTGATCGTAAGGCCGCGGCTGAATCCAAGGGAAACTTACCATTAGCCCAAATTGAATCCCGTCAAGCTGTCCGTCTTGTAGACATTACCAATGAGTATATCTCAGGACGCTGAAAATGAAGTGTCAATTCAGAAAGAGAAATACCAAATGGTACGTGACTCCCATTCAGCTTTCAAATCGGCTATGTCAATCTTAAAAGGTGATCCCGATGAACTCGCCATGTACAACCAAGCGTTCGAAGTTGTCGCTCAAGACATAATGAACAAAGTTGGTGAAATGGATAGGGTTATTAACACCACAGGTGGAATGATCGACAAAATGGAAATTGATAAAGAGATGTATTCAATAAAAGGAAATGACATTTCCAAGAAATACGATGAACTCGGAATCGAAGCTCTCTTTATTAAAATGAATGAACTCCCAAGTTCTCAGATGAATAAACTGACTATTGAAGGGTTCACTCCAAAAGCAAACGTCCCTCAAAAATCTTCAAGTAGGTATTTCAATTAATTAAATCAGTAGTAATCAATAAAAAAAAATAATAAAATGGCAAAATTAACAACAGGTTTCAAATTTTTCCTCATACTCCTTGTAGTAGGTGGTATCGCAGGAGCATTGTATTTCACAAAACCGGAAATATTCAAAGGTAAAGAAAATACAAATACGTCTGAGAGCAAAACAAAGGCTCCGAAAAAGTCTAATTCTGATAAGCCAGACCTGGTACTCGGTATCAATACTTGGTCGGGATTTGCACCTATCGTATGGATGAATGGTGGTCTTGATCCAAACACAAACTCTGAACTTTATCAGAAGTATGGTATTAAACTCCAAATCAAAATCAACGATGTGTTTGATGACTCTCGTAATAATTTCAAAGCCGGTGAATATGATTTAGTATATTGTACCACAGATGTTCTACCAATTGAAATGGGTGCAGGATCTGGTATGGTTGAGTCTGAAGCCGTACAGTTCGTTCAGGTTGACTGGAGCCGTGGTGGTGACGCAATTGTTGTTCGTAAAGGAATAAACACCGTCGCTGATCTTAAAGGTAAAACAGTAGCATATGCCGTAGGTACAGCATCAAATTCACTTCTTGTTAAAGTACTTGAATCAAATGGTTTAAATATTAGTGATGTTGTCTTAAAGAAGGCATCTGATGGTATCGAAGCCGCTAAGTTTTATAAAGCAGGACAGGTTGATGCCGCAGTGGTATGGAGTCCAGATGACCTTGATTGTGTTGACGCAGTTCCGGGTACTAAAGTTCTCGTAAATACTAAAACCGCAACACATATTATCGCAGATGGTATTCTTGTAAAAGAACCTTTCCTTGAAGAAAACTTTGATCTTATTCTTAAATTTACAACAGCGTGGTTAGACGCCAACGGTCAACTTAATGCATCCGATGTATTAAAACATGAAGCAGCTAACATATGTGGTAAAGAATGGGATATGGATCCAGGGTTCTTTTACGATGGTATTAAAAATGTGAGACTAACTACCCTTGGTGATAATAAAGATTTCTTTGGACTGAATCCAAGATATCAAGGAATTACGGGTGAACAACTTTATTCTAAAATGTCAATAGTATATTCGGATCTTAGATTGGCAAGTAATTCGGTGGCGTGGAGAACAATATCAAATACCACAGTTATTGAAGCTATTACCCTTACTACTAATCAGGAATCCGAAAGTATGGCTAAATTTACTCCTGTAACCGCAGAAGTTAAAGAGAAGGCCGCAATATCAAATAAACAAGTTACCATTAATTTTGAAACTAATTCATCAAATCTGTCCGATGATGCTAGGTATACAATTGATAGAGAATTCGTTGACCTCGCCAAAACATTTGCACAGGCCAGAATTAGGATTGAAGGTAACACAGACGCTGTCGGTGACGCAGGTTATAACAGAACTCTTTCATTCAAAAGAGCACAAGCCGTAGCGGATTATCTGGTTAAGGAATATGGTTTTGATTCAAATAGGTTCATTGTTGTAGGGAACGGAAAATCCAAAGCAGACGCTGCGGGTGTGAAGGGAGCAAATGAAGCTTACAGGAGAACGGATTTCCAGCTCATAGAAGAATAGTTGAAATCACTAAGATGGGGTTGGGAACTTCCTAACCCCATTTTTCTAATATAAAAATCTTATATAAAAAACCATGAAAAAAACAAAAGTATTTTTATTAATCATCGCTTTCGGATTATTGTGTATCCTCGGATTTCATTTGGCAGTAGTTCTATTTAAAATTATAGTTGGTGCAACCCTTCTCGGACTTATAGCTCTTGGGGTTTACATCGGACGTGAAACCAGCAAACATAAGTAATATGAAAGCTTTCCAAATTGAAGGTGAAATCACCAAAACTCAATCAACCATTATCGGGGTTGTGGGATTCGTATTGTTAATTACCCTATGGCAGTTAGTTACAACATATGGTAATATTTCATCATCAATCCTTCCATCACCATTAGCAGTTGTATCCTCTTTAGGTTCATTATATGAGAATGGATTAGTTGGAAACGCTTTATTTTCACTTAAACTGAACTTATCAGGATATCTTGAAGCCATAGTCATTTCAATTCCGATTGGGTTTGCAATGGGTCTTGTTCCCGGTATTCGTGCATTGGTTAGTAAGTATTTTGACGCATTGAGATTCCTTCCACTTCCCGCTATTACAGGTATATTTGTAGCATTGTTTGGTCTTGGATCTGGTCTGAAAATACATTTCTTATCGTTCGGTATTTTACTTTATCTTATTCCTGTTATTGTACAGAGAATAGATGAAATTGAATCTTTACATAAACAAACCATAACTACCCTCGGAGCAAGTAAATGGCAAAAGGTTCGACACCTTTATTTCCCATATGCAATGTCTAAAATCTCTGACGATATCCGTGTACTTGTTGCCATATCATGGACATATATTGTTATCGTAGAACTTTTGAATATGGAAGGTGGTTTGGGTGGTATGATTTTCGTATCGGCAAAACAATCACAAACTCCACCAATTTTTGCTTTGGTTCTTATTATTGTTATGTTCGGGTATCTTCAGGACAGAATCTTTAGGACCATAGACAAAATGATATTTCCTTTCAAATATGATGGACAAGTAAAAAAATCAATTTCTAAATTTATCCTGAAATAATGAATTTATTCAATCAAAATAAAATAGAAGAAACACCCGTGGAAAGCCCACAAGATGTTCCATCAACAAAACGTGGTTTGTTTGGTAATAAAAACTCAGAACCCGAAGATATCTCTTCCAAAGAAATTGAAGAACCAATTATTTCCGGTAAACTATCTGATGTTATCAGTCTAAAGGGTATCACTCAGATATATAAAGGAGTTAAGGAAGACGTCACTCTGTTTAATAACCTAAATTTCGATATTGAGGATATTCCTAACCAAGGTCAGTTCATCTCAATTCTTGGTAAATCGGGGTGTGGTAAATCAACCATCCTTAGATATATCGCAGGGTTACAGAAGCCAACTTCCGGTGAGATTTATCTTTATGGAAAGAAGAAAACCGAAAAGGATCATATTCCAATGGTATTTCAACAGTATTCTTCATTTCATTGGAAATCTGTTATTGAAAACGTAGCCTTACCCTTGTTATTAAAAGGTGTTAACAAAAGGGAAGCTTTTGATAAGGCAGAAGAAATCATCAAATTGGTTGGGTTAACCGGCCACGAAAATAAGTGGGCAAAGTACCCCTTACTTTCAGGTGGACAATTACAGAGAGTTGCTATCGCAAGATCATTAATTGCCAACCCACAGATTCTTTTGCTCGACGAGCCATTTTCAGCTCTTGACATCAAAAACAGAACGGAACTTCAGAATGTTCTTTTAGAACTGTTTTATTCGGATAAAATTGATGTTACTTTCATTTTGGTAACTCACGACATCCGAGAAGCCGTATATCTTTCAAATAGATTGTATATAATGAAGAACAATCCCGGAGAAATGTACAAAGAATTTGATATTGATTTTGGAACAAGACGGAATAGGGACACAAAATTCTCACCTGATTATATTAACCTTACTAAACAAGTTGAAGATGTTTTCCATGAATTAGGATAATTCAATTATTTGTTTTATCTTTGTTATGTAAACAAAAATTAATAAAATGGAAAAAACACAATTTTGCTGTGAACCATACAAGAAAATGGCTCAAACCTTTCAATGGTTCAGCTATGTTAGAGACGATGGTACGAAAATATTCTGTATGCCATCTATTAAGGTTGATGAAAATTCTTGGAGAGTAAATTTCTGTCCATCATGTGGAAAACCGATGCGTTCCATTGAGATTACAGAAGAAGAATTTAATTCAATAATGTATGAAGCGCATGGAGAGTAAAACCATTAAAAGTTTAAGAAAAAGTATTCCATTGAGAACCCGATTAAAGGTTGTTAATGAGATGTTAATTAAATTATATCTCATTGATAATGGATATATTCCGGATGGTTTTTGGACAGATGAGAAAGAAGAAAAATATGGAAAATCAATCCGAACATTTGCCGAGAAAATGGCGGATGTGTCAATTGAAGATTTTAATGAATGGGAAAAAGATGGACGACCATCTGGTATAAAGGATAAAAATGAAAATCCTGAATATATACTTCCAATGGAATGTTTATTTTTTGCTGAATCACAAGGCCATAATAATTGTGTAAACCCTAAGATTGAATCCAAAGGATGTATTGGTATTGATTGTGGTTGTTTCGAAAAAAAATAAAGCTATGTTATTCTAATAGTTTTATTTATATTTATAATTAATAATGTCCCTCACGCCTCTGACATAAGCGCATCTGAGGGACTACTTGTTTTCAATCCCTAAGTATTTATAATAAAACAACTTTATGATTGTAATGTCATGGTTTGAATTAGTTCAAACACTTATACAAACAATTCCTTTCCCGATGGATATTGTAGATGAAGAGGGAACTATATTATTTCAAAACCAAGTGTTTGAGGATATTTTTGGAACTGACGCAATTGGAAAAAAATGTTGGAACCTTTATCGAGATGATAAAAAACAATGTGCTGATTGTCCATTAAGAAGAGATATAATCGTTGGTAAAAGTGAATCAAACATATCATATGGAGTTTTCGGTGGTAAAATATTTGATATTCATCATACAGGTATGATGTTTAAAGGAAAAAAAGCAACGTTGGAGATATTCATTGATGTTACAGACCGAAGGGAAATGATGGATGCGTTATCAAAATCCGAAGAAAGATTCAGACAATTATTTGGTAATATGGAACAAGGTTTTGCTCTTCATAAAATGATATATGATGACAATGGAACTCCAATTGATTATGAATTTATTATGGTTAATTCGGCGTTTGAGGTTCTTACTGGTCTTAATGGTACTGAAATTTTAGGAAAAACAATTAAAGAAGTTGCACCCGATGTTGAACCTTATTGGATTAACGAATTTGGGAAAGTGGTAAAATTAGGTCAGCCTGTTAGATTTGAAAATTATTTTAAACATGCAGGTAAGCATTACAATGTTACAGCATATCGTCATAGCAAGGATATGTTTGCTGTAATATTTTACGACATTACCAAATATAAAGAAGATGACGCGTTATTAAAAGATAAACAAAAATTTATTGAATCAATTTTAAATGTTTGTCCATCGATTATTTATGTTTATGATATAATTGAAAAGAAAATTATTTATGCAAACAGAGATGTTGAAGATATTCTTGGTTATACTTGTACGGAAATAAGTGATATATGTGATAATTTATTAGAAAAGTTGATGCATCCAAATGATTTTAAAGAATACACTGAAGTTACATTTCCTAAGTACCAAAAACTTAAAGATAAAACACTAAAACATACATATCGAATGAAACATAAAAATGGTAAGTATGTTAGTTTATTAGCTACTGAAGTTATATATAAAACAGATGATAAAGGTAAGCCAACACAGATTGTTGGTAATATAATTAAAGCATAATGGCAAAAATTGGTTTAGCACTATTGATTGTAGATGGTAAGATTTTGATGTTTAAGAGATCTTCTCACCCAGATGATATAAATCCAGGTAAATGGGGGTTAGTAGGTGGACATATTAAAAATGATGAAAGCCCGCTAGAGGGAACTCAAAGAGAAGCTGCGGAAGAAGCTTCTTTAAAACTTAACACCCTCAAATATTTGGATAAGTACAAACATAAAAACGAAGGGGATGGTGAGGAAGATACTCTTTATGTTTATACTCAGGAACTAGAAAATACCGATGATGTTTATTTAAACCCCGAACATACAGATTTCAAGTTATTCACCCCCGAAGAACTTTCACAAAAGAATGTTATTCCCACGACTAAATTTATGTATCAAGATTATCTTAGAAAATTTAGTAAGAAAAAGTAAAAAAGTTTTGGTGATTTAAAATATTATTTTTATATTTGTCCTATAATTAAAAATTCAATTATGGGAACACGAAACTTAACTATGGTAATTAAACAGGAAAAACCTGTAATTGCTCAATATGGACAATGGGATGGATATCCTAGCGGCCAAGGAGTTAAAATACTTAATTTCTTAACCACAAAAAGTATTAAAAAATTCAAAAAGAAACTCGAACTTGTAAGATTTGCAACCGATGAAGATAAAGCTGAAGTAGAAAGTTTTATGAATTCAATTGGTTCATCTGATGGTTGGATGACAATGGATCAGTCTGATAAATATAATAGGAAATACCCTCTTCTTGGTAGGGATAATGGCGCTGATGTCCTATATATGATTCAAGACAACAACAACCCCGTATTCCTTATGGACTCATCAAATTTTGCTAATAATTCACTTTTTTGTGAATGGGCATATGTTGTTGATTTGGATAAAGAAACCTTTGAGGTATATGAGGGGTTTAACCAAACACCACTTGATAAAAGTGAGAGATTTTATTCACCAGAAAAAACTGACACTGATTCAAAATATCATCCTGTTCGATTACTTAAATCGTATTCATTAAACGACCTTCCATCTAAATCTACATTCTTGAAAGAATGTGAAATACAAGAGGAAGAATAACTTGAAAATTAACATTAAAAACAAATAATATGAGTCATTTTACAGTACTAGTAATTGGTGAGAATCCCGAAGAACATCTTAAACCTTTCGATGAAAATCTCAGAATTGAGTTCAATGATAAAACCGAAGAGTATAAGAAAGAATATGAAACTGAAACCACAAAGGAATTCTATTGTGAATCTTCATCCTCATGGGGACAGCAAATTACCGAGGAATTATTCAACACTCTCAAATCCTCCAAGATAGGAAGGATTGTAATTTATGATGTTAAAAAAATTGGGGGTCTTGGGTATTTCAAAAAAGGTGGAAAATATCGTGGATATCATACCATAGAAGATGGTAAAAGATGTAAAGGTGACCAATGGTTCGAAGTGGACCATGTTATTGAAACAACCCATCCCGATAGTAATATCTGTTTTGAAGGTAAAATCAGTGTCCGGAAAATTGCAAAACCAAAGGTAATCGCGTTAAAAGACAAATACCCAGTATACGAAGACTACTTATCCCAATGGCACGGAGTTACAGATACAGAAGTACAGGGTTATTCATTTAATCCAAAGGCAAAGTGGGATTGGTATCAACTCGGTGGTCGTTGGTCTGGATTCTTTAAATTGAAATCCGGGGCAAAAGGAAATCTTGGAAAGCAAAGCTGGGCAAATGGAGATGAACCAATCAAATTCAACCATGTTGATCAGGCAAAAAAAGGTGATGTTGATTTTGAATCAATGGATAATGAGAAATTTGAAGAGTTGTCAACCACCTATGATAAGTACGAAGAAGCACTTAAAAATGGTGAAATAACTTCAGCCATGGTGTATTTCACATATGGTATTGAAAACACCAGTGGTAACCGTGACACATATATACCTGAAACCCGGGAACAATATCTTAATAGGTGTGCAGCTATAAGTACCTTCGCTGTTTTAAAAGATGGTGAATGGTATGAAAAAGGTGAAATGGGTTGGTGGGGTTGTGTTAGTGATGAAAAGAATCCTGATGAATGGAGGACACAATTTAATAACCTAATTAATTCTCTTCCAGATGACACTCTTTTGAGTTTATATGATTGTCACATATAAAATGTAAAAAATGAATTTTGAAATAATACCAAACCAACAAACTCCGGGATTACCGGAGTTACCTATTTTTGATTCTTCAGAATGTAATTTATTCATAGAAAAACATCGTGTAGAATTAGATGGATTTTTAGAGTTTGCAAAAACTCAGTCTACCGCTGTTGGTTTGGCTGCCAATCAATGTTCGTTGGATGGGGAGAGATTTATGATGAGGGTATTCGCCCTGAGAAATCTTAAAACTAACAAATGGTCGTTGGTTATCAATCCATATATCACGAAATATCTTGGAATTAAAGAAAGTATGAGTGAAGGATGTTTAACGTGGAAAAACCAAAAGATTATTGCAGAAAGAAATTGGGCGGTAGAGGTTGATTATTTCAATATTGATGGAGAAAGAATTACTGGCGATATCCGTAAAGGATTTGAATCACAGATATGGCAACACGAAATTAATCATCTCAATGGAATAGAGGAAATGGTAGTTTCACAACTTCACCCAGATCCAATACCCATCAAACCAGAAAGAAATGAACTATGTCCATGTGGAAGCGGTTTAAAATTTAAAAAATGTTGTTTATCTTTATTATAAAGTTATGGGAGTAATGTCTTGTTATAGGGAAGGATGTGATAACATTATGTGTGATGTGTATGTTGATGGTGTTGGTTATGTGTGCCACGAATGTGAAGATGAGTTCAACAACTATTTAGTTAAGACGGGTATAAACCCGGAAACTGAAGGTGAAATCAGAGTAGCGTTGAAAGGATTTATGAATACTCGTAAGGGCGATTATGAAACTGGGAATAATATGGACACTGAGGAATTTTTTAATCAATATAGAAGAAAATAAAATTAGGGCGAATAGCTTAGTGGTAGAGCTCTGGATTTTAACCCCAGCGGTCACGGGTTCGATCCCCGTTTCGCCCGCAATAAAAATTAAATACCTATTATAATGAAACATTTAAGAACTGAAATTTTTGACATAGCATACTTTCAAGATTATGTTGAATCTTATCACGAACGATATCCAGATCAACAGAACATTATGTTTCTTGATATGTTATATGGAATGGGGCTCGCCATTGATCCCGTAAAATACAAAAACGCCGATGGATTTAAAAAATTCATTGAGTGGATAGCTGAATCTCATATAATGGATGAAAACGATCAAGCTATGGATTTTTTTATGGCTGAAGAAAATAAAAGAAATCAGGAAGAAACTAAGCATAACGATATTCTTTTAGATGAACTTAGAAAATCGTTGGGTGAGAAATATGTTAAAGATATTATTGAATGTCTTGAACAATCTGAAGCTCACGGCAAACTTGAAATTGTCGATAAACCAGATATTGAACCTCAATACGAAGAATGGGACTCATTCGATCATATTCTTGTCAACCAATATGTAAATGGTGGAATGAGTGGAGATGAATATACGGGATTTGTTTATATTCCGTTAAAAGAAGGAAAGTATTTAAAATCATATTATTCAATGTAATAAAATAAAAATTATGGAAGCATTATTAGCACTTATCGGTATTGTAGTTGTAATATTTGGATTACTTGTTTATGAATCCTTTTCTTGGGGATTTGTGTTTTGGAAATTTTGGGGATGGTTTGTACTTCCCGTATTTGTCACATTACCCGCCATTACATTTTTTGAAGCTGTCGGTCTAGTATTTTTTGTTGGGTTATTTAAAAATCATAATTCTCAACAATTTAAAGAAGATGTTACTGACAAAACACAAACTTTACTAATGGGAATAATTTTACCATGGGTGGTTTTCAGTTTGGCTTGGATAATTAAAGCCCTATTTATAAATTAACCAAATTATTGTTATATTTATTTTTATGAAAGAATGTTTTTTAAATTCATCTTAATCCGTCAATTCATTTGACTGGATTAAGATTATGGTTAACAATAAAAAGAAGACCAAAAAACCACCAATGAAGTATTGGTTGGTTGAACTCACCCTTACGAGTGGCAGAGTTCGAACATTCTACGTAAAAGCAAGGTATCACGAAGACGCTTATGAAAAGGCTGACTATTATGGATCTCTTGTAAGTAATGGAGAATTATTTGAAAAGGTGACAGGGAAATTTAAACTGTTACCATAAATGATAGTCTAGCAGTACTTTGAACTGTTAAAATGTGGGGATAGCGAGTAGCAATAAAATAAAGCACTCCACCCCACTTTTTTTTTAAAAATATATTTGGAAATCCAAATATTTTGTTTATATTTGTATCTCTAAGTATTTATTAATATACATAAACAATTAAAAACTATTAGTCATGAAGTAAGTTAAATTAGTAACAGTAACACGGGCTGACCTTGATCCCGGATACCAATTGGTACAAACAGGTCATTCAGTTGCGAAATTTGCATACCAATTCCCCAATCAATTCCAAGATTGGATGAGAGATAGTGAATATCTCATATCGTTGGAAATCTCTAACGAAGAAAAACTCAAAGACCTATATTACAAATTAAAGTGGCATAGTGCTAATGTTGTGTTCTTTTCTGAACCCGACATAAGTAACCAATGGACTTCTATTTGCTTTTTAGGCACTCCTGAAATGCGTAAGCATACAAATAAATTAAATTTATCACTTAAAAATTCAACTCATGGACAACAAATGGTTAATGTTTAAAAATTACATGCACAATGAACTCGGAATCACAAAAGAAGATATCCGTCAATGGGTTCAAGATTCAGTAGAAGAACAAGCGAAAAAACTTGTGGATAAAGAATTCAATAATTTTGACGTCCATAAAGTGGTTCAGCGAATTATTACTGATGATCAATATTTCGGGTCAAAAAATTTGAAACGAGAGATTTCACAGGAAATGACAAAACAAATTTTAGAACGAATTAAATTCGAATAGCTATGAACGAACACTAAATTAAAATCAGATCTCCATAATATGGACATTAATCTGGACATTATGTCCGGATTCGTGATTCTCTAATCAAGGATTGATATCACAAATTGTGATGTCAAGTTAATAACAATAAAAATAAATTAAAAATATATTATGGAAACAATAGAAAAAATCGATATCCTAAAAATAAAAAGTGATATCAAAGAAATGGTTGAATTACAGAAATTCTACAAAAATCAGAGAAAAACTGTGAAATTAGTTGGTGAAAGAAAACTTCAAGCTAGTGACGCTAGAAATAAACATCAATCTAATAGAGAAAACTTACGAGCTATGTATGCCGCTTATGGAATAGCAAGGGGTAAAAGTTTTTCTCAAATTGAGAGACGTTATTCTGAAGAAAATCATCCATTACTTCAGTATCAATGGAAAATTGATAAAATTATGGAACAGTATAAGATTGAAGTGAAGGTTGAATCGGACGAAAATCGGGCGATTGCTTGAAAAATCGGAAGATAATCGGAAGAAAGGGGGGGGTTATTTCCCCCTTTTTATTAAATATAAAAAATAAATATTTATTTGGTGGAATACATTCTGTACCGAAACAAGGTAAATACAGATAGTAATGTTGATGATATCATATCGATAGAGAAATTAAAAGAAGGTACCATAAAAAAACAAAGATGCAATATCTTTCGGAACAACAACCATTCACCTCCCTTTTGGAACTTTACAATACCACCTAAAGGGTCTTCAGTTTCACCAAGACCATAGAAAAATATTAAGTTTATTTGATTAATACCCTAAATTTCTGTATATTTAACTAATATGATAAAATTAATAACAGGGGATTCGATGGAAGAGATGAGGAAAATTCCATCTAATACCATCTCAACAATAGTGACCTCACCACCATACAATAAAAAAGGATTAATAGGAAAAACAACTCCAGGTAATCAAGTCTGGAAAAAATATAATATTGATTACAATTCTTATGGTGATGATTTACCTGAAGATAAATATCAAGAATGGATGGTTGATGTCTTAAATGAAATGAAAAGGATTATTAAACCAAATGGTTCAATATTTTTTAATCATAAATTAAGACGACATAAGAATAAACTTTTCTTACCAACCGATTTCATATCCAAATCTGATTTGAATGTGTACCAATTAATTGTTTGGAATAGGTTATCATCCCCAAACATTAGAAAGGATGTTCTTTTACCTTGTACTGAACATATCTATTGGTTAACTAAAGGAAAACCTGATGTTTATAAAAATCAAATATTATCAGAATATCAATCTGAAGTTTGGAATATTAATCCTTCAAGAAATAAACTCCATCCAGCCCCGTTTCCAGAACAATTAGTTGAAAACTGTATCTTACTTACAACTAAATCCGGTGACAGTTGTCTTGATCCATTTCTTGGATCTGGAACCACTGGAATTGTGTGTAAGAAACTATCCAGGGATTTTATTGGAATTGACATTGATGAAAAATATGTCAATATATCAAAAAAACTCTTAGACGAAATTTAATTTTACCAATATTATGAAGAAACAAGTAACAAAAACAATTAGAGAACAAATTACAGAAAAGTCTAATTTTTTAGTTTTTCAATTACTTTTCACGAACGCATATAAGCCTGAAGAATTAACTAAAATCTATCAAGAAAAACTCAATGAGACTATTAAGGAAAAGGATTACGAAAGTGCCTTCAAATTAACAGTTATTCTTGAGCAAATTCCAATTGTATGTGAAACAAACCTAATAGCACGAACATTATAATAAAGGGATTTACTGGTTTTTTATTAAAATATAAAAAAAATCACATATTTATTTGGCAGTGTTAAATATATTATTTATATTTGTATCGTTAAAGTTCATTGAAAAAAATTGGCATAGGTAGTTCCTATAAAAAACAAACATGGAAAAATACTACCCGCCATAAAATATTGACATAGAGAGTTCCTATAAAACAATCCTTTTAAGATAAATTACTCTCCGTCAAATTATTAAACTTAAATAGGTAAATGGAGTTCCTATAAAAATCAAACTTATGAAAATACTCCCCACTTTAAAGTTTAAAACAAATGAAAACGTTAAAACACTTCAATGCCGTAATCGGTTTATCTTCTGACCAGAAACCATTCATTTCTGAAGATGGGTTTATAATTGAACCAAACGCCTTGTGGGCGAAAGACAAAATCCTTGCATATTATAAGAAGGAAAAATTATCCGGAAACGATCTTAATAAGACCTTCCATAAGTCATGGGAGAAAATCAAAACATCAACCCGTTGGGAATTGTTCATTGAACAAATTCTTCATTATATGAGTACTTATGGTACTGATTTTCAGGGTGACGTATATATTCCTGACGAAGTGGTTAATGTGCCCGATGTTAAGGTTGTATTTAAAGTTATCAAAGGATACAGTAAGAATGAAATGATATCAAAATGTCTTGGTATCCTTAAATCTGGTGCAGCTTTGAAAGAAGACACCATCATTGACATTTTATCAATTCTCACTGATGAACTTGGGTACAAATTCACAGGTAAAGAAGGTATCAAAAACAAAGAAGCCGTCATAATTATTGCCGATATGTACGGAGTTATTCCACAGGACACTATGGAATTTTTCAGATACATTATCTATCGTGCAACAGGTAAGTCTTTGTTAATCAAAAACCCCGGTACAGTTGAACTTATTAAGAGCTCAACATTTAACCCCGGTGTACAATTTGAACAGTTCGGATTTGAAAAACTCGCTGAAATCTTCAATAGGTTCAAACCATTGTTCCTTGCTTTCAAAGGTAAGTGTCCAAAGGCCGTCAATAAAATTGCAAAGTTGTCAAAGACTATGCATAAACCATTGGTGAGTAATCCACTTAACCTTGCAACGAGTCAGTTACTTACCGATTCTGATGTTCACTGGTTGAATAACGCAACCCCATATGCAATATTTAAGGCTATTTCAGGGTGTTATACGAGAATGAATGGGCAGGACTCATTTGTTTACAGAATCCGTAATGGTAAATCGTGGACACAGGAAAAAACTACCAGTAATGTAAACGAGCAGAACTTTACCTTTTTGGTTGATTACCTTAAAAGTAGGTTTAGTTTCGAAGGTAAAAAATTCTTTGTTCCTAAGAACGTTGAGTACGCCTTACCAACTTCTGAAAAGATGTTCGTGGGTAATATACCAACAGGTTCACGATTCTCAGGTAAAAAAATGGCCGTCGGAATGTATTGGGAAAACGAATGGGGTGCTCGAGATATCGATCTTCATGGAATTAACCTAAACGGACACGTTGGTTGGAATTCATCCTATAACCAAGGAGATGGTGCTCTAATGTATTCAGGTGATATCACAAATGCCCCAAATGGAGCTGTTGAATATCTTTACGCAGGTAAAGGATTAAAAGACCCAACCCTTGTTCAAATTAATATATTTAGCGGTTTGGATACTTGCAAATATAAGATCATTGTGGGTAAGGGTGACAAAATGTCCAGAGAATATATGATGGATCCAAATAATCTTTTCTTAGAGGTTAAGGTTGAATCGGTTCAGAAACAGAATATTCTTGGATTATTTTTACCTAAAGGAGAAAAACAATCCTTTGTTCTCTTGAACTTCGGAGCAGGAACTTCTAGGGTGTCGGGTAAAAACAATATCACGGAAATTGCAAATAAGGCGTTGGCTCAGCAATGGGAAAATGCATATACTTTCAATGACCTAATTACTGTCCTTGGGGGTGAATTTAGTGAAACTAGAGAAGACGTTGACTATGACTTTTCTCTTGACACGCTTGAAAAAGATAGTTTCATTAAAATCTTCACTGAAATTCAGGTCGAAGTATAAAAGGGGATTTTCCCCTTTTTTTACTCCAAAATTTGGATAATTAAATTATTTTCATTATCATTACATAAACAAATAAATAAACAAATATGAATCCTGTAAACATTTACGCAAGAATTTTAGCATCAATTATTATTGTATTTGGTGTATGGTTTTGGATTATTCCATTGATGTCGATGGCAGAACTTCCATTCCTTTTTAACGTTTTAGCTTTTGCTGGAGCGCCTGTAATCGCTTATTTTTTACTTAAATCAATTTTTATAAACAAAAACAAAAACAAATGAAAAAAAGTAGTTTTTTAATGATGATCCTACTTGGATCAATGATGTTAATCTCATGTAGTAGAGTAGACCCCGGTAATATTGGGGTAAAGGTTAAAACCCTTGGCCAAAACAAAGGTGTTGAACCCGAAGTTCTCGATGTAGGTCGGTATTGGTTAGGTCTTCCTTATGATCTATACACCTACCCAACATTCGTTAACATTTATCCGTTCACCCAAAGTGCTACTGAGGGAAGCCCCGTTGATGAAGCTTTTTATTTCCAATCAGTTGAAGGTATAACCTGTAATGTTGACATTGCAATTTCAGCTCACGCTGATCCTACGAAGGTGGTAAAGTTATTTGTCACATATCGAAAGGATATGATACCTATTATAAAGGAAATTCTTCGTCAAGATGTTAGTAACTATTTTATTAATTATGCCAGTAATTTAAGGGTAGATGAAATTTATAGTGTCAAAAAAATTGATATGATAAATTACGCTAAAGATGAATTACGAAAAAAATGTGAACCCCTTGGTTTAGTTATCGATGATATTTCATATAAAAGTGATATTCGATTCCCGGAACAGGTTCAGAAAGCAATTATATCTAAAATTGAGGCCATTCAGTTAGCTACCCAAAAACAAAATGAAATTGTTCAGGCTGAGGCTGATGCCAAGAAAACTGTAGCAAAAGCACAAGGTGAGGCTGAATCTCTCCTTCTTGTCGCCAAAGCTCAGGCTGAAGCAAATAGATTATTGTCAAACTCAATCACTCCGACATTGGTTACATATGAGTTGGCGAAAAAGTGGAATGGTGTATCTCCGACTTATTCAGGAAACGGTTCAGTACTACCTCCATTCTTTCAGAAATAATAACATACATTAAAAGGGGGATTTATCCCCCTTTTTTTATTAATAATTTTCAGTATATTTATAGGTATGAAGAAAATAATTATTACAGAAGCTCAACTTCATCAATTAAAAAGAAACATTAAGGAAACTGTTATTGGTGGTAATATTATTGCATATCACGGATCGGATCATGATTTTAAAAAATTCACAGATGAATTTATGGGGTCACAAGAAGCTTCAGATCAGGAAGGACCTGGTATATATTTCACAACAAGTCGTAATGAGGCTCTACACTATGGTAAATTTTTGTACTCCGTTATTTTAAGACCAAATAAATTATTGGATGAAACTTCAAGCAAAAATATTAAGCCAATAGAATTAAAGAAAATAATAAAACAACTTCCAGAATGGGAACTTAATGCTCAAGATTGGGATGAAAACCCTGAAAGGGGACTTAATGTTGCTATTCAATCTTTTATGCAGTATAATAACACTGAGAAAGATTTGTTTCAACAAGTATGGATAGATTTCTTTAGATATAATCCAATTATTTTTGCAAGGGGAATGGTTAAATTAGGATATGATGGACAAATAATAAACAAAGAAGATAGACAACATATTATTGTTTATAACCCCAATATTATTGAGATAACAAACATTGAAATAGTATAAAACAATGAAAATAATCGTAACAGAAGATCAATTAAGAAGATTAATTCCCGAAGGTATAAATGTGTGGCATGGATCAGACAGGAAATTCGATACATTCGACATGTCAAAAGTTGGGAGTGGTGATGGTAAATCTCTTGGTGGGTGGGGAATATATTTTTCTGATAGTAGAGAAGTGTCAGAAAGATATTTCACATCGAATGGTTTCGTTAATGAGTACGAACTTAGATCTGGTAATTTCTTTGACCTTGATTCCCCTGCAAGTGAGGATGGGGGACGAATCCTAAATGGATTGGAAAATGTTGGAATTGATGAAGACTCAATTGAAGAATTAAGATCTGATTACATAGAACAATCTGAGAATTATGGTGATGTCACAAATAAACAAGTATATGAATGGCTATCATTTGTATTAAGTGGTGAAAAGGAAGCGTCATTATTCCTTAAATCATTAGGTTATATTGGAAATACATTCATAGATAAATGGGACTCCAATGCTCGAAACTACGTCGTGTTTGATGTAGGAACAATTATCCAATAAATCCTCAATCTTTTTTAATTAAAATTTGTTATTCTAATTATTTTGATCTATCTTTACATCGTCTAATTAAAAACGATAGAGATGGATATTCCAAGAGAAGAAATAATTAAAACCCGGGATTGGGTGAATGAATTAAATAAAATTAAATACATTCATTACCGAGATCTTAAACCGGAAATAACTCATGAGGATTATCAAACTTGCACCAAAGTAGATTTTCAGTCTATCGAAAGTGAATATTCTAACGTATTCGAAACTTGGGGAAGACTCAAGGATAAATTCAAAAACAATATCGTAACCACACACGAAAGTAAAGGTAAATCCAAATCAAAGTATTTCACCACTGATGATGGATATGTTTATCGATTATCAGACCATTGGGGTATCGTTAAAACCTGTGTATGGACACGGAACGGTGAGGGTAATATGAATGCTTCGTTGATGTTATCTGGACCAATGGAAATTGGTAGAGCCCATCTTTCCACATTCAAAGTTCATCGTTATGTTGATTGGAAAAATGATATCGTTCTTAATCCCAAATGGGTTGAACAAATATTAACCATTGTCGACTTAACTAATCATCTGTTAAAGTTAAAACAAGACCCCGAATTTCTAACTCTTCCTGGCGAAGATAAAGAGATTATTGGAAAATGGTCGGGGAA
>JFJP01037082.1_pt1 | contig 75225 bp, 77 predicted proteins | sample 431651 | NCBI WGS metagenome assembly JFJP01 (sample SAMN02602958, study PRJNA72255) | Microbial mat metagenome, whole genome shotgun sequencing project. | biome: fresh water; feature: sink hole; material: water; isolation source: purple microbial (photo- and chemosynthetic) mats found in... | reverse complement strand
TTGGTAAAGGATAGGCCTTATTGGGTACAAATTCCGGCCATTCATTATCCTCGGCAGTTAGTTTCCAATGGATCACATCCCAGATTGAGAGAAGTTTATTTTCTCCCGGGTTAAAAAACTTTTTTCCGTCATAGTGATCAGAGACTGGATAATCTTTTGCCTTGACCGCAAAACTCATGAGAATCATCAGCAATAAGATTATCCAGGACTTCATTAATTAATAACCATTTCACTACCGTTCCATGACATACCTAATTCCCCTTCTTTTAAATTTCCCTCAAGGATCTTTTTAGAAAGTGGTCTTGTCACAAGCTTCTGGAAAACACCATTCAGGGGTCTTGCTCCGTACTGGCCATCAAATCCCTGGTTCTCAAGGGTCTCATAGGCCTTAGGGTCAAGCTTGAGTTGAACTTTTTTCGACTTCAGTCTTTCGTTTAGAAGCTTTAATTGCTTATCAATCAATTGCTTCATCACAGACTTATCAATCGCGTGATAAGTCAAAACGGCATCAATACGCCCCAAGACTTCAGGCTTAAAGTCAGCTTTTAAATCTTTGGAGTTCGAGGTCATCATGATGATGGTATTTTTAAAATTAATCACTCGCCCTTTGTTGTCTGTCAGGCGTCCATCATCCAGAATCTGGAGAAGAATATCTGAAAAGTCAGGATGAGCTTTTTCAATTTCATCAAAAAGAACAACTGAATAAGGTTTACGTCTAATGGCCTCAGTTAAAACGCCGCCCTCTTCGTAACCGACGTAACCAGCAGGTGCTCCAATCAGTTTTGCGACTGAATGCTTTTCTGAAAACTCAGACAAGTCAAAGCGAACCATGTTGTCTTCGTTTTCAAAAAGATATTGAGTCAACGCCTTGGCCGTTTCAGTTTTACCTACACCGGTTGGTCCAAGTAGTAGGAATGAGCCAAGAGGACGAGACTCATCTGAAAGTCCTGCGTAGCTGGCAATTAAGGTTTCACCAATTTCATGCAGGGCCTCTTTTTGACCAAAGACTCTCTTACTTAAGAAATCTCCCACGTTAAGAATTGAATCTTGTTTTGATTTAAGAATTTTCTCAACCGGAATCCCCGTCTGACGAGCAATAATGTCCGCCACATGTTTTTTGCCTAAAACCCAATCATGCTGAAATAGTCCCAGCTCTTTTTGAGTCTCAGGAATCAACATGTATTTAAGTTTTGAAGCTTCTTCGTAGTTTTGGTTACGCTCAGCTGTTTCTAACTCAAACTGTAAGCGGTCCAGACGGTTTTTAATTTCAGAGACTTTTTTGAGTGAGCCGACTTCTTTTTCCCACGCCTTCTTCCCTTCGTTAAATCTTTTTTCAAGATCCTCGATTTCAACTTTGAGCTCTTTGTTGTCTTTTTCAATTTGAGCATAAATTTTCTTAGAACGAAGCTCGGCTTCGAGTTCCACTAAACGAGATGGCATGGCCTCAGCTGATAACTTGAGTGCAGAGGAAGATTCATCCAGAAGATCAATCGCCTTATCTGGGAGGTATTTATCTGTAATGTACTGATCTGATAAAAAGACTGCGTTGTAGACGGCGTCATCAGATATTTTGATACCGTGGTGGGCCTCTAGCTTAGTACGGACTCCCATAAGAATCTCAACCGCATCTTCTTTACTCGGTTCATTAACGGGAACACTTCTGAATCTTCTCTCAAGTGCGGGGTCATTCAAAATATACTTTTGATATTCATCAAAAGTTGTTGCTCCAATACAATGCAACTCCCCTCTGGCCAGCGCAGGTTTTAGTAGGTTCGCAGCGTCCATCGCTCCGTCGGTCTTACCGGCACCAACGAGTTGATGTAGCTCATCGATAAACAAGACAACTTCACCTGATTTAGATTTAACAAATTTAAGCAAATTCTGGATTCTTTCTTCAAAGTCACCACGGTACTTAGTCCCCGCCATGAGTGAGCCCATTTCGAGAGAATAGACCGTTTTATTTTTTAACACGTCAGGCACATTGCCTCTGACAATTTGTTCCGCAAGGCCTTCAACAATTGCTGTTTTCCCTACCCCGGCCGATCCTACCAGGACTGGATTGTTTTTTGATCTACGCCCCAAAATTTCAATCACCGAACGAATTTCTTTGGTGCGTCCGATAACAGGATCCAGTTTCCCGGCCGCTGCCATTTCATTGAGATTGATGAGAAATGAGGGAATTTCAATTTCTTCTGCGGGATCAGCAAACTTCTGATAATCCACTTTTAATTGAGGAAAAATTTGAGGCAGGTGCTTAAGGAGATGTTTTTCACTGACTTCCGACTTACCCTGTTGGGCCGAGTCCCCTGAGGCCAGAGTGATCCATTCCTGTAATTTTGAAGAAGTCCTCAAACTTTCAATATTGGTCTGGCCCGTTGTGCGGGGTAAGCGCTCAAGCAAGGCTTCAACTTCCTTTTGATTATCCTTCATCGCCTTGGACGCATAAGAAGACTTATTCAAGATAAGTCCCATCAGCAAATGTTCAGGGAATAGTTCGGTATTTTTTCGTTTGAGAGCGTCAGACTGAGCAATGTCTAAGGCCCCGAGAACAACTTGATCAAATTTATTCATTTTATACCTCTTTGGAAGTAACCTTACTTAGTTATAAGATGGGAGGCAAAAGTATGGTGTCAAGGTCAGAGAACAGAGTTATTTATGGACTTCACTTTGACGCGTTTGGAGGCTTCTAATTCCTTGTCTAGCTCTACTTCTAACGCTGCCCCTGCCAGAGTGCTGCTTAAGTGCCCCAAGGCAACCTTGCTTAAACCACGCTTCATTATCTGATAATGCTCAATGTGATTCAATTCGCACCCCTCCCACTCATAGCTGAATTTTGTCTCAGGCAAAACTCTTACAACACGCGAGGTCGGATTATCCGACTTAAAGATTTTACTAAAGGCGTGAACTGTTAGAGGAAGATTGCGGCGATCCTTTCTCACGATTTGGGACAGGCGCTCAACATCATTTTCTTGCCTGACCTGGATGAATTGATGGCACCAATCAGTAGCGGAATTTTTCATGGGACACTCATCCGCTGTAGGACAGGGAAAGAGAATGTTAAAACCACTTTTAATGAGCCCATCACGAATTTTGAGCATCTGAGGAAAAAAATCTTTGGTACCAGGTTCAATAAATAAAATATGGTCGGGATTTAATTCTTTTATGTATCGAAGGGCCACATCTGCCCCCATCTCGTTGGCAGAATGCCCAAAGAATAAAAAAACTTCCCCTTCAGGCTTTTGCAAAAGTTTTTCGTCTGGGTAAAGACCTTCCCATATCTTTTTTGCCTGCTCTCTCATAACGGCTGAAGTTTCAATTTGCATAACCTTGACTGGAGCCTTGGCCCATTCCCTGAAGGCCAAAGAAAATGTTCCAGGTCCAGCACCTAAGTCAATAAAGGTGCTGTTTTTAAGTTGCTCGGTCCACGCCTCGGGCATCCATTTAAAGACGGCTTCGAGCTTTGGCATATTGGTTGTGAGGTAAAAGGCGGTATAGGCAGAAGTCAGTCTCTCGTCTTTAAGATAATCAGAAATTCGCTCACGATTCTGAGTAAACTTTAAAGATAGCTCTTCAATCGCCTTGATCAGATCACTTTCATTTTTAAACTGATGAAGCAGCAGCGGCAGTAAATTGGTAAGTTGCATAGGTCCTTTAAAAACTGGCCATGATGGTCTTGATCGACTCATTATCTATATTTTTTTTGACCATGCCTAACCAATACTCTTCTTTGATCCCTGAAATGGATCCAATTTTGAAGATGCTCCCGGTCTTCGCTAAAAACTTGGCACTTTCATCTCCTAGAATAATCATCCCTTCTCCTCTAGTGGCGAGTTCTTTTTGCAGGGATGTATCCTGGGCCTCAACTGTGACTTCAAAGGCCAGTCCTGTCTGAAGCATAAAGCGCTCAAAGTCATGCCTCATTTGGTTTTGAAAACCTGGTAAGACAAACGGTTTATGATCAAGTGATTTGGGAAAGTTTTTTTTCAGAATGGAGTATTTCTTTGAACCCCAGACAGAGACAGTCTCTTTTCCCAGAGAATGATAAAGCATTTCTTTAGATTCATTCATGGGTCTAAAGTTACCAATAAAAAAATCGATTTTATTTGTAAGGAGTAGCTGGAAAAGTTCATCCCCGGTACCCTCAATAACTCTAATTTTAACAGGGTTTACTTTATTCATAACAGAAATTGCGCTCGCCAAAATTGATTTAGGAACAGATTCCTGCGCTCCAATGACAAATTCCTTTTTGGACAGTTCACCGGCATGACTCAAATTCGCCATGAGTTCTTCTTCCAGGGAATGAATCGCCTTGGCGTACTTAAGAACGAATTCGCCAGATTGTGTAATGACGAGTCGCTTACCAGTGCGGTTAAATAAATCCACTCCCAGCCAGTCTTCAAATTGCTTAAGTTGGGCACTTAAGGCAGGTTGGCCTACCAGTAATTTTTTTGAGGCTGCTGATATTGACCCCTCTTCCGCAATGGTCATAAAATATCTTAAATGGTGAAGATTCATAGGTATGGCCATGTTAATTCCTTTCAATGGTTCGATTTAATCGAATTATATGTTAATTATTATCTATTTGATCAAATTGTCTAGTTCTATCATAATGACCATAGATTCAGGGAGTAGCCTTCTCCAAAATGGAGATTTCCGCAACGTCAATACGAGGTAACACTCCGGGCGGAGATTAAAACGGCAAGACTGAAATATATAACTGAGGAGTTATTATGTTTTCACGTCTTATTATGTTTGTTTTTATTGTTTCTTTTGTCTCTTGTGCTTCTAAGCAAAATGGAGCTTCTGATCATCATCGGGATCTCATGCAAAATGAAAAATCATTTCGAATTCAGCGCTAAAAGTTACGCTTAAATAAATTGAATTTGCTCTTGATGGACTTGGAATCAAGGACATCATCGTGTGTGGACACTCTCAATGTGGTGCCATGAAAGGTCTGCTTCAACCTAAAATAGTTGAAACTCTTCCTGCAATGAAGAGTCGGCCGCAAAACGCCGAAACGACCAAAAGAATTGTTTTTTATCACTATAAGCACCTGGAGGGGTACGGTCTCCTCATAGCAACGATCGAAGAAAATGTTTTAATGCAAATTGAACACCTGAAAACTCACCCGGCAGTGATGAATCTGATTCTCGTGTATTTTCTGAATCAGAAAATTTTACGGGCAAGCCTGCTGTGAATCAAGCACACTTCGATCTGTATCAATTTCCAGGCAGTGCTTTTTAAATCGCGTAAGACTCTTCTTCATATCGACCATCAATTCCTGACATTCCCACTCCTGAAGCATCACAACATGCTCACCTAGTGGGCCAAAAAGAAGTCCTTGAATAAAGCTCTGACAATCCAGAACCACTTTTTCTTCAAGTGAAGTCTTAAGATCGTAGCGCTGCGAATAACCTGGGCTGCGGTTCATTCGGTCAACTTTGATTTCCATTGCTGAGGCATCGTAAAGGGCCAGCACTAAAATCATCGCAAATATGGTTTTCATAGACATCTCCAGGATGTCTACCTATCGGTGCTTGCAACCAACAAGGGGAATTTATCCTCACATCTCCTTAAGGCGGGAAATCTTTGCCTCTTTTCGGCGCTTAGAACTTTTACAAAGTGGTGTATATTCTTAATATTCTAATTCACGGAGGAAAAATGAAATACCTAGGTTTATGTCTACTATTATTGTCTTCTATGTCTTTTGCGGCCCGCTTTAAGGCAGGAATCAAGCAGGATTGTGCCCAACCAAAACAACTTGTAAATATCAACGCGATCCCTAGCACTTCACCTGAATTTGAACGCTGCCAGCACATCTTTAAGCAAACGGGAAATGCTATGTGCTGTGTTGAATCTCCACGTGGGAACCCAACTGAAACGACTTGTAAGCCACCAACTGTAATGACAGAAATCTCTTCTCTTTCAAGCAGCTCAGAGGCCTATGCTCTTTGTAAGAGAACTCTTCTTCCAAAAACTGAAAAATGTTGTCTTGATCCGAAATTTTTGGAAGTAAAAGAATGTCCAAGACCGACTGTGCTTACCGCGCTTTCTTCAATTGATCCACGCTCTCAGGCCGATCAGTATAAGATTTGTATGAATACACTTACCCCTGGAACAAAGAACTGTTGTCTCGATCCGAGACTTTCAGACGTTAAACAATGTCCGAAACCATCTGTGTTAACAGCTCTCTCTTCCCTTGATCCAAAAACTCAAGCCGAGCAGTATAAGATGTGTATCAACTCTCTGATCCCAAGAACAAAAAATTGTTGTCTGTACCCAATCAGATAATAAAAAAAAGCCCCTCGCAAGAGGGGCTTTTTTTTTAGTCATCTTCTGGATTACGGGTACACATTCTAGCAGCTTCAACTCTGGTGTTTGAACCACGATAAGCTTGAGTTACGCAGGCCATATCCCTAACCCGTTTACAGGCATTGGCCGCTTCAACACGAGTAGCACTCCCCTGATACACAAAACGTAGACAATCGATTGATGAGACCATCTGGCAAGCGTCAGCTGATTCGACTCTTGTTGCCGAACCTTGATAAACAAATTGTAAGCACTCCATTTTCACATTTCCGCGACAAGCCTTTGCTGCTTCAACTCTAGTAGCAGAACCTTGATAAACGAATTGAACACAATCTAGAGCTCTCACTCCTTTGCAGGCCATAGCTGATTCTACCCTTGTCGCTGACCCCTGATTCACAAAATGAACACACTCAATACTTCTCACTCCCTGACAAGCTGCAATGGCTTGATCTCTTGAAGCAGATCCACCATAAACAAACCTAACGCATTCCTCGATAGTATTTGTTTGCGCTTGGGCAAGTGAGAATGAAAAAATGATGAGAAGAGTTAATGTTTTAATCATATACATTCCTTTAATTAAATTGATAACAAATGAAAGGCAGATAAAATAGCCCTTGAAAGAAGATCTTAGTAAACAAGTTAAAACTAGTGGCCATTTGGCCCCAGAAGGATTTGAAATGAAAATTTTAATTGGCGTTCTCTTTTTAACTCATGGAATGGTTTACGCTGGAACATGCAAACGTGTCGTTGATTGCGTAAAAGAAGCTACTGAGGTTACAGGAATCAAATATCTTTATCCCACGAAAATGTTTGACGCTAAAGATGAACTAAATACTGAAATGAATCTCACTAAAGAGAATGCTGATGTTGTTTTGTCTGAAGTCTTGAGCATGTTTGATTACATGAAAATGCCAACCAAAGTCGAAAATACTTGGGAGATTATTCCTGGCCGAGACATTCGCTACCACCCGGACCTGCCTTCATTTAAAGCTTCAAAAAAATTGATCCCTAATCTGCCTAACAATAAAGATCCCATTCATCTCGTTTATCAGGCACAAGCAGGAACAGAGGTGGGCGACATCGCTCGCAACCTAAGACCTTTTCTTTCTCGTTATGGCCGCATCATCGATATTAAAGGTGGAATCATTATCCTGATCGATAGAGCATCGAATATCGGCCAGTGCCTCCCTATTATTCAGGCGGCAGATATGCCACTAACCAAAGAAGAGAAACTGGCCCGTGAAAAAGCAGATAGCCGCCACCATGAAATGGAATTGGCACGTATTAAGAGTGGAAAACCATCGGATCATGGTCCAGGTCCGGGGCACCATCCTAAGAAAGAATAGGCAATTAGATCCATATAAAATCAACAAGATGGCTCAATATATCGAATATAATCAATACTTTAAGCACTTTACATAGAATATATTGAACCTTTTATTAATTTATTATCGAATATAGACGATAATAAAGTCATGAAAACTCCCCAAGAGCAGAAAATTATTACCAAGCAAGTGTCTCGCCGGCTCGAAGAGCTGCGAGCACTTCTCTCTCAGGCCAAAGGCGTCCCATCGTGGATCGATTACGTGCGACTCGGCCTTGGAATGAGCCTCACTCAGCTGGCCGCCCGTTTAGGTGTGGCCCAATCTTCTCTCAGCAGCTCCATCAAACTGGAGAAAGAAGGGCGAATCACCATTCATAAATTGAAAGAAATTGCGGATGCTCTGGACTGCGATCTTGTGTATGGATTTGTTCCTCGAAAAAAGATTGAAGATATCATTCATGATCAGGCCGTAAAAAAAACCACCGCCCTGATGGCAGAAGCAGAAACTCACATGAGTCTGGAAGATCAAAAAGTCATGCTGGATAAAAACGAGCGACTTAAAGACCAGGTCGAAGAAAGAATTTATTCAAAGTATCTTTGGGATAAATAATGAACACTCATAATTTTGTCGACCGAGATGGCTCCACTCCCCTTGATCCGGATCAAATTAAAGGCATTCGTTTTTCTCATCTCACCAACATGGGTGAATTGGATGAAGTGGAGGATATCAATATTCAAAAAGGTCTGGAGTGGCTTAATCATCAAAAGACTGAGGATTATCTTTCCAAAGAATTTTTATGCAAGCTCCATGAGAAACTTTTTGGAGATGTTTGGAAATGGGCCGGAAAATTTCGCACAGTAGAAGTAAACATCTCAAAATACCGTCCCTATGATGTGGCCCCTCAGCTCCTTAATTTTTTTGAAGACGTAAAACTCTGGATCTCCGGAGGACGAATGAGCTGGGATGAAATCGCGGCTGAGATGCATCACCGTCTAGTCACCATTCACCCTTTCCCCAATGGAAACGGGCGTACAACAAGGATATATACCGAGTATGTTCAAAAGAGAAATCAGCAAAAAGTAACGAGCTGGAAGGCTTCCCTCGCTTCTGACCCTAAGGAGCGACGAAAAAGTTACATCAAAGCTTTGCAAAGAGCAGACAACGGTGACTTTGGAATGTTGATTGAGTTTATGAAAGAGACGAAGTAATCCCAGCCTAAAGTTCAGTACTGAAAACATTTAAGGTATATCCACCAATAACTTACCTTTCTATCAATTCATATTTTACTCTCCTGAGATTTTTCACAAGGAGCTAAGTATGAAAGATGTAACGATTAAAACAATTGAAAAAATGATTTTTGAAATACGTGGTCATAGAGTCATGCTTGATTCTGATCTGGCCGAACTGTACGGCGTCGAAACCAAGGTCCTAAATCAGGCAGTAAAAAGAAACAGTGAACGATTTCCAGAAGACTTTATGATCGAATGTATTTTAGGCGACTTAGAGGATTTGCGGTCACAATTTGTGACCGCAAATCCTCTAACTACCTGGAACTTTAAGAGAAGATCTTCACCCATGTTATTTACAGAAAACGGAGTTGCCATGCTTTCATCCGTTTTAAATAGTCCAAGGGCCATTCAGGTGAACATCTCTATTATGCGAATCTTCACAAAACTCAGAAGCTTTCACCTTATGGAAAATACCCTTACTAAAAGAATGGATAACATCGAAGCAAATACAAATAAAGTTTTCAAAGTTATTTTTGAGACATTGGATTCAATTCAAGAATCAACTCCAACTCTCAAGCCAAAAAGGAAAAGAATAGGATTAAAATAAAAAAAAAGCCCCTCTTGCGAGGGGTTTTTGCGATTAGCGAGATTTAATGTCTTTATATTTGTTCGACGTATCGCCAGTATAAATCTGACGAGGGCGACAGATTTTAAAGCCTGGCTGCTCAACCATTTCTTTCCACTGCGCCATCCAACCAGGAAGGCGACCCATAGCAAACATCACTGTGAACATATTGGTTGGAATTCCAAGAGCACGGTAGATGATCCCAGAGTAGAAATCCACGTTCGGATAAAGTTTACGAGAGACGAAGTACTCATCTTTAAGAGCAACGGCTTCAAGGCCTTTAGCAATATCTAAAAGAGGATCTTGCACACCCAGAGTTGTTAGTACTTGATCACAAGCGACTTTGATAATTTTTGCGCGTGGATCGAAATTTTTATAAACTCGGTGACCAAAGCCCATCAAACGTGAGCCGGAGTTTTTGTCTTTCACTTCAGCAAGAAAAGCCTCGTAGCCTTTGCCCGAATCTTTAATTTCAGCAAGCATTTCAAGCACGGCCTGGTTAGCACCTCCGTGAAGCGGGCCCCAAAGAGCGTCCACACCAGCAGAAATCGTGGCGAAGATATTCGCCTTAGAAGATCCAACAAGTCTCACAGAAGACGTTGAACAGTTCTGTTCATGGTCCACGTGAAGGATAAGAAGAATATCAAGCGCCTTGGCAACTTTAGGATCAACTTTATCTGAACCAGTCATCATGTGAATGAAGTCAGTGCAGTAGTCGAGATTTTTATTTGATTTAACAAATTCTTTGCCTTGAGAATGACGGAAAGCATAGGCTGCCATCACTTTCAACTGGCCCATCAATTGAGCAATCGCTGTATCTTTCTGAGCAGGAGTTAAATCCTGAGCGCAGAGATCATGGTAGAAAGCAGAAAGAGAAACCATATTGGCCGAAAGCACTGCCATCGGATGAGCATCCTTAGGGAATGCTTTAATCATCGTCTTAATTCCTTCCGGAACTTCATCAAATGAAGCAATTCTTTCTTCGAAAGCTTTTAACTCTGCAGTGGTTGGCAGTTTTCCGTAGAAAACCAAATAAGAAGATTCAATGAATGAAGACTTCTCTGCAATTTCTTCGATTGAGTAACCACGGTATTTTAAAATACCTTGCTCACCATCGAGAAAAGTTACTGCTGAAGTACAGGCACCAGTGTTCATGTAACCTGAATCAAGTGTCACGTAACCAGTTTCAGCACGAAGCTTCGTAATATCGATTGCCTTCTCACCTTCACTACCAGTGAAGACGGCCAACTCGACAGTTTTATCGCCTAAAATAAGTTTTGCCTTTTCAGACATGAGAAACTCCTTAAAAAATTTTTGCCATTGTAACTTTAATGGCGTGTATCTGTCTAAAACTATGGATGTTTACCGATCGGCAGTCGGCCAAAAAAAGTTGAGCATTCTTACACCACTGGTGCCAAATTGCTCCGCGAGGTGGTGACAAAAACACTCCAGTAAGTCCATTCAAACTTCTTTCTAGCGGCGCGTCTTCTAATTGTTTTATATGAGATTTTACCAATTCTTGAGTAGTTTCTTACACTTTGGCCCTTTCCTTGCTTTACAAGATTTAAATTCAAACAAGACGTTTGGGTATCAAGGAGAAAGAGCATGAATAACGCTTCATCATTATTTGTTTTAATTCTTTTAGGTTCATTGCTTGCTGACGCTGTTGCGCAAGTAAATCCAAGACCCCGTCCTGGACAACAACCTGGATCATCATTTCCTACTTACAATGAGCCGGGCAATCAGTACGGCGGCCAACAAGGTCAAATCATTTCTGAGCGCGTGATGCAAAACTTAAGAATGTTTGAGCGAGTTCGCCTCTCGGAGTTACTCCGGCTTTCATACTCACAAAGTGAGCTTGAAGTTAGATCAATCACACTTCTTGCTTCAAGCATTCGTGGTCAGGCGCAAATTGATCTCGTCAACTCCCGCGGTCAGTCTCTCGGATCGGGAATTGTTAGAAGACAGCAAAGTGAAATTCGCATTCAACTCCCTCCGAGAACTAGGCTCTCGGAGCTTGAACTCTCCAGCTCAGAAGAAGCTCTCCTCGACACTGTTACAGCTGAAGTTGAAAGCTCCTACTCTCCAGGACCTGGTCCTGGACAAGAAGTGCAACCGGCACCCCAGTCGATGTTGCGCTTGATGGTCAACCAAGACATCAGAGGCATGGGAGAAATTCACTTAAAGCAATTAGTAAAACAACAAATGGGTCTAACTCTTGAAGGAGCTGAAATAGAGCGCGTAGTGGTTGAGGCTTCACCCTTAATGTACGGACGAGCAGCTTCAGTTCAAGTCGAACTTAATAACCGCTTAGTAGGTCCTGCTAAATTTCTTTCACCGGCCCAGCAAAGACTTCCGCTTCAGGTGAATTCGATGGAAGAAGTCCGCACTCTCAAGCTGATTGTTCGTGGTGACGCCAGAGTTGAGTTGGTTCATATTCGCATCGGTCAGGTTCGTCCGATTCGTGGTCAAGGACATGGACAGGGTCAGGGACAATCACAAAGATTGATCGTGTCTCAAGAAATCTCTTCTGGTCGCCCACTTGAGCTGGGCCGCCTGTTGCCTTACGAATCTCGTCTGATCTCAAGAATTTCTCTTGAGGCACGCACTTCAAGACAAAGTTCGGCGGAAGTTGCGCTGATAGCCTTCGGTCAGATTCAAGGCAGCACCATCGTATCAAGTGTTCCTATGAGACCCATGATTCAGTTAATCCGACCTATGTCGGCCCGTGAGCTAACTCTTCAGTCCCTTTCCCCAGTAATCATTGATTCTATCGAAGTGGACTTTGATAGCTTTCAATCTTGGTAGAAGCTGGTTTATACCTTAATAGATACTCCCCTTACCCCGGGGGAGTATCTTTTTTTTAGATGGAATGAATCGGTTTAATCTATTTTCCATATCCCTCTAGCGGGCATACAACCCGCCCATGAAAAACATCCTTATTCTTATTTTTTGTCTTTTATGCTTTAACACTTTTGCTAAATCTATCGAAGTGGATGTGATCTCTGCTGAATTTGGGGTTGAAGACCATTTTCAAAATAAATCTCTATGTCTCACAGTTGTTCGAGTCCCGGTTAGCGGCGAGCTTATTGGTTTAGTCGAAGACATCCAAGACTGCTTCTATGCCCGTTCTGCCAAAAGAGCACCCGCCCATAAAATCCAGGTCGACCTTAAGAAGCTAAGAGCTTTCACGAACCCTGAGATGCAAGCACATTTACAAACTCTCGATACCCAATTAAAGTTTTTATTCTCCGAAGGGGAATAAATTTGAAATGGTCTCAGCCACTGATCGAAGCCACTATCCTTAAGCGCTACAAAAGATTTCTCGCCGATGTTGATCTCGGAGGTAAAACCATTACCGCCCACGTTCCCAATACCGGAAGCATGCAATCTTGTTGGGAGCCCAACTGGAAGTGCGCGCTCAGCCTCTCAAATAATCCTGACCGAAAGCTTCCTTATACTCTCGAGCTCATTCACAACGGTGAGAGCTGGATCGGGGTCAACACAGGGAACGCTAATAAACTCGCCAAAATCTGGCTGACTGAAAATCTTTTGCCAGAGCTGACCGGGTACACGGTGGTAGTTCCAGAAAAAAAAATTGGTCTTAGTCGGGTGGATTTTTATCTTGAAGGTCACCCCAGTCTGCCTCCTTGCTACGTTGAAGTAAAAAACGTCACCCTTAAGCTGGATGGCATCGCCCAGTTTCCGGACTCTGTGACCGAGAGAGGCCAGAAGCACCTTAAGGAGCTGATGGAGATCAAAAAGAGCGGTTTACGAGCGGCCATGCTCTATATTGTCCAACGAGAAGACGTGAGTACCTTTAGACCAGCTGCGAGTCTTGATCCCCAATATGCTACTCTTTTGCGTGAGGCCCATAAATCAGGGGTCGAAATATTAGTCTATCAGTGTAGAATGGAATTACAGGAGCTCTCTTTAGGCCAATCACTGCCTTTTGAGCTGAATTAAAATGCAACGCCTTTTTCTACATCTCGACAATGAAGTCCTGAAGGCCCGCAAGGTAGAACCTTATGAGAAGCTTTCGAACCCTTTAGTTTGGAAAGATTTGGAATTTGAGTTCACCACTTCTCGCCTCCTGATGATCAACTGGCCCATTATTCTACCTGAACTCTCTCCACTGACTGCTAGAAGTTTGCTTGATCTGGTCGGGGCCCGCTATCCGTTTTCCCCACACCACGAAAAACTCAAAGAGCTGTGCCCTGAATTACTTTTCACTAAGAAGTCCGATGAATGGGTCTTCTTTGGCGGAACGTTCAATCCCTGGCATAAAGGTCATCAGGCCTGTCTCAATCTTTTGCCTGAGGATAAACTCTGCTTTATCTTGCCTGATAGAAGTCCTCTCAAGGAACTCAAGGTTGTTGAGCCCGTCTCTACTGTTCTTGAACTAGTTTCCAAAATCAAATTCGGTAAACACCACTATATTGCCCCAACGTTTCTTTTGGATTTCCAAACCAATCCCACCGTCACTTGGATCGAGAAACTCCAGCAAGATTTCCCTCACCAAAAACTCTCCCTCTTAATGGGGTTTGATAGCTTAAAAAACATCATGAAGTGGGTGCGCCCCGAAGCACTTCTCAACATCGTTCACACTATCTATGTCGCTTCAAGACTGGAGGATGACGAGGAACGCGAAGAAGTCGCGGGTCCACTGAGAGTGGTTGCTCCAAAACTGAATATCGAATTTTTGGGAAGGCACGAGTTTGAGTTATTATCATCGACAGAAATCAGATCAAAAAAATAGCAAAAAAAAAGGGAGGCCGAAGCCTCCCCTATTAAGTACTGCTTAGTAGCAAGTATACTGAGAAGTCCAGTAACAGTCGTCGTAACAAGTGTAACCAAACGGATAGTCATCATAGCAATAAGTATCACAAACATAAACGTCATCGTAGTAACAGTTGTTACCGTTATTGTAACCGCCGCCAGTTGAAGTTCCACCGCTAGCAATCGCAACAGCAAGGGCCACGATCAAAACACCAACAGCTAGGTAAATGAAAACTTCACCGTTCCAGCTCGCTCCAGCTGAATACGATTTTTTCATAGTATCAAGTATGTACTTGTTAGCTTCAGCAGGGGCCATTTTATTAATCTGGATCATGTTAAGAGCTGTCTCAAGGTCTTTAGCAACCTGAGCGTTCTTAACTTGAGACTTAGCGAAATCTACCAATTGAGCGTTAGTAAGACCTTTAGATTGAAGGTCACGAAGAGAAGCTGTGAATTTCTTCATTTGAGAAGCATGGAAATCTTTATCTTTCTGATCCCATTCAACAGTTAGAGCATAATTTAATTCATCAAAAGCGGCCTTAAGACCGTCATGAGTAGATGCATGGGCCTGAACTGTGAAGATGGAAAGAACCATCATCAAAGTGATAAGTTTCTTAAACATTTGAACCTCCGGATTAATAAATATTAAGTAATCTATTTGGTTCTAGCGTAAATAAAACGGAAACAAAAAAAGAAAATGTCAGGTGTAAATATTATTCACATTCTTACAAAAATTCGGTGTCAATAAGACACTGGTCTTTAGATTCCTCTTAGATTCAGGGCCTTGAGGATGTGGATTTTGTCGACAAATGGCTGCTCACAGACGGCGTCACAGGTTTTTAAGATCCCGTCAATCAATTGACCCCGAATGGTGGAGTTGGTTGTCAGGCGTTTTCTTAAATCAAACATGAACGCCTCGCCCTTCTCCTCTCCCAAGATATTTTTGATTTCCCATAGAAGGCCAAAAACGAAATCAGTATTGGCATATTCAGTCATCTCAAACTGGATGACGTAGTCTTGCTTTTTCTTAGCGTTTTTCCCGTTATAGGTATTGTATTTTTTGATGTGCTTCGCAAGCTTGGGTGAGCCAGCAATTTGACCTGCAAAAAAATCGGCCATGCCTTCAATGATCGCCGTTGAATGAGACAAAACAAGATGATCGGATAGAGCCGCGTGAGCGTACTCATGATAAATAATTTCTGGGATAAGAGCTGTATCAAGCCAGTACCATTTTCTCGCCGTGGCCTTAGAAATCGGGTCAATAAACTGATAACCAAATTCCATAATTAAACTAGAACCTACAGTGCGGATCACATTATCCATAGACAGAGGATTCGTGCGAGTTGATCCCGAGACTAGGGCTCCAACCGCCCCTGCCAAAAACCTCTGGAGAGACTGCATATGGATCTGATTTCTAAAACCGCGCATCAAAACTTTAAATTCCTGATTAGCGAGATTATTTGTATTCAGGTCACTGATATGAATTTTCTTTTTAGGCCTAAACCAAATTTCTGATCCCCAAGGCTTGACTCCTCTGGAAGCAAGACCTTTTCCGGCCGGAACAGTTAGGGCGTTGTTGAACTGAGGATCTAGATTATCGTGAGCATGGTGGCCCAGTTCAGAAAACTGATTGGTGTGCTCAATACGAATGACCATTTTTTCAGATTTTGAGACGTATTCAGATTTTACTTTATTAATGAAATAATTTCGAGCAACTGTCAGGTGGTGGTAAGTTGTAGCCGCTCGGAAAACCAGGTCTTCTTCAGCATCAAACTTAATGGCCTCGTCACTTTTACCTTTAACAATTTTAAAATGCTCACCGTCAAAGCTCGTGTCAGAAATTAAGTTTTCGAGTTCAATCATCTCTTCAGCGGCGCGGTTATTTTCCGTACGCACCACGGCCTTAAACTTTCTGGCTTGAGCAAAAGCATTGGTGACAAAAATTAGAGCGATTATTAAAATTAAGTTTTTCATATTAAAATAACACCGATGGATCGTTGGCGTTTGGATCCTTTTTCTTGCCCACTGTTGCTTCAATCACCACGATAACCAGAGCTGGAATAAAACCATAAGGCGGAGGAATAACAATGGTGGCCACCGAAGCAAAAGTCTTGATCCAGATTCCGGCCTTATCCCAAAATGTTTTTTTAGGATTCCAAATCTCTTCCAAAGAGGCCACGGTATCTAATTCTGAGGCTGGAATAATTCCAATCTCATAAGAAGCAACCATCAGGTCCATATAATCCGGTGAGCGACCGTTAAAGAAGGTATTAAGGGAGAGGAGAGACATCTCTTTTCTTAGGGCCTTAATAGCAAAACGAAAGCGCTCCATTGGATCCAGAGGAATTGTTTCCTGAAGAACTCCCTCTTTATAGCCAGAAATTTCAACGGCATCGTATTCCAGACGGGCACGCAGTCTTTTAATCACGTTCCCCATCATAATAATTTGAAGATCCGAATAGTTCTCAAATAATTTCTGACGCCGGCTGGACTTCATTTTTTTGACTTCAACACTGGTGAAGTCACTTCGCTCTTTGATGTCTCGCAAAGGATACTGAGTTCTTAGGGTTTTAACTTTTTGCTGAAAACCTGCAAGAGAGAGAGTTGCAAGCTCCATTTCATTGAGGCGGGCCTGCTCCAATGTGAGGTAGAGGCCCTCAGATATGCGCTTTTCCTGGAGGGCCTTAAGGTTTAAGGCCTCTACTTGAAAGGATTTGATCTTTTTGTCAGTTTTTAATAACTCAGCATAAAAATTTCTGTAGGCCTCATCGAGACAAGCATTTTTAGCAAAACGTTTTTCAAATGAAGCGATAAGCTCCAATTGCGATTTTGTCTTTTCATCATCTACCGGTAAAATAATATCTTCTTCATTTTTATTAATGAGAGAAGTCGTTTTAACTTCGTGGGCGGTGAGAAGAATCTTCGCCACCACATCATCTATCTCATTCTCCTGGCGAAGAATGTAGATAAAGGCTTTAAGATCAATCGCCATGGAACGCGCTTCAAGCCCTGATGAAACTTCACGGTTCAAATCATAAGCACACAATTTATTGGGATCTTGCTTTTTGAGAGCGGCTTGATAGACATCGACGATATCGGCACGTGTGGTTTTTTTAAGCGCTCGCTTCACGGCTACATCATGAATATAGCCTGAGTAGTAGGACTTACCCTCTCTGACGTTTTGGAACGTCAGTATCTCTTCCTGTGCATGCACATTGAAAGCGAGAATGAATAAGCTTACTAAGATGAAGCGCATAATACTTAAGTCCTTGATTGTTCGATACTAGCACCGCGTCAAGGCCAGTCATAGGCACTAGGTAAAAAGGAAATGATGAGTTGTTGAATGTTTTTACAGGCAACTTCCTTTATCATTCAAGGGCATAGGAGTTTATGTGGCAAAGATACCTACCGGATTATGGTCTCGAGGTTCAAAATTAGTGGGCATGGCGACCAAGATGGCCGCTAATGAGCTCGGCACACGCCTCAAGACCTGGGAGAGCGAGAAAGATCGGATCCAATCCAAGATAGAACTTGCCCAGACGATTGTGAAAACCATGTCTGAACTCAAAGGCGCCAGCATGAAGCTGGGTCAGCTCATGAGCATGGACATGGGTGAATATCTTCCTCCGGAAGTGACTAAAGTGCTCGAGACTCTCCACCAGAACGCCACCTTCCTGCCTTATGAAAAGATCGAAGCGATATTAAAAGAAGAGCTGGGTGATAAATTTCAACACCTCACAGACATCTCTCAGACTCCTCTGGCAGCGGCCAGTATTGGGCAAGTCCATTCGGCTACACTTGATGGTAAAACTGTCGTGATTAAGGTCCAGTACCCCGGGGTCGCTGATTCTATTCCCTCGGATCTGAAACTCCTTAAGATGCTCATGAAAAACGTGAGCTTCGTTCAAGGAAAGGACACTGATCTTGATCCCTTCTTTAAAGAGGTAGAAGAAGTTCTTATACGGGAAACCGACTATATAAATGAATGTGAGATGCTTAAAAGATACCGCGATGTCTTTAAGGATTCGGACTATGTTGTCCCTCTGGTCTACCCGGATTACTCCACAAAAAAAATCATCACTATGGAGAGAATCCATGGGAAAAGTTTAAACGAGTGGACTGAGAAGTCTCTCTTGGGTGAGAGACAGGCCCTGGCCCACCAAATGATGAGTCTTTATCTGGAAGAATTCTTTAAGCATGGACTCGTCCAAACGGACCCCAATCCAGGAAATTTTTTGTTAACTCAAAATAATAAGATGGCGCTTTTAGATTTTGGGGCCGTTAAAGAATATGATCGTGATTTCATTGAGAATTACCGTAAAGTTTTAATTGCTTCGTTTAAACAAGATAAGAATAAAATTCTGGAAGAAAGTGTGAAGATGAATTTCATCGATCCCAGAGAGAACGATGAAGTTAAAGACCTCTATCTTCAAATGATGGACTGCCTCGCGGCCCCCTTCAGGCAGGAGCATCCATTTGATTTCGCTGATAAAAAGTTCTACGAAGACTCTAAAAATCTTTCCTGGACCTTAACCCGTAAATGCAAATACTCCCCTCCTCCTAAAGACTTGCTCTTTCTTCACCGTAAACTTGCCGGGGTTTTTATTTTGGTGAAGAAACTAGAAGTGAAGTTGGTGTTGAAGAACTATTGGAACAAAATAGAGACTGATTAGTTTTTGGACAGTTATATAGATAATTCACACAACCCAAGATTAATTGCTAAGAATCACCTTCCTCTTTTACACTTTTCACATGAAAACACTACTTATCCTTTGCTCTTTAGTTATAAGCACTCAAAGTTTTGGCGCAAAATGTGTCATTAAGGGTGGTGTGCAGAATGGATCTTCTTGTCATCAACTTTTGACCCGAATGGATGTCAGTGATGTCGAGGCCTGCGAAGCTTTTGCAAAGGCTGCTAAAGAAAATAGATTTTTTAATATTTTAGAAAAAAACGAAAAGCTACTTTCTACTGGCTACAAATTCGTTGATCGCCAAAATCACATCAAAGTGAAAAAAACATTTAAGTATGAATCAACTGAGGGATGTTTATTCTAGGATTTAAAAGTTCCCTTTACTTTATCCAGAACGTCCCCTACCTGACGTTTAACTTCTAAGGCATTAGCCCCAATTTTTTCAGCGAAGTCTCCCCAGCTCTGAACTTCATCAGATTTGTCATCGATGTTTTGATTTTTAGCGCCATACATTTTTTCCATAATACCCATGACAGAGGTTTTAATCATGCCTCGGAAAGGAATCTTCGCCATCATTCCATACATTGCTGCCTGACCTGATGTATTGAGTTTAGGATTGGCCTTAACAACCTCCACTGCTTCACGAAGATCAAAAACAAATTCCTTCATGTGATCAGCATGGACAGGAGATAAAGTGAGATGCAAAGATTCTGGGTCTTGTTGTCTTGTTATGTTCCATCCCTTCGCCTGCAGTTGATCAGCAACAGCGTAAACGCCTATTTTAGAATCGGCCGAAGTAAAACAAACCAAAGTTGAATCAGGGTAAGCAAGAAGTTTAAGCTCAGGAATTTTAGCCAGCTCTTTTAAAAAATAGTCCCGAGTATCCAGAATTTTTTGAGTCAGCTCCAGATACCCCTCTTCACCAAGTTTGGTAAGAGTTGCCCAGGCCGCAGCAATTGGGCCTCCAGGCCTTGTTCCAGGAATTGATGGAGAAGCATATATGCCTCCACCTTTCCACTCTGTATAAACGAAGAACTGATGCTTCATGTAGGACATATTTCGGTATATGAGTGCAGAAGCACCTTTGGCGGCGTAACCATACTTATGAATATCGGCAGAAATCGAAGTCACACCCGGAATACGAAAATCAAAAACAGGCACTGGGTAGCCAAGTTTTTCTATGAAAGGAAGAACAAAACCTCCAATGCACGCATCAACGTGAAGAGGAAGATTATGTTTTTGGGCAATCTCACCCAGCTGAGCAATAGGATCCACCACTCCTTGAGGATATTGTGGTGCCGACCCCAGAATCAAAATGGTATTACGGTTGATCAGTTTTTTGACTGCCCTAAGATCCACTCTGAAATCAGGACCCACAGGAGCATGACGAACTTTGACGTCAAAATAATAAGCCCCTTTATCAATAGCAGAATGGGCCGTTGCGGGCACAATCATTTCTGGCTTTAGAATCCAAGGTTTTAATTTTCTAGCGCGGTCACGATACGCTTTGATGGCCATGATAAGAGACTCTGTTCCACCCGAAGTTACGAGTCCAACCGTCTCGTCGTCGCCGTGAAAAAGATCCGCGCACATTCTGACTGTCTCGTGCTCAAATCGTCTAAGGGATTTAAACGCCATAGGATTTAAGGCATTCTCTGAAAAATACATATTGTGAGCTTTCTTCAAAAAATCATGATGCTCGTCACTCACGGGATAAGTCAGACTAAATGAGCGACCATTTTTCCAGTCCACGTCTCCAGATTTAAATTCCTTCATCTGACTTAAAACTTCTTCAGATGCCGTACTTTTTTTGGGGAATGAAATAGAATCGGACATTATTTTTTCTCTTTTTCAGTAATCAGGGAAATGTTTTCGAGTTTATTAATCTGCAGCATATCTAAAACTTTCACGAGACGCTGGTACTTAACGTCTCCGCCCACTCGCAAATTGATGAGGGCTTCTTTTTTGACTGTTTTAAAAGATTCAGGAAGTTCTTCCATCGTTGTCTTTTTACCGTTCACAGCTAAATCATTGTCAGACAACTCAATGGTGAGCTGATCCATTTTTTTATCTGTTCCGGCACCCTGTTCAGATTTTGGGAGCTTCAGCAAAAGTGCCAACTGCTCTTTCTTGAAACTGGAAGTCACAAGGAAGAAAATCAATAATAAAAACACCATATCAATTAATGGTGTGAGGTCCATCGCAATGGCTTCTCTTTTATGACGTCTACCCATTTTTATTCGCCTTGGAGCATTGGGGCCATACGCTTTTCCATCAACACTTCAAGCGAATCTAGTTCACCAGAAAGATAGTTGTGGGCGATATAGTGAGGGATCGCAACAATCAGACCAACAATAGTTGTGATAAGTGCGTAGGAAATCCCGGAGGCAAATTTACCTGGATCATCTAGGCCTGTAGTCGAGATAACCTGGAAGGCTTCATAAATACCAACAACAGTACCGAGAAGTCCCAGAAGCGGGGCGGTAGTGGCGATAACCTTGATACTAGTCATTCCAAACTCTAGCAAATGCACTCTTTGTGAGATTGCATCCTTAACCAGATCCATACTATCGATAAGATTTTTGATTTTGTAGAGACTAGAAACTTCGGTCGCAACAAGCTTTGATTCTGAATCAATTTTCTTTTTAAAATCCCTCAGGACAAAAAAGCGCCATAGGATAAGGGAAATTCCAAAAACATTCATCGCCACTAGTATCCAAGTAATGGATCCACCAGCATTGATAAAATCGATCAGACGCATAAAAATCCTTTTTTACGATTCGATATAAGATGCTCCAATGATAGTACCAACTTGGGCCAACGTAAATACTTTACGAAATGGTGCCCCCATGCCAAATTTACCTGACTAACTGATCGCATTTTACGAGGTGCCGCCATGGACAATGGGCTGAATGAAACTTTAACTGCCTTAGGTATGCTCTGGAAGCTTAAGCTGATCACCATCGCTGGTATTAAGCTCAGTTTTGGTAACGTCCTTGTGGCAACCATTCTTTTGTTATTTGCGACTCGCCTGTCCAGACTTTCAGTCAAAATAATCAATAAAAAGCTGATTCTGCGCTTCGTGGAGGACAAGGCTTCCCAAACCACCTACCAGACCTTTGCTTTTTATGGCTGCCTCGCGCTATTTGTGACCCTCTCCCTGACCATTGCCGGCATCCCGCTAACAGTCTTTACGGTTGTGGGTGGAGCTTTAGCGATCGGAGTTGGTTTCGGGTCACAGAACATTGTTAACAATTTCATTTCCGGCGTCATTCTACTCGTTGAACAACCAATAAGAGTTGGTGACATCGTCGAAATTGATGGAGTCACTGGTAAAGTGATTGGTATCGGAACAAGAAGTGCCAGAATTCAAACGGGAGACAACAAGATCTTTATTGTACCCAACAGTCACTTTCTTGAAAAAGGTGTCACCAACTGGAATCTTGAAACCAACATCATTCGTACCACTATTGAATTTGGCGTGACCTATGGCTCAGATGTGCGAAAAGTTGAACATGTCTGTATGGATATTATGCTCAATACTGATGGCATAGAACAAGACCCTATTCCTCTTGTGATGTTCACGAACTTCGCAGATAGCAGTCTCATGTTTGAACTTATCTTTTTCTGTAACATTGATAAAGTCGCTTCTCTCAATCACGTGAGGAGCGATGTTCGTTTCAAAATCGATGATAAGTTTAGGGAGCTTGGTATCTCGATGCCATTCCCTCAAAGAGACATGAACCTCAGGGTCGACAGACCACTCAGTGTGAAGGTTCTATCTTAGTCAAATTACAGCGAATCAAAACAATCCGCTCAAGTATATCTATTACTTAACCGATACAAGGGACATGAAAAAATCCCTTCTTATTCTTATCGCCATCCTCTTTCCCCTAATGCCGACTCACGCACAGATTATAACCGGGGGAGACATGGCACCAATTGTGCTGATGACCAAGTACCGGAAAATAATGGAAGCTAAGGACACTATAAAAGAAATGGAAAAAAGCCTCGTTGCCAGAGATGCCAAGTGCTCACCTCAACACCGCTTACTTAAGACAAATGATCTCATGCAGTCCTATTTAAAGTTAGCACTCTTCAAAAATCCTTCGGCCTCTACCGATAAATGCGATGAGATAAACAGGTACTTTGCTTGCTTAAATGATAAGCCATTTAAAGCTATGGCCAAAGACTTGAAGATGAATTTTGAAGCAGCAAACGTGTTGATGAGTCGCTATAAAATCTCTAAACCGGAAGCAGATAGGATCCTAAACTTTTTCCATCAAATGGATAAAAAGGTAAAATAAATAGGGCCATTTGTGCAGCAAAAGACTTTTTATAAATTATTACTAGATGTGAATCTCAATCCTAGCAAGGTTAAGCAGAGCTTGTTAGACAAACGATTGACCCGCATTGAAAAGACTATTATTGAAAGCTATCTTCTTATTCGTAATAATCAGAACAATGAAGCTCTAAATATTCTGAAGGGACTCCCACCTTCAGAATTCGCTTTCGTTGAGGCCCAAAAGAACTTGTTAATTGGTATCTCTTTAAATAACCAGTCAATGTTTACTGAGGCAGAAATCGCAATTTGGAAGTCTATTCCCACTTTAAAGACTTTAGAGAGTCAATATTTTCTGTTCGCGGCGTACTTCAATCTTTGTTTCATTTATTTCAACAATCGCCACCTCAGCAAAATGAATAACATTATTCAAGCGATGGAAGGTATAAAGCAAGAATCTGACATTCAGGAGACGAGACTCCTACGTTGCAAATTTATTTATTACTCTGAAATAAATGAAACTATTCAGGCGAAGGCACTCCTAAAGCAAATTGAGACTCGAAAAAGCACCATGCCTGAAAGTGATGCCATTTCACATTTACTCCTCGAATTTTCTTTCTTCGTAAAAATGGAAGACTTTGTGATGTGCGAGCATCTTTTGCTCGAAATGAAGAATTTCCGCAAATACAATCTCACTGAGAACTATAACTTCTTGAAAAAGATGCTGCATCACCTGACCGCTGGTGGGCCAATCTATGCTTATCAGAGCGATTTTCAATACACTCCAATTCTTCACCATCAAATTAAAGTCATCCAGTCTCTGGAGGAAAAAAATCTTGACCTCGCAAAATCTCACTGGGACGCGCTAGCATCTAGCAATGCCAATATTTACCAAGAGCATTTTCATTACGCAGGGGGGAAATGCCTATTCTCACTTTGTCTTGCAAAGCACACTCAAAGTATCGCTGTCCCCAAAAACTTAGAAATCAAAGGTGGCGTTCCAAAAGTAGATGCACTCATTTCATTACTGACTGAGGCAGGAGCTCCACTACCTGGCCCCATGATCTACGAAATTCTTTGGGGTGAGACCCCTGTTGAAAAGCAGGACATGAATAAATTAAAGCGTCTTATTTATAGAGCTAAAAATGAGAAACAGATCGAGATCAAGTTTCATAAAGGTACATACGCAATTGGAGTAGATAAAAAATCCAACAGAAAAGCTTCTTAATATTCGATCCTTGGCCCCCGACTCTTCATACCTCTTCAAATTCAAATAGTTAGACGTCCAAAACCCGTGGGACTATTTTTCCGCCTAGTTTCTATAGAGGCCGGATATCATCTGTAAGGATTAATGAACAAATAACTGCTCGGGGAGATTTTATGAAGCATCTTTTTCTAGGACTAGTATTAGTAAGTTCCATGACGACCCTTGCTCAGGCGCAAAGCTACGACCCCCATCCTTGTCGTACGGGCAATGCGAATACCAGTATTGACCTTTTTAACAGTGATGATCTTTTTTTTACAGGAAGATTTCTTTCACGTAATGGCAGACCTAAAGAAGCGGTTCAATGCTTAAATAGAGCAAAAACGATCGCTCCTGCCTACATCGATGTGAGATTAGAATTGATGAATGCCTTTCATAACTTGGGGGATAAGACGAGTGGAATGAAAGAAGCCATTGCTTTGAATCGGATTGAACTCAATCCTGAGTACCAGGAAACCTATCACATCTATAACGCAAAACTTCAACGAATCACGCAATCAATTAAACCCATAAAAGGATTTGAATATCTGGAAGTTGCGGTCACTGATTTAGGTATGGCGTTTAAGAAAATTGATGATCGTAAGATTGTTCATGAATTAGCACTTAAAGAAGCAGTAGCGATGAAACATCGTGGAGAATTCGAGGCCGCTAAAAAGATGTTGGCTGAAAAAGTTCTTCCTTATAATAGAAATTCTGCAACTGTATTTATGTATAGTGGGATTATCTACGCTGCTTTAAATGAGTTTAAGTCTGCAGAAATATTTTTCAATCAGGCGATTCGGTTAGCACCTCGAGATGTGGACGTGACTCTTCTTCTTATGCGCGCTATTTTTTCTAATGGCTTTCCCCGAGTCGCATTAAACTACGCGAAGAATCAATCTGACCTGTTTGTTGACTACGGTTGTATTAAATTAGCAGGAAATCTTTCGGATATTTTTGGTGCTTTAGGACAACAAAATCAATCACGTGCCATTGAGAGATTTGTGATTCGTAATAATCACGAGCAAAACCCTGAAAGTGATGTCTGTCTATACGTTAGAGATCAACTTCTGTAATTTTCTCAAGTTTTTTAAAACGAAAAAGTCGGTTAGCTGGTTTAATTCTTAAAACTTCATCTTCAAACTCGCTTGGGGTCTTGCACCCCAGGCCTGATTGAAGTCTCTTCTTGTTATAAACTTCATCGATAAATTTGGGCAAATTGAAAATTACATCCCTAGGCCAATTAACTAAGTTTGGATGTGTTCATTTGCAGAGACTATACCGAAATTCAAATGTGACGTTGTAAAGATTTTTCGTTTCTTGCCATCGGCACTGAGATTAATTTACCGGAATGTGATATAAAATTGAGTATATTGAATTAGCCACGAATGCAGAAACATACGATCATTCACCCAACAAAGAAAATGTGAACATAACTTTTTGTTATGAATCAACACCCACGGCATTTGAACTAAACCTGAGTTCACCTTATTCAGCTGTAGAATTTCATACAACCTGCAGGATGATCAAAAAATAAAATTTCGAACAATATTTCATCCCTGGTCTTAGGGCCGGGGATTTTTTAGCTCTAAAAATCATGCTCCCAAACCTCTACGTAAAAAAGCATGTAAATCCATGCACTTACACCTTATTATTTGTGGGATTATTTTTCCGCCTATTTTCTATGGTGGCCGGATATCATAGCTAAGAATTAAAAAACAGAACATGGATTAGAACCATTACTCAATTGAACGGAGAATTTATGAAAAGGTTTTTGTTTGGATTATTGGCACTAGGATCACTATCAGCACATGCAGATTTCTTAGCGTGTAATATTACTCAGTATGTTGATGGACAGAAGACTGAATACAGACTGGAAGGAAATCTTGCCGGAAATGGATCTATGATCCTTGTGGATCTAAGAGAAAAATCTGTAGACAATAGATATGAATTTCGAGCGTTTGCAAACAAAAACCTGGATACAGGATATAGTTCAATTGTTGTTGATATTTATGATGCAGTTAAAAATCAAAACCTTCGCAATGTGAGTAATGGTAAAAGTTTAAGGTTTGGGGTTCTTGACGGTAAAGGATCAGAACAAACAACTAAATCTAATGGATACATTGGAAATTGTTCGAAACCTTAAACCTCTAGTAATCATTTGGTGCGAATACAAGTTTTGAATAATAAACGGAGATTATATGAAAAATTTATTAGTAGGATTATTGGCGGTAACATCTTTTTCAGCTTTCTCACAAGGGATTGAAATGAAAATCACAAATGAGAATTACCCAAGTCGGTCCATCATCCTCACTTGTCTGGATGAAGACTGCACTCAAATGAACGTAAAAACTCCGAGGGGTGAGAAGATTGTAGATCAAACCCGTCTTACTGAACTTTCAAAGAAGAAACTTAAGAGAGAAAATGGCTGGGATGAATATCCATTTTCTTTTGTCGCTACCAGTTATAAAAATGCTGAGCGTGATTTTGAATACGGTGATGTGGGAAATGGAATTGGCAACTCTATCGTTACAATTCTTGCTGTTCCAGCTGATATCTTTCTTCTCCCTATGAAGGCTTCGATCTATTTAACCGGTAAAAGAGATGGAATTGAGGGTAAACGCGCATCAAAGAAACTACTCAAATTTATTAAAACCAATGAATCCGTTGATGTAGTGATAAAAGATTATCAATTTCAAAAAATTACAAATGGACTTGATTTACTTTAATAGAAAAAAAATGGAGTAAAAATGAAAAAAATATTATGCCTGGCCTTATTTGCAATTACATCTACGACTTTTGCCAATGAGTTGCCAAAACCATCAGACGAATGTCTTAAATCAATGAGAAAGATTTCTGAAAAACTTGAGGCATTACATGCTCCTGATGAGGATGTGTACAGATCATCTGCTCCATTCAGCATTAAACGCTGGAATGATAGAAAAAGCCATGCTTACGGCGGAAGATCAGATACACGAAAAACGACAGTGATTTCCCCGGTTTTCATGAAAAACGACGGAAAAGTAATACAGTATAACTTCAATGGAAAATTCGACAGTGAAACTTGTAAGGTCGAATCCGTTGAACGAATAATTGTTCAATAAACCAAGTGATTGCCGACAACATGCACAATACCAGAGGTTGTTCGCAAAAGATCAAGTATACAAAAGAATAATTACTTGAAACTCTAGTCTTCGATTGTAAATGGTGGCGATAGACAGAACACAGAACAGGAAAACTCTAGTGAAACATTTTAAAAAGATTTTTAACGGACCTCTAATTGCTGTTGTTTTTGTATTATTTTTTAATATTGGATGCTCACAAAAAAGCAGTCTCACGACCTCCCCCAATGGTCCAACTGCACCCAACACACCTACTTCCCCAACTGCCAATTTTTCGTTTCGGAATTCTTTTCTTCAAGATAGTCGTTCTCTACATACGTCCACCCTGTTACCGGATGGAAAAGTGCTGCTGATTGGTGGACTCGGCGATTCAGGTCCATTAAATACTGTCGAACTTTATGATCCCCAAACGAATAGTTATAGCAAACGTGCCTCGCTAAAAGATGCCCGTCATGGCCACACCTCTACTCTATTAACGAATGGAAAGGTCTTGGTCATTGGTGGAGAAGGAAAAACTGGTGATGTGAGCAGTGTGGAATTATATGATCCACTCTTGAATACCTGGAGCGCGATGGCCCCCTTAACTGAAGCTCGCCATGATCATACATCGACAATACTTGCCAATGGTAAGGTCTTTGTTGTGGGCGGAATCAATGCTTCTGGAAATTTAACCAAGGTAGAACTATATGATCCTGTTGCAAATAGCTGGAGACCAAAATCATCATTGATTTTTGGTCGAAGTGCACACTCCGCAACTTTAATTGCCAATGGAATCGTGTTGGTCATTGGTGGCATTGATAATTCTGGCATATTAAATAGTGTTGTCGCATATGATCCGGAAGATAATTCTTGGACTCCTCGGGCCTCAATAATAAAGGCCCGCCTTAACTTTTCAACGACCTTATTGTCGGACGGAAAAGTCCTAGTGATGGGCGGGACAGACAAGTTAACTTATTTAAAGAATGTCGATTTATACGATCCAGTCCTAAACACTTGGACCACAAAGGCTTCGCTTGCTGACGATCGTATGATGTTCTCCTCAACTCTTTTACCCAACGGGAAAGTCTTAGTCATAGGTGGATACGGGACTTTAGGATGTCTGGATAGCGTCGAATTATATAATCCGACAACTAATAGCTGGAGCAAGCAGGCACCATTAAACGATGCTCGTTATGCTCATCATTCAGTATTGTTAGCAAATGGAAAAGTCCTGACAGTTGGCGGAATCAGCAATACAGGAAATTTATTATTAAATTCAGAATTATATGACCCAGGAGTAAACAGCTGGAGCACAAATGTGCAACTCGCGGATGCTCGTCATTTACATACTTCAACATTATTAGCAAATGGAAAAGTCGTGGTCATTGGAGGCCGTGGTGATTTTGGAGAAAAATTAAGCACTGTTGAGTTATTTGATTCAGGTACCAACACTTGGAGTAAAAAGGCATCACTCAAAGAAGCTAGATATTCGCATACTTCGACATTACTACAGGATGGAAAAATTTTAGTTGTCGGAGGAATTGAGAATGGAGTTTTTGCACAAAGTTCTAATAGTGTCGAATTATTTAACCCTGAAACTAATATTTGGACTACCCAAGAGTCGTTAAGGGAGGATCGTTATGGCCACACCTCTACTTTATTACCAAGTGGAAAAGTGTTAGTTATTGGTGGAAGAGGTTATCGATCCGGGATGCTAAATAGTGTCGAATTATATGATCCTCAATCGAATAGCTGGAGCATCCAGAGTTCTCTAGTGGAAGCTCGCCTTAACCATACATCAACATTGTTACCAGACGGAAAAGTAATTGTCGTTGGTGGGTATGGTTATGCCGGGCAATTAACTACCGTCGAAATATATGATCCAGAGTTAAATAGATGGAGCGCTCTAGCGACATTAACTCAAGGACGCACTACACATACGACAACTTTGTTAGCTAATGGGAAACTATTGGTAATAGGTGGGTATGATGGTTCTAGAGTTATACGTACAGTTGAATTATATGACCCTAAATTAAATACTTGGGTAACTCGAGCGTCTCTTAAAGAAATACGCCAACAACATACTTCAACATTATTACCGAATGGTAAAGTGATTGTGAGTGGTGGGGTCACAGGCCAAGAGCGAACTTCATTAAAATTAAATACAGTAGAATTGTATGATCCAGGAACGAATACCTGGAGTAATCAAATCCCGTTAACAGATGCACGTATTTCTCATACATCAACCCTATTACCAAATGGTAGAGTCTTGGTTGTTGGTGGACTTGGAATTCTAAATACGTTGTGGTTTTGGGAGTGGCTGTAAGTCTACTTTTTTACTGCATTCATAAGGTAAAAATATTTCAGCTCTGTGATATACCGTCTTTAAAATCATCGACTTAACTTTTTCAAACCTGCCCTGCATTCTTGCAGAGGAGCAGGAGTCTCCCATAACTCCCCAATGAAGGGGAGCCTTTTTCCAAAAAGAGGTTTTGTTATGGAAGACATAATCAGGGTACTGACTTTGATTATTCTTATGTTACAGCTTGCTGTAATTTTAAGAGATCAATGAGGTTTTAGGGAGTGTGTTAGCGCACGCTCCCACCTGATCACGCTCTTATAAAGTATAGCTAATTTGAAATTCCATCACAACCCTCAAAAAGGTGCCAGGTAGAAACAGATTTCAGTCGTTTATCTTAAGATTTTGATCTAACGCCAGAGCACCTGCCACTACACCCACCAGCCCCTGCCCCGGGAAAGTGGTGTCCCCGACTCGATACACTTCTTTAAGGTCTGTACCATGACCTTGGATCTTCCAAGGGTTCATCCCATAGAGAAAAGGAAGTCCACCGACGTAACCTGATTTTCTTCCCGTATATCGCTCGAAAGTTTTCGGGGTTCCTGCGGTCACGAATTTCGTTTCAGAAATTCCAAAACGATCCAAAAAATCTTTGAGAATAAGATTCATAATTTCAAGTTTATTGGCCTGATAAAGTTTGGGATCCACATCGATCCACTCTCCAACATCAACATGAGTGGAAATAGTCACGGATTGCCAGCCTTCTGGAGCTCGTGCCAAATCTTCAGGTATAGAAAAAGACACAAAATAATTTTTAACTTTCGGGTGATTTAAATGGATCTGTTGGTAAAGCTCGTGACATTGACCTTTAACTCCCAAATACAAAGTAAATGCACCCCAAGCATGTTTTTCTTCTTTCATTTCACGCTTCAGAATATTTTGTTCTGGCCCTAAAAAAAGACCAGGAATATTCCAATACGGAACATTTAAAATCACACGATCCGCTTCTAACTCTGTGCCTTGCTTGAGTGTAACCTTATTCGAAACAAGATGAATGACAGGACTTTTCTTAAGAATCTTGACGTTATTTTCTAAGCATTTCCTCTCCAGAAAATCCATGAGCCCTTTCATCCCACCAACGGGAGCATAGGTTTCTCGCGGATAGGCCAGCGCCATCGCCCCAACCAAAAAGGGGATCTCACGTGCCTCTGCTTGCGCCGAAATTATCAAGATTCCATTTAACAGTTCCATATAGTCAGGTCGGTTGAGTCCATAAAACTTCACCATCATTTCTGTTGAAACAAAAAGATAGGGATAAAGATGATAGTGACCCGGAGAGCGGATGCCCTCCCAGAAGTCACTAAGTTTTTTAAACGGAAAGGAAGGCAAATTGGCCAAGAGCCCCCATGATTCTTGATTCAAAGAATAAATCTTTTTCCAGAATGGCCGGTGATTAAGATCAGGAAATTCTCTTTCGAGTTCTCCCATCCACTGACCATAGTCTTTAAAGTAATGAAGTTTTTTTCCAGATGAGAGATGAAAGACAATTCCTGGATCCACGCGCTTTAATTCTGGCGAATCCCCAAGGAGAGCAAACAATTTTCCCATCGGCTCATGTGGAGCAACTCCACTGACAGTAGTTGCGCCTGCATCAAAACAAAAGGCCCCACGATGAAACCAGGAAGCACAGCCACCGAGATTCTCATGAGCTTCCACCAAGGTGACATCTTCATTTCGAAGGCTTGCCAGAAGAGCAGAAGCTATCCCTCCCCCCCCAGCACCAACCACAATTGTTTTCATGAATTAAAGTAAAGGCTCAATTTTTGAAAACATTTCTTTATCCATCGGCTCAAGTGAAGAGCGCATGCGGTCTACGACTTCACCCTTTTTGTTGATTAAGAATTTCTCAAAATTCCATCCCACTTCGGCTTGAAATTTCTTAGGCGTTTTTTCAGTAAGGTACTTATACAGCTCTCTTTTCTCTTTGCCTTGAATAGTCTTTTTGGCCAGAAGTGGAAAAGTCACTTTATATTTTTTGGTGCAAAATTCTTTCATCGCCTGATCATCTTCTGGAGTCTGGCCTCCGAAATCATTAGTGGGAACACCCAGCACGACTAATCCTTTGCCTTTATACTTTTGGTAAAGGGCCTCTAAGTTCTCAAGCTGAGAAGTATAACCACACTGAGAGGCAATATTGACGATAAGAACAACCTTACCTTTTAATGAACTCATCTCGAAGTCAGTCCCCTCAATTGTTTTATCTTTGATGGAATAAATTTCCTGAGCAAAAGCAGATGTGACAATTAACATCAAAATAAAAAACCATTTCATAAGGACTCCTTTGGGCATATAATTCAAACACTATGGATGATAACTCAAAACAGATACATGATTGGCAAGATAAACTTAAACATAGCTTCGACAGTGAAGAGAAGCTCCTGAGTTATCTGCTTGAGACCATAGACAATTTCCTCTACCGCTACCTTGAAACCACAGAGAATAAAAACCTCAAATCTTTTCAAATTGCGCCAAACATCTTTGGTCAGGAGAGCTTTGAGAGCTCTATGGTTGAAGCCCTGAAAATAACGCATCCAGAGGCCAAGGCCGGGATCATGGAGCTGGCCAAGACTGTCCCCAAGGCCCAGAAACCCATGGTTAAGTATCGCCTCCAGGCCCAAGTCAAAGAATTAACTTCTGAGCGCGGTCATTTAGTACTCACCGCTTCCATCAACTGGGATTTCCCTCTGTTCATGGACAAAACGAAGGTCTCTAAACGAGAAATCGATTTTAAATATACAGATCTTGGTCAATTCAGAAAGGAATTGGCGCTTAAACTCGAGGCTGTTTGTGAGTTGTTTTCTTAGACCGCAGTCTTTCTAACATTCTTTAAGTACACTCTGCGAATTAGCCACACAATCAGCACCACTCCTAAGACTCCGATGACTACGAGTTTGAATTCCTTCAAATGCTCTAAAACCTTTCCGCCGTAAGAAGCCACGAAATAAACCTGAGTCGGCACAGAGAGAAGTGCTGCCAGTCCGTCCACAGCGCAGAATTTCCAAAGTGGTATTCCGAGTAGCCCACAGCTTAAGTGCCCTGGAAAACGCAGACCAGGTGTGAAGCGGAAAATTCCGCAGGCCCATCCACCATATTTTTGAAACCATGAATTGATTTTATCAAAGCCAGCACCTGCAACTTGTTTCTGGAAAAACTTGGTCTTTATGATTCGCCCACCAAAAATTTTCCCGATGAGATAGACCACCAGATCGCTGAGAAAGACCGCTAAAAAGGAAACAATACAGAGGGTGATAACGTTAACACCTTCCGCCCCAGGGTAAGGAGGAGGAAACTGGGCCGGGTTTTGGGCCATGTAAGCCACCAAACCAGCGCTGATTAAAGTCAGCTCTTCAGGAATCGGCAGACCGAAAGAAGCCGCCAACATAAAACAGCAGATAAATGTATAAACGTAAGCAGGCTGATAGGCATACTGACTAAAGAACTGGACCAGGCCTGCTTCTGAAAATTCTATTCCAAACATATGGGAAAAATTCTAATTACTCGTCAGCCGCTTGGGAAGAAAAAACTCTAAAATTAAGCGTCTGATAGTAGCTCCCGGGGTTTTGCTCTTACCGCACTCCATGAAGAAATGAGGATCGTGACTAAACAGAGAATACTTAGAAGGAGTCCGGGGTAAAAGATCATCTCCCAATTGATGCTCCAGCCGAGTTTGAAGACTTCTCGGCCAATAATTACTGCCATCAGCCATCCCAGAAAGAATCCTATCCCCATAGCTAGGACAAACAGGAACCCAAACTCGATCAGAAGCTGCTTACGAAGGGAGCCGGAGGAAAAACCCAGGGTCTTCATGAGCGCCAGATCATAGTAGCGGCGGTAGACCTGGTCATGGGAGAGGCCATAGAGGATGACCAGTCCAACAATTAAACTCAGTGCAGAAATCACTTCAATCGCTCTGCGGGACTTATCAAAGGAGGCGGCGAGCTTTCCGATGATCTCCTCCACGTCAACAAATGATATGTTAGGAAATTTCCCAACTGCTTCCCGCTGAAAATATCTTTTTGTCTCTTTAGGGCCCTGAGGCAAGACTGCGAGATATGTTTTCGGGGCATCATCAATAAAACCAGGTTCAACGTTCACAAAAAAATTCGGATAAAAACTAGTCCACTTCACTTCTCTAAAATTTCGAATAATACCTTCGACTTCCACCCCTTGAATATCAAAGGTCAGGCGATCACCTAATTTCAAATTTAAGCGACCAGCGTATCTTTTTTCAATTGATACGTAAGCTGGCCGTTTTCCATCAGGTGCTTCATCGGGAAAAGGCTCACCCTCTACCATGGTTTCCGCCGGACTCAAGTCCTTTCGGTAAGTCAGATTGATGCCGCGATTTTTCATTCGCGTCTCGACTTCTTCTTCCCTTGTGCGCAGGTTACTCTTTCCTTCTACACGTTTGAAGAGTTCTCCATTCACTTTCTCTAGGCGCGCCCGAATCATAGGTGTGACACCTTCAAGCTTCACATTTTGCCCGTGAGCAAATTCGGCCAGCGACTCCATTTGGTCTTCCTGGATATCAAAAATAAAAAGACTTGGTTTTCTCTCATCCAACGTGAATTCTTTCTGAATAAGGTGATCAAGTTGTAGGATCAGGGAAATAAGTGTCGCTCCCATCGCCAGAGCTAAAAAGCTCAGAGTGAGTTTATGCCCAGAATGAACAATATTTCGGATCGCCACTCCTGTTTCAATATTAGGAAAGAGCAGACTGCGAGGTAGTGCATATTTTCTTAAAATCCATTGAATGATTTTTATCAAGCAAGTGGAAAGAATAAAAACCACAAGAAGCCCCAAAAAGAACAGACTGCCGATAGTAAAGGAATGGCTCAAGTAAACAGCAAATCCCCAGAGAAGAAGCACAAAGGGGATAAAATCATAAAATCTAAAATGCCCCATCGACATCTTGGCCGATTTTAACTGAATCCCCATTGACGTCCGCATCAGGCCGAAAAGAAGTGGGATGAGAATCGCCAACCCTAGTCCGTAGAGAAAAGGCAGTTGGAATAAGACTGATTTCAGATTAACTTCCGGAGAAAGGTCCAGCCCCAGTGCATTTGATAGCATGGGATAAATGAGTTTATAGCCAGGAATAATTAAAAGAGTCTGAAGGATAACTACAAAAATAAAAACAATTGAAAATTGCAGGATCACGCCGTAGATGATGTGTCTTTTCTCTAGACCCAGTAAATTAATGAGGCAGAAATCCTTGAGCCTCGCCACCAGATGGGACTGATAAAGATAAAAAATCCCGACGAGAGACAGAAGCAACCCGATAAGAGCGGCGAGGGACATAAAGTCAGTCAGGTAGGCAATGACTCTGCCACTCTGCTCGCTGCTCTCTTGAGGGAGTGTGACCTTGATCGCCGAATCCGGCAGGACGGTAAGCAACTGATTCGTTAAATTTTCAAAATCCTTTTCCAAATAACCAGGGACACGAAAATGTCTGGCGTAACTCCCGGTTGATCCAGGTCTGAGTAGACCCGTCTCTTCCACATCCCGAAGTGGGAGATAAATTCTTGGGGCAAGTGAAAATCCCCTTAGCCCCTGGGAGCTATCATTTTGAACAATACCTTTGACAGCAAAAATTTTCTCACCAATTTTTAAATCATCCCCTATCGCAATTCCCCAAATCTCTGCGAGATCTTTGGAGATATAAAGACCATCAACTTTAAACTCGCCCTTGGTAAGGGTTATTTTTCCGTAAAAAGGAAATCCCTCTTCAACGGATCGAACCTCGGTCAGTCTTGTCTGAGACGACTTCTCATGACGAACCATGGAATAAATATCAACGATTTTGTAAGTCTGGTGAGGTATCTTGCTCACAATTTTTTCCAGGGCGATTTTCTCATCATCCAGTAAATCACGTCGAGCACTGACTACCAGATCAGAAGTTAAAAGCTCACGAGCACTCGCTTCAAGTTTTGACTTCACCTGCTCAGACACAACACTAATTCCAGTCAGCCCCAGTGTCCCAAGCAGCAAAGTAAAAAGAAGGAGTAAAAAGAAAAAAGGAAATTTCTTAATCTCTTTGATTAAAAAGAGTTCAAAAATCACACCAAACTCCCGTGCTCCAGATGAATGATGCGTGAACACCTTTTTGCCAGATCAGGATCGTGGGTAACCAAAACCATAGTGGTGCCGGTTTCACCGACCATTTTAAACAGAAGATCCATGACCTTCGCCCCGGTTTCTTCATCCAGGTTACCACTTGGCTCATCAGCAAAAAGAATCTTGGGACTGGTAGAAAGGGCCCTGGCAATTGCCACTCTTTGGCACTCCCCTCCACTTAGCTCCGACGGCAAGTGATGAGAGCGGTGACTGAGACCGACGTGATCAATTAATTTATTGGCTATCACCTTGGCATTGGGATCTTTCAAAAGATTCAGCGGAAGAATGACATTTTCAAACGCTGTCAGGGTTGAAACCAAATGAAACTGTTGAAAAACAATTCCCATGTTTTTGGCGCGAAATAATGTTAACTCATTTTCAGAAAGTTGATTCAGGCACTTACCTTGAATCCAGATTTCCCCCGTCTCCATTTGGTCCAAACCGGCCATAAGAGACAAAAGAGTTGATTTACCAGAACCGGACTTGCCCACTAAGGCGAGTGTTTCTCCTGAAGCAATTTTGAGATTAATGCCCTTAAGAACCTCCACCTTTGAAGGCCCATGCCCATAACTTTTTTTGACATTGATGACATTCATCATAGGAGTGGTTCCAGTTTTGTTTGTACAGTTTTGGCCATGATTCTATGCCCCTCGGTATTGGGGTGAATACCATCTGGCAAATTGAGTTTGGGATTCCCACCAATGCCTTCCAGTAAAAAAGGAACTAAGGCCAAGTGATATTTTTTCGCTAAGTCTTTGAATAGCTTTTCAAAATTGCTGCGATAAGGCTCACCGTAGTTGGTTGGCATCTTCATACCTACCAGCAGTATTTGGATCTTATCTGATTGTGCTTTTTCTATAATGAGGGAAAGATTTTTTTCTGTTTCTTTTAAATTCATCCCCCGCAGTCCATCATTTGACCCAAGAGCAAGAACGATAATATCAGGCTTTGCTTTCACGTACCAAGTGAGTCGTTTCAGTCCGCTCGCCGTGGTCGCTCCACTGACTCCACCGTTGATAATTTTCAAGTCAGGATATTTGGGTTTTAAATTGTTTTCAATCAGAGCAGGAAAGGCGTCTTCTTTATCAAGCTGGAAGCCCTCGGTTAGGGAGTCTCCCAAAAAAAGTACAGTTTTCGCCTGAATCTGAAAGCTCAGAATCATCAAAGCGAAAAAAAAAGTCTTCATCCTATTTTCCTTGAAAAAACTTCTTATAAAGGCGAGGCCTGATGGCAAAACTTGGCCACAGGGCAATATACATGAACTTATTCATCCAAGGATGAACGCATTCAAAGTTGATATCATCAATGATTTTTGATGACTTTTCATCTAAATAAACAACCCGGTGATGATGTCTCCATGAAGCAAGGGGCCATGGAATCATCTTTCCTTCATCGACGAAGGACCATTCCTTGCCATCATTCTGTTCTTGGGTAATGACGCTAATCCATTTCTGTTTTTTACCCAGCATATTAATTGCCAGGTGAACTTCGTGCCCCGGAGAGCAGCCGTCAAAGCGCTCCACGTTCATGCTCATGAAGGGAGGTTTAAGGGCCACAAAGAGGTCGAGAGTAAATCCAGACTTGATGGTCGCAATTGAGCGATCTATCTTCGTTTCAAAAAAAAGTTTCATTTTTTTGACTTCAAAAGTTCAATTTCTTTTTTCAGTTCGGCGATATCGGCTTTCATGGACTGGAGTTCTCCATGAAGCTTGTTAATTTCTTTCACATTGGCATCAATTCTTTCAAGCCTGTTATTTCCTTCCATACTGTCGTTCTTAAAGTACTGTTGATCTTCTTTTTTCAGATAACCATAATCAGTTTGGGCCAATAAGAGTGAAGTGTTCATTAGACAAATTATGGTAATTAACGTTTTCATCAAGGACTCCCTTTTCTTCTATTTTACCGCGAAAATGGGTGGTTTTGACCAATTCATAATAACTAACTGATTTCGTCAGGATACATTCCTATTGCATGACCCAATAACTCTTTGATTTAATGAGGGATGCAAAAAATAGCGTGCATCTACTCATTCACAGAGTCCAGTTGGGTGAGCTGCCAGAAGATTGTGTTTAATCTGCATAAGTCCTACCAAGCATGCCAGAAGGCTGAACTCAAAAACTTTAACTATCCCCACGAGACACTACCGGCAAAAGACCTTACACAGCTAGCAGATGAGATCGTCAAATTCGCGCCCGATGTGCTGGTCATTATGGACCATAAACCACATCCGCTGCAACTTATTCATAAATTAGCTTCGCTCTATCAGAGTAAGAAAAAACCAAAAATTCTTTTTCATATCTTTGGGGATTTTTCTCTCTATTATCATCAATGGGAAAAACTGGGCGATCTGCTGGCCGGATTTAAAGTCGAATTTATAGTGGCTTCTGATCGGCAGAAAACCTTAATCGATAAGATGTTGGCCAAAAACACTGCCGTGGTTTGCCCTTTTCCCGTTGACCCACAGGATTTTTATCCCAGTGAAGAATTAAGAGTTAAACAGCGAAAGGAATGGAATCTCAAAGAAGAAGATGTAGCCTTTATTTTTACCGGCCGCTTATCCCGCCAAAAAAGAATCAAAACTCTTATTACATCATTTGCAAGTGAATTCAAAAATGATCACCATGCCCACCTCTACTTGTATGGAAATCAGGACATTATTGGGGATCCATTTGTAGGAATCACAGACCTTGAGGGTGAATATTTTAGAATTTTTTTCAGTGCCTACAAGGCCCTCGCCCCGGAGACACAAAAACGAATTCATTTTATGGGCCCAGTGCCAAATTCTGTGCTTCTTCAAGTTTATCAGGGTGCTGATGTCTTTATGAACCTGAGTGTTCATAACGATGAAGACTATGGAATGAGTGTTGCCGAAGCCCAGTTTGTCGGTCTGCCAATTGGACTCACCGATTGGGGGGGACTCGCAAGCTTTCATCACCCCGAGCTTCCGGAAGCAACGGCGTTCATACCGGTTAAAATCGGAACAAGATCAAAACAGCTTTCAGTGACTAGTGTTAAAACTGTGCTTAGATCCTTCTTACGTAATCCTCTGCGAGAGCAAAGAGAGACTATTTCTAAGTTCGCAAATAAAAAATTTAACCTTGCGAAAGTCACCTCAATACTTGAAGCGACATTAAATAAAGAATCTTCTGAGTTTGGAGGATTTACCCCTCTTTTTGACCAGGCATCAATTGCTCATCAGTTGATTACAACTGAGCCCATGTACCTGACAAGTAACCGCACGATCAACCAACTCTTTAGGGATATTTATTCAGCCTATGTTAGAAAAAATTAAATCCCAATATAAGAGTGCGAACACTCTGGCAAAATGTCAGTTCTACCGGGCTTCCTCGCAGGAAGTTGGCCAGGTTTTTGGTGAATTATTTCCCTTGGGTTTAGATTACTTCCATGAATTAAATCCGGCCTTTCTTTCCCGTGTAACAAATGCGGAATATTTAAATAAATTTTCCGCGGTAACTGTCAGGGATGGTTCTGCAGCTTTTGGTTCTTTCCTTCTAAAAAACTTTCAAATAATTCCTAAATTAAAAACACACTTTTTTATCCACCCCGACTTGGCACGATTGGTTCCTGAACATCTGAAAAACCAGTTTTCAACCTGGCATGTGGGGCAGAATAAACAAATCAAAATGTCTGAGGCAAAACGAGTCGTCATCGTGGGACTAATGAGTGATCAAACTTTAAATCCACTAGCAGTGGTTAAAGATCATTTAAAAATATTGTCCCAAGCCTCTTCAACTTGCGAGGTCTATCTTTTTCTCCCCCATAGGCGAGATCCGTTTGGTTTGTCGTGGAAAGAATCGTATGCAGGCTATGAAGTCGTTGAAACCATCAAAAACGAAACCCCTGACAAGAAGATAAATTTTTTATCCTACCGCGAATTTATGGACACTCGCTCGTGGCAGGATACTTATTGCATTGATTTAACTGCCAATAAACTGGTGATCACTGATAGTTTTGTTAATCATTATGTAGCTGCCCGCGGAGCAACTGTTGAGACCTTTAGCGGAAACAAAAATAATGACCAGGTGTTTGAAATCGACTTAAGTTTTAATCACAAAATTCAATTTTCCCATCTTCCAAAAGTAGAATCTATTTTCCCTGAAATGATATTCTACAAGAAGGCCGCTGCAACCAGAGATTACGCTTTCGATCCCGTCTTCCACGCCCTACTGAGTTAATAAAATTTTCAGCTTCCTGAAGAGGCTAAGTTTATGGGATAAAACTTTCCCGATGTAGTCTTCTTCTTTGATAGGATAATCCTTGCCACCCCGAATGTTGCGAGTCTGCAGAAGGATGGGTTCGATGAAACGGTTGATGTTCCAAAGATAATGGCAGATCAGCATTTCATCTCGCCAAAAAACAATAATATCAAATCGCTTTAATTTTCTGGATTTCACTTCGACCGTAATTTCCTCACCAATATTGATAACGGGAACCATAGATCCCGAAACAATTCTTCCTTTAAAAAAAGGCAGGGTAAGAATCTTCTCTTTTGTTTCTTTATTTATTTGCACGAAAACCTAACCGGTGAGAGAGAAAGCCCAGCCCATACACAAAGACGATAAAATAGTGCAGCATCGCTATTGTGCCGAAAAGGCCAATCTTTTGTCTTCTCGCCGCGAGATTTAAACTCATCATCACGATAAGACCGACATAGATTCTGGCAAGCACTAAGAAAAATGCTGGTGAAATAAAAATCAAAAAATGGAGGACTACAAATAATGAAGGCAACCAAAAGAGGGCACCGCCTCTAACGGACTTATCTTTCAACACTTTTGAGCGGTAGTATCCGGCCTGAAAAGTAGGCCGCAATAAACTAGCGAGATCTTTTCTGCGGTGATGGGCCACTACAAGTGCCGGGTGATAAAACATCCGGGCACCTTTTTTCTGTAGATCAAGCAGCAAGGCCGTCTCTTCCGTCCTTAAATAATCTTCCGGGAATTGTACTTCTCTGAGCAGCTGGGTTCGGACCCAAAGGTTGCACGACGTAAGAATTTCCTCGTTTGCCGAAATCAACTCCTTGCCTTTTTTGTTGTGCCGGTTAAATGTTTGTCCGGTACAAAAGGGAGAAGCAAGAGTTATCGCAAGGGCTTCTGAAAAATGATCCATGCCTTTTGCGGGGGAATCCGGGCCCCCCAGGACGTCAATGCGTGATTGACCCAAGATAGGCATGACGGTTTCAAAATAGCGCGGATAAACGTAGGCATCGTCATCTATGAAGTAAACCCATTCATGGCGAGCGAGCTTGATTCCCTCATTGCGAGATTTTCCAGGATTCTCTTTTGCTTCTAGCTGCAAAATATCGACTTCAGAAGTCAGAGAGTGGGCCAGGGTCAGAACTTTCTCCGATACCGGAAGCCCATTGGCGACAATGATAAGTTGCCATTTTTCAACCTGAGGGCGCAACGAATCAAGACATTTCAATAGCAGTTCTTCACGACCATGAGTTATGATTAAGACACTGAATGAAACCACAAGGATCCTTCGTTTGCAGCTATACTTAAACTTTCATGATCATATCATTCTTGTCACTAGCAATGAAGAGGCGACCTTAACAAAATTGCGTGAAGAATTTCATTTTTTTGTGCAGGAAGAAGCCCAGTCCGTTCAGACAACAGTTGAGATATTCCGTGAGACTCCGCCTGAACTCCCATCAATGGTGGCGGTAAAAATCCTTGAGACGTGCAGCATTTATCGAATTGGACCAAGACGCTACATTGATTACCGAGGTCAGGCCCTAACCATCTGGGATAAACAGGAAGAATCCATCAGGATTTATTCTTTGGATCTGGAAAGGCTTTATGAAATCGCGTTCCTCGCCATTCATTCGATTCTAGGCCAGGAACTCGACAAAAAAGGTCTGTGCAGAGTTCATGCATTGGGGGTTTCCCTTGGAAAAATCAACGCGCTAGTGATGTTGCCCTCCAAAGGTGGCAAGAGCACTCTACTCACTCACCTACTGGAAAACCCTGAAATCAAAATTATTTCTGATGATATGCCTCTAGTTGATATCGCCGGAAATGTGCATGTTTTCCCTTCGAAAATCAGTGTCGATGTAAAACCAGAAGACGGGCCTCTCTCTAAACTAGCCTGGACTGAATTCGTACGCACCCAATTTCCACCTAAATGGACGGCCGGTTTATCTCAATTAAAAAACCGTATAGAACCTCAAGCGCCAAAACATCAAACACTTCTGATTGCGGGCCACAGACTCTCCCACGGTCAGTCTATTCTGACACCCGTGCCAAAATGGAAAATGATTGCTCCCATGTTCGAACACATGATTACTGGTGTGGGTCTTCCTCAAATTATTGAAATGTTTTTAAACTTTAATTTCACTGATATTCTTAAGCTTTTTTATCACGGCCTTATCAGAGCTATTTGTGCTTTTCAGTTGGTCAGAAAGTCCAAATGTTATCATTTCTATATAGGCCCCGATCGTGCTTATAATGCTCAACTGATCTTGGATCAAATGTATGAACAGGGTTAGTATTATAGGCTTGGGCTGGTTTGGTGAGGCACTTGCTGAAGAGCTAAAAACTCAGTATGAAATTTCTGGCACCACTCGCTCCGAAGAAAAAGTGACGGCATTTAGAAGTCACAACATCCAGGCCGAGAAACTCACACTGACTGATCTTCCCTCCGAGCAGTTATTATCCGCAGATACTATCGTCTTAAATATCCCTCCCTTCCCAGGGCAGTTGGACTGGCTTAAAAGTTGGAAGTGGAACAAAAAATCTCACATTATTTTTATCAGCTCCACATCTGTTTATGGAAAAAATACAGGCGTAGTCGATGAACTGGTCCTCCCACTGCCTGAAACCGAAAATGCAAAGGTCCTTTTGGAAGAAGAAGAATGGATTAAAACCTTTGAGAAATTTACCATTGTCAGATTCGCAGGACTAATTGGGCCAAACAGACATCCAGGAAAATTCCTTAGTGGTAAATTGAATTTGGCCGGTGGTAATTTGCCTGTTAATTTGATTCATCTTAAGGACTGCGTTGGTTTCACAAAATTTGTCATCAACAACAAGTTAAGTGGAGAAACTTATAATTTGACCAGCCCAGAACATCCGCTACGCAGGGATTTTTATTCAGAATATTGCCTAAAAAACAATCTTCCTAGTCCCACGTTTATCGATACTTATGAAAATGGAAAGATCGTTTCTACTGAGAAAGTGATGAAAACATACCAAATGACTGCTTCGATCTTTTAATCCGGCGCAACCGGATTATATATTAGCGGTTTGTTTAAAGGTATCGAAATATTTCTTCCATCACTTTCGGCAAGATACCTCACCTGGTCTCTGTCTATCGCAAGAATGAATTCGCGAATGTCTCCTAAATCATGTTTTAAATCTTTAATCCTAAAAATTTGCTCACGATAATTATGAACATTCACGACGAAGTTCTTATCACCACTCATATTACTTAGACGAATTTTCTGCGCTCCAATTCCCCCTAAAACTAAAAAAGAATTGTCGCTCAAATTCTCAGGCAAAGTTAATCGTAAAATTACTGTACCTCCATGCACGTTATTTTCTGAAAAATCACCCCAATGAGAATTATTAATTAACTGCCTTACATCTTGTAGATTGATGGATTCAAGTGCACGTGGCCTCATTCCAGCATTTGTATCAAAAACAAATTCATTGTGGTTTTTTAGACCTCGATGACTCAGATAGCTTGATTTGATATTTAAAAACCGATTCTCAACTTTTAAATCTAAAACAGATGACTGACCTGGAAGTAATTTTGCTATATCCGAAGTTTCGCCATTAATATCCAAATGAACATCTTCAAGCGGATAATTTCTGCGATTTGAAAACTCCAACTTCCTATCACCCAAATACCTAAAATCCAGATCAGATAAAATAGTGCTCAAATGATTAAGTTCTTCTTTGGGCTTGTTATCAATATCCCAAAAACCTCTCAAGTCATCGGGCATTTCATCATCGAAAGGATCGTTGTACCCTACCGGAACAGGCTGCGCCCAATTATCGTGGGATTGAAAAAAAGCTGCTCCAAGTGAGCCATTCTCTAAAAGAGTTTGCCAGTTTTCATACAAGCGGTGAATTCTTAAAAACGTAGGCGTCTGTTCCAAGAAAGCTACAAACCCACCAAACTCGCTTGCGTAAAATGGAATATTTAAACTTTTGATATGATTTAAACCATCTTTCCAATACACATCACCAGAATCCAGCATGTTGATCGCAAGAATATCCACAGGATACTTGATATAAATATTGTAAGTGGAATAAGAAATAGGATAGCGATAATAAGGTTCTTTGTGAATATTATCTAACGCTTTGGAAATATTATAAACACTTCTCCCATCGTCACTGTTAATCTCTAACTCGTTACCGAGGTGATCAAAAAAGATGTATGGGTTGCCGGCAGTGAAAGCGACATGCTCCTGATAATGGTGCATGAGTTGTCTAATGTTTGAGGTTTTACTCATTTTAATGTTGGACCAAGTCGTTTCATCTGGCTGAGAGATAACTAATAATTGATTACGACGGGCCTCATCCATAAGTTCATCGGTTGGACTATGGTAGACACGAATACAGTTTGCGCCTGCTCTTTTTATTTGCGCTAGCCCATCTGCAACACTTAAATTCACTTTTGAGCTACTAAAAGACGGGATGATACATTTAATTAAAAATGGCTCCCCATTAACGTATAACTTCCCTTGTCGTAACTCTTTTATTGAATTACTAAACTCTCTTTTCTGGACGCAACTAAAGCCATTGACCTCAACCTCAGAAGTAACAACCTCAGTGCCCCACCCCATTTCGCCAGTATACTCAACGTAAGTTGTCTCCTCACTAAGATCCCCCTTGTAAATAGTTTTCCCATTCACCAGAAGTTTTAAACTGCGCTCAGGATGCTTGATTTCGCCATCAACTTCATTCCTTATTTTTAAGAGATACTTCCCTTCGTCTTGGGATGAAAGCCTTAAAAAAAGCTTCGAACGAAAAGGGGGAGCCAGATCGAAAAACATATAATCGGAGAAGAAATATTTTGGTTCTCCACAATTATGAAAAACTAAAAAGTCATTTGCGAGAAGAACAAAAAGAACAGAAACTGGAGCAAGAACAATGGCATAAAACTTCCTGACTCTTATCTTTTTAATATCTGTATGGTCTGAAATACTTTGAGGAACGATTGAAGAATCAACAACGTTATATCTGTTAACCTTACCCCACTTTTTATTATTCAAAACGAGATCAAGAAAACCTAACGTCCCACTAAAGACATCCACCACAAGAACAAAAGGATAAAAAACGAGATGAGAGAAGAATACTCCCAGAGATGGGTGCTTATACAGTCTCCTTCCGGCAACAAGAACCAACATTGGCGCCAAAACCATGACGAGGTTTATCCAGAACAATGGTTCACGAAAGGGGAAGCTAATAACATGATAATAAACTTCATTCTGAGCAAATTTATAAATATATACTGAGCCAAAACTAATGTATGGAAAGATAACAATGAATCCAACAACCGATTCATAGATTAGATCCTTAATTGAGCTAAATCTTAACAGGCCAAAACTTAGTGATAGGAAGAGTGATAAACCTAGACATAAAACTTGAATATTATCGGTATACTGTAAGAAAAAATACCCCCCTACAATATTCGTCAGAACAACGATCAGAACTGGTAGAAAATAATACCCTCCATGTAGGAGCAGTTGCATTTTTCCAGCTCGATTACTCTCTAGCTTCAAAATCTTCTTAAAATGAGAAAAGAAAGTCTGGTTATGCCCGTTACTCCAACGCCTTCTTCTTGCAATATAACTTGAAAGATCGGGAGCCACTTCCTCGTAAGAGCCAAAATATGGATTATACCCAATTTTCTTTCCGGCCAAGATGAGCTGATAGGACAAAAAGGTGTCCTCAGTTAAGGAGCTTGGGAATATATGCCCTTTGAGTGCTGATGATTTAAAGACGCATGTTGTTCCAGTAAAAAATGTCGTTAACTTTAATTTTCTATAGAGAGAATTAAAAACTTCATTACCGATATGATTTTGGAGTGAATCCCAGACCTGAAAGAAAGAAGAAATCGCAAGAGGACGTCTTACCGACTGTACGACATCATGACCTTCGCTCTCAGTCAAATTGACAGAAGAAGAAAGCCATTGATTATCCGCTCGGTGGTCAGCGTCCAAGAATGCGACAAAATCTTCGGTCAAATCTGGGAGTATTTTATTTATTTTTTCTTTCTTCCCCTGTTCTCCCGTAAGACAAACCTGGATGTTTCTATTTTCAGTGTGGGGAAGACTTTTCAAAAAGATTTCAACAAATGAATAAGATGTGTCGTCCTTATCCTTAATTAGCAAATAGACATTAATCAGACCTAAGTAATCTTGCGACAACAATGTTTTTAAAGAGTCTATTAATGCCTCGCCCTCATTATAAGCGGGCATCAAAACTGCGATGCTTCCCTTACTGGAAACATCATCATGATTCATGCTGTCTTTTGGCGTAACCAAAAACAAAACGCAACTCACGATGTAGCTGAGGGTATAAAACAAAAGAATGAAGATGATAAAAAAGTACAAACACAGAATGATTTTCAGTTCCATTTCATACCTTCGCGGTGTTTTTTAGAAGTTTCGATATAAAGCAACAATCTCTTTCTCTGGTAAAAGTGTGTCATCGAGATTCTTCTCTTTTAAGAATTCAGGATTATACATTTTAGAAATGGCACGCTCTCCACCATCACACATGATAGTCATGATTCTCTTTCCTGGACCCATTTTAAGTGCCGTTTTAAAGGCACCTGCAAGATTCAACATCGAAGACATTCCCATCACAAGGCCTTCTTTCTGACGAAGATACATCGCCAGACTTGTGAGCTTTTGATCATCAATAGTAAAACACTCATCTTGATAAATATGTTTAAAGTTATCCTGAAAGCGCGTAATGCCTACACCTTCGGTCATGGTGTACGCATGATCTGAAGTGAACTCTCCAGTCTTAAAAAAGCTACAAATACCACTTCCCATCGGATCAGGTACAATCACTTTGATGTTTTTATTTTGCTCTTTCATGTACTTCGATACGCCTGCCGCTGTTCCACCAGAACCTGCTGCAACCACCACAGCATCAAGCTTTCCTTCCATGTCTTTGTACATTTCTGGACCGGTATAAAGATAATGTGAAAGATAGTTATCCGGATTATCAAATTGGTTGGCCCACCAATAGTTGGGAGAACTCTGACCGATTTTTTTACCTACTTTAAAAAAGTGGCGATCATCAGAAAATGGAACTGCTTCAGTTTCGACAATTTCAGCACCATAAAGTTTAAGCACCTTATGTTTCTCAACCGCCATCCCCTTTGGCATAATAACGATCACTTTATAACCCAAAGCCTGCCCAACAAGAGCAAGGCCAATTCCGGTATTTCCAGCAGTACCCTCAACAATGGTCATTCCCGGTTTCAATACTCCACTGGCGATGGCCTCAACCACCATGTGCATCGCCGGACGATCTTTAATTGTCCCACCCGGATTTAGATGCTCACACTTCATAAAAATGTCAGACCCAGTAATTTCACTTAGGCACTGAACTTTGAGAAAGGGTGTATTTCCAATAACTTGGAGGAGACCAGTCGATTTGAGTTTGTTTTTAAGATCCATTGAATTTTCCATGGCTTAGAGGTAATTTGATGTAAACCCTTTATACTCCAAAAGGTCTCTCATGTCTTCTACCCTGGCCCAGTTTTTACACCGTGAACGCTTTCAGGCCGCCACAATCGTGATGAATGTCCCCCAAGTGAGGCAATCAGTTGACGAACTCATCTGTCTTCTCTTTCCACAAAGGGGCTGCAAGGGCGCTGGAGGCCTGGAAAGTACTGAGGCCCAACTGGCAGAACTTAAACGCCGCTTTAATACTTATTTCGAGTCCCTCATTGTTCTTGATCCGTCCCTCAAAACTGATGGTGCGGACAGAGTAGAGAAATTTTTTGAATCATTCCCTGAAATTGCCCTGAAGCTCGATTCGGATGTTAACGCCGCTTATGCGGGGGACCCGGCCGCCTATTCCAAAGAAGAAGTCATCATTACCTATCCCGGTTTTTATGCCGTTTGCATTTACCGTTTTGCTCATGCCCTCAATAAATTAAAAGTTCCCCTCCTGCCTCGCTTAATGAGCGAATATGCTCATGAAAAAACCGGCATTGATATTCATCCAGGGGCCCAGATTGGTGAGAGTTTTTTCATCGATCATGGAACTGGTGTAGTGATTGGTGAGACCTCTATCATAGGGAAAAACGTCAAAATCTATCAAGGGGTGACTTTAGGTGCTCTGAGCGTGAAAAAGAAAATGCAGTCGATTAAGCGTCACCCTACAATTGAAAACGACGTCGTTATTTATGCCAACTCCATCATTCTCGGCGGGGAAACGGTTGTTGGCCGTGGCTCAGTGATCGGTGGTAACGTGTGGCTTACTCAGAGTACGGCGGCCGGAAGTGTTGTGTTTAATAAATTAGAAACTGGCCATACACTAGGAAACCCCGATGGAAATAGTCCCATCTAAAGTCGCAGACTGGATTAAGCAGAAAAAGGAATTCAATTTCCTGGATGTTCGCCGAGACGATGAACGTGAGGTATCCACTTTGGGCGGGATTCATATCCCTTTGCACGAATTGGAAAAGCGTTATGAAGAACTCCCTCGGGATAAGAAACCCCTCATTGTTTATTGCCACCACGGTGTTCGCAGTCTTTATGCAACTCAGTTTCTCAAGTATAATGGCTATGATGCCCTTTCTTTGGCAGGTGGGATCGACCTCTGGTCACTTGAGATTGACCCCGAAGTGCCAAGATATTAGAATAAGTTCAGGAGATTATTATGTTTGGTATTCCTTATAAAATCATGGCCTCAGTTCTCGTCGGTAGCGCTATCCTTTTAGCGGTAGTTTTCGCCGTAGGAATTCCCCTCAATTTCATCATGTAACATGCCGATAAGACTAAAAGATGAAACTTCTTTTAGTCCTAATTTTTATTTTCACTTTTCAGGTCCGAGCCGAGATTTGTAAAGTACTACTTGTACTACGAATCAAAAAATCTTGAAGACCTGCAAGTCTTAAAAAACTGCTTGGATTACACTGCGTGCAGAAAAAATAAAGAATCCATTGTTGATGATCCCAAAAAATATCGAGTTCACATTTGGGCCAATCTAACAGAGTCTGAACTAGGTTCACTTGTTCGCTCATGCCCTATCAAAGATCTAACAAAAAAACTAACAGTCAAAGAAGTAGATCAGAAAGGCGACTCGGTTTCACTGACCGAATATGCCCCCTCTGCCTCTGAGCAAGCTAGCCTAATGAAAAAATCCTCGCCAGCATTTTATCATCAGCCTTCAAGCCAGGTCGTGACTTCAGCTTTGGGAAAACTTGGCAAACTTTTAAAAGCCTCAAAACTAAAAGAAGCAGAAGCACTCGTCCTATATGTCTGGGGAATTGATCTTCACGGCTACAAACTCAAATTTGCCGGAGTCGACAAAGATGTTGCTGTCACAAATCACTCAGACAAAACAATTACCTATGGAACAGATTGGCTTGCCGACCCCTGCAGTTACGTCCGAATGCTTCGCCATGAAGCTGAACATGTGGTCCAATATAAAAGGTCCAAATCTTGTGGCAGTGACCATAATTATGATGACCATAAAATGCGAGAACGGGCAGCACATTTAAACGATGTACGTTTTATGAACAGTATTTGCCCTGGAGCTTCAGGAATTAAGCTTTCATGCCTTGAAAGATTTCAAACCAAATATATGAATTTACCTAAGAAGAAATAAATAATGGAAATCTTAAACTATTACATCAAGACATTATCAGCGGCGGGAGGAAAGCTTCTGCCTGTTGGCGTATTTCTTCTCGTGGGTTACTTCCTCTTTATCAAGCTTCCCTTCTACTTCATGGTGAAAGTAAATAAAGACAACAAGCCCAAAGTTGACGCCACCCCTGGAGTGATTACTCCTCCGGAGGAGAAAATCAAGCTCGAACAAAATTCGTATCAAGAAAGACTGGCCCGGGCGCGGGAAGAAAAAGAAAAGAATAAACAGCACAAGTCAGAAGAGCCGCCCAAAAAACCCAAGCCTGCCCAGACAAGCAGCGCTGAAGAAATATTTGAAATCCCTACCGGCCAGGTCCTTAATCAAAAAGAATTAAAAAAACGCTATTTTGAACTACTCAAACAAAACCACCCCGATAAAGTGGCCTCTCTGGGAAATGATTTTAAAGTGCTGGCCGAAAAGAAAACCAAGGCCATCAATTCAGCTTACGAAGAACTCAAAAAGAAGGCCTCTTAAAGAGGCCTTCTTTCCAATGAATCAAAGAAGAAAAAGAGATATTTGAGGGAAAGCGGTAATGATAGCTAACCCCAAGAGCATCACAAATAAAAATGGGACAACGGCCTTAATGACATCCGTCAGTGGCTCTTTAAAAATACCAGAGGCGACAAAAAGATTTATACCGATGGGTGGAGTGAGATACCCGATCTCAAGATTCACAATCATAATAATCCCAAAATGAATGGGATCAATCCCGTAATGAATCGCCATCGGAGTCAGTATGGGCGCCAGGACCAAAATGGCACTCATGATATCCATAAAACACCCTACAATCAGTAAGAGAATGTTGACGGCGATGAGAAAGCCCAGTTTGGTTGAAATCATCGACGACATCCAGTCAACCATCTGCTGAGGAAGCTGCTCAAGAGTCATAAACTTATTCAAGCTAACGGCGAGTATCAGAATCAAGAAAAGCATTCCAAGCATTTCCGCTGTTTCAGAAAATACTGGCAGAAGTTTTTTGGGACTGACTTCCCGGTGGATAAAAACTTCCACTATCACGGCATAGACAACAGCGACAGCTGCGGACTCAGTGGCCGTAAAGAAGCCCGAATAAATACCACCCAAGATAATCATCGGCATCATCAAAGAAAGAACACCTTTTTTTAGATGATGAAGAAAATCACTGGATGAGAATTTACTCTCCTGATTCTTTGGTGAAGCAAAGTACATATAACCACAAAGCACGATCACCAGAACTATTCCCGGACCAATCCCAGCTTTAAAAAGGTCAACGACACTCACCCCGGCCATAATGGCAAAAATAATCATCGGAATGCTGGGAGGGATAATAATACCGAGTGTGCCTCCGGTAGAAAGTGCTCCCATCGCAAGCTTTTTAGAATACCCGGCCTGCAAGAGTGCCGGATACATTAAAGAGCCAATCGCAATCAGAGTGACTGGAGAGGAACCAGAAATCGCAGCAAAAACAGCGCAAGATAAAATAGAGGCAAGCCCCATTCCACCAGGAATTCCTGCCGTTGCTGATTTGGCGACATTAATCAAACGCTGAGAGATACTCCCTTTCGTCATAATTTGACCGGCCAGCACGAATAGTGGAATGGCCAAGAGAATTTCTTTGTCAGCAGCGTAGAAAATATCCCCGATGATCACCATCATGTTTTCATCAGAGACAGTGAGATAACAAATGGTCGCCAGTGACCCCATAATCACAAATAGTGGAAGCCCGAAAAGAATGGATAAAATTAAAGCGAGAACAACTAATAAACCTGTAGACATTAGTGTACCGCCCCTGGATCTTTCTCACGAGGTGAGAAAATGAAATAAAGATAACGAAGACTCATTGAGATAAAAGCGTAAGGGATAACCATCTGTAAAAACCACATCGGCATATCGATAATAACATTTCTATCGCCAAACTCACGCGACTCAAGAACATAAAGAACCGAGTAGTAGGCCATGGAAGAGCTGAAACAGAAGACGATAAAATTGTGAATGCGAAGATAATAAGGTTTCAATTTCCCAGTCCAGAACTTATCTGCAATTTCTGGCCTTAAATGTTCCACCTTGTGAGTGACTAGAATTGCTCCTAGAAATCCGGCCCAAATCATTAAGTATACGGCTCCCTTTTGAGCCCAGGGAATTCCAGTTTTCATAATTTCCCTTGAGCCTACATCAAGAACAACAAACACGGTTAAGATTGCAACCATAATAGAAGCTGCGACTCGCTCGATTCGAGTGAGAAGATTAAGTATATTATCCATTACTTCTTCGCCTTGAAGGCTTTTTTACCCTCTTGAATAAGAGCGAAAATCTTCGCGGCGTCTCCACCAATATCTTTAACCGCTTGTTGCGCCAAGCCTTCAGAAGCTTTTTGGAAGGCAGCCTTTTCACCAGGACTAAGTGTGTAAGTCGTAACCCCTGACTCCTTTAGGACATCAACTAAACTGCTGCCCAATTTTCTCACACTGGCCCGAACGCCAGCAGCTTGAGCATTTCCGGGACCCATCAAGACTTTTTTATCAGTCTCAGAAATTTTATCCCAAAACTTTTTAGAATAAATGATCGCACCCGGCTGATAGATATGGTTTGTGACTGTATAAAACTTAATCGCTGTTTGCCATTCTGCCGCAAGTGTAAAGAGAGGCGTATTATCAAAAGCTTCAACCACTCCAGTCTGGAGGGCCGGCAACACTTCAGGAATGGCAATAGCGACTGGAGAGGCCTGCATCTTTTTCCAGAAAGCCAAGTGAACTTTAGATTCCTGGGAACGGATTTTTACTGCCTTTAAATCCGCAGGAGTTTTAATAAGTTTAGTTTTGTGACCAATACTTCTCCAACCGTTTTCCGCCCAAGTGACCATCACAAAACCTTTGGCCGTGAATAATTTGGTAAAAGGATCGAGAAGATAGTTATCCAAAATGAAATCTGCTTCTTCTGAACTCTCAAAAAGATAAGGAACTTCTAGAAGGTCGAGTTCAGGAACAATACTTGCCATGGCCGCACAAGTGAGACCTCCGCCCTCAATATTCCCCCTACGGATTTTTTGGAGGATTTCAAGCTCTCCCCCCAGTTGCCCACCAAGAAACACTTTGATTTTTGTTTGGTTATTACTTTCTTTGGCGACTCGAACCTTTATCTCTTCCAAGGAATCAGACCAGGGAGTTCCCGCTGGAGCAATGGTTCCAAATTTAATGGTGAGCTCTTTAGCTGATACGTTAAAACAAATTAAAAGCGAGAGAAGAGTTATGAGTTTCATATTAAATCCTTAAAAAAGTTCATCCATATTATCCAGAAGCTTTTGAGCTTTCTTTTTTTCTAGAGCATTTTCTGGCCCAATTTCCGGATGATTATCAAATTTTGAGTTCAGAACTTCTTTCAATGTCTGTTCAAACAACTTCTTGTCACCAGTTTTAGTGTAATAGACGTCGGCCATAAGAACTTTGGTACCTTGATACTCTGGGGCGATCTTAAGCGATTTTTCAAAATGAATGATACTTTTCTTGATGTCTCCACCAGCAAACGATGGGGCCAGTGCATAGAATGCTCCCCAGTAACGTGCCGGTGCTGCAAAAAAATAATCTGCCTGAAGGGCCTCTACTCTTGAAACCATCGCCTTAATTCTTGTTTTGTATTTAAGCTGTGCTGAGATGCCACTTATTTTAGACCACTTTCCTAAACTCGCAGCAGTCCAATAAATCGCCGGAACTTCAGTTTTTGTCAGAGACCCAAGGGAGTCCTCAACCGATTTTCCAGATTTAACATCTTCTTTAAAACCTGCATTAGTTGCCATGGCTTTTTCACCATAACTCGCGGCTAATTCATAATACTTTTTCTTCTCATCTGGATTCTGGAGATGGGAATCGGCCAGAAAATAATAACCTCTCGTGAGGTAAACAAGGGTTTCAAGGTCATTAGGATTTGCAGAATGTAGTACTTTGAATTTAGCGAGAGCTTCTTCAAGCTTTCCTTGCTCAACTCTGCCCTTCCATAGCTCCATGGCCTCTTTATTTAGGCCTGAAATTTCAGAGCTACTCAGCGAAACAGACTCAGTATTTTTTTCCCAACCGGAATCACGGCTGGCACAAGAAACAATCAAAAGGCATAACAAAGGCACCAATTTGAAAATGGGGTTCATAGAGACTCCTTAGGAAATTAATGTCCCTAAGAGCTTAAAGAATTTTCAAACGGAGTGCCAAGGTCAAACGTTAAAGACTGACCATTCAACTACATCTTTCCGAGCTGCGCCGTGAGACCTAGTGTGTACTGTGAGTCGTATTTATCTTCGCCATTACGAATCAAAGTAACCCCTGCATTGAGGGCAAAATTGGAAGAGAAGGCCAATTGTAACCCGGCCCCTGCGTAGGGATCGACACGAAGAGGATTATCATGAGTTTCTGTCACGCCAGCAGTAGTTACTTCGGTTGATCCTTGTGAAGCTCGTCCACCAAGTCTTCCATAAATGCCAAAATATTGACCAAGACCCATGGTGCTTCTAATACCAAGGGATGCACGTTGGGATTTATCAAAAACTTTCTGATCGTCTCCCGGATAATCCTTTCTGGACTGAGACTCCGTCACCTCAAGCTCGCCAGACACAGCAGTGATTCCGTAAAGGAATCGTGCCCCATACATAGCGCGAGTCACATATTTCGCCGGCTCAGGATAACGGACAAGCGCCGTCTCCATACCAACGAGGGGCTCAAAGGTGAATTTGCTGTCTGCGGCTTCAACCATTTGATAGAGGAATAAAGAAATGATTAAAACGAAGAATTGTTTGATTGGGTTCATAGAGATATTCTATCTTTTGTATGGAACAAGTTTCAACGCCGGTAAAAAGCCCCCCCCTACTTAAAATCATGGTGCTCAATGCTCAGGACTTGTTTTTGTTTATGGATAAACACGACCAAACCTCTCTAGAGGACTTAACTGAAATTAAGTGGCAGCTGATGAGCTCCAGCCTCTTTTCCAATAAATCAAAGGATAAGTGCCTCTCCCTGGCCCAGACCATCCGGGATTCGGGTGCCGACATCGTTATGATGACCGAGGTAGGTGGGCATGAATCTTTGGCCAATTTTGCCCGTTTTGTGCTGAACGACGAGTATACTTCACTCTCTCTCCCCTCTAATTCCGATCGCGGTATTGATTTGGGGTATTTAATCAAAAAATCGCTCCCCTACGAGCTGGCCCTGCATTCCCATATCGATTTTGCCCTTCCGAGTCCGGCCAAACGGTTTTCCCGGGACGTCCTAAGGCTGGATCTCATCCGGAACGAAAAGATCGAAATGATCCTGCTTTTGGTGCATATTAAATCCAAATTGGATTTAAGGAAGGCCGATTTTGAGGGAAGAACGCGCCGAGTTCTGGAAGTTAAGGGACTCCTGCAGATTTACCAGAAGCTTTTGGTCCACCAGGTCCCCGTTTTAGTGGGGGGTGACTTCAATGGACACGCTGGAGAAAAAGACACGGAAGAAGAATTTAAGGCGATTTATCAAGAGACAGATCTCAAAGACATTGCGCTACTGGCCAATATTCCTGAAGAAGACCGCTTCAGCTACATTTACTTCAACCGTGGGGGGAATCGGTTCGTGCAACAGATTGATTATCTGTTCATTTCGGAGAAGTTTGCTCACCTGATAGAGCCTTCCGAATGCTATTTTCCCCGTTACAAAAATGCGACGGGTCTACCTTTACCCATTCCTAAACGAATGGAGCAAAAAAACACCCTTCCATCCGACCATTACCCATTTCTCGCCTCGTTAAAGCTGTAAAAGCTTCGACCCTTCTTTATGTACTGGCCTTTTTAACTCTTTATGCTATTTTTTACACAACAAAAAACCTAACCCCGAGGATTCATGGCCTACGATACAAAAAAAGACTCAAAAGACAAAATTCGCATCGATATCTCTGATAGCTTTGGTGCTGAACGCGCTTTGAAGAAATTTAAAAGACTTTGTGATGCCTACGGGATCGTAAAAGAATATCGTGCTCGTGAGGCTTATCAAAAACCTTCAGTTAAAAACAAACTTAAGCTTGAAGCTGCTGATAAGCGCAGAAAGAAAACTGATTCAAAATCTCGCGGTTCTAAAAAATTCTAATTCCAAGTTTCTTTTGAACTTAAATAGAACCCACAGTCTAACTGTGGGTTTTTAGTTTTAAGAACTATGTGTTAAAATTTTTTGATGAACGCAGTAATCGAAAAGATCAGTAAACTCCCTAAGTCTCTTTTGATTCTTCTCTCTTTTGTCTTCACAACCATCCTCTACTGGCAGTCACTTAATGGACCCCCAATCTTTGATGACCATCACTTTCTCTTTCGGGATCAAGTGATCGTTGGGGATTATCTCTACAGTACCATATGGAGCAATTTTGCCTGGCCTTTGAGTGTCTCTGTTCACAAATTTCTTTTTAGCATCTGGCACTATGAGTTTTTGTATTATCATCTGCTAAATCTCGGCTTTCATTTCTTTAACTCATACTTGCTGCTTAAATTAGCTGAAAAACTTAATCTTCCTTTCCCTAAGTTTCTCTTTCTCCTGTTTCTCATTCATCCTTCTAACGTCATTTCTGTAAGCTGGATGGTTCAGCTTAAAACACTCCTGTGTTTTACTTTCGCCATTCTCTCTTTTCTTGCTCTTCTGAAGGCTTTGGATAATAAAAAATGTTACGTGATCTCTTGGATGTGTTTTGCTCTTTCCATTATTTCTAAATCAGCATCTTTGCCACTGGCCGCTTTATTTGGCTTTTATGTCTTTAAAAAAGCCGGACCCAAGGCAAGCCTATGGGTGCTTCCTATTCTCCTTATGAGTGGGTATTCGACTTACAAAGTCTTAAAAAGCCCGGTTACTGCCATTGGGGTGACTCAACTTGAAAGTAAAAGTTTTGTATCAGGGATAAGTGAGAAGACTGAAGCAGTTGCGCCCGCACCGAGAATACGAAGAGAGAAACCTCAACCAAAGCCTGAGGAACATAATAAATTTAAAGGTGGCGTGGTTTCTTTTTTAAAAACTTCTCACTACTATTTTTGGCAAGTCGCTCTCCCAATGGAAAGCTATCCAGTTAAAGGTCAGGCACCTCAAGAAATTGGACTGACAGACGGCATTCACTTACTCTTTTTAATCGTCATGCTTTTGGCCAACTGGGGAAACCTTGTGGGTCAATGTCTACTGGCCGGTTATCTAATGATGACGCCATTTTTCGGAATTGTTCCGGCGCCCTACATGAATATGACCTGGGTAAGTGAGCAGCACCTCTACTTGGCCATGCCTTTCTTCCTCTGCTTATGGCTAAGCCTTTTATCTAAATGGAAATTTAAGCATGCTCCCTACGCTCTTGCTATCTTCGTGCTCTTTTTTTCAGTCCAAACCTACAAAGCCACCAGCTATTACAAAGATGAGATTATCTTTTATACTAAATCCCTACAGGCCTCTCCCACAAATATACCCATCGCTTACAATCTTGCTTCAGCTTACTTGCAAAACAATGAAGCAGAAAAAGCGTTAATGGTGACCGGAACCGTCATTGAAATGTCACAGACAAACCGTGAAATGAAAGAGAGTAAATACCTGCCAAAGATATTAGAGCTACATGGCAAGTTAGTTAAATTAGTTTTACAGAAACCTTAGATATTCAAGAGCGTATGAGAATTCAGCTGCTCCTGTTTCCTTAGCATCAACAAAATGTTTATCCTGTATCTTACGTCGCAGACGCAGGAGTGACTCGGGTACAAATCCCGCAGCGGAAACTAAGATTGCCTGGTCCGTAGAAAGATCGACGAAAGCTAGAGTTATAGATCGTTTCTCATATCCAGAAAATTTTTCGATATCGAGAGGAATATTCTCCCTCATCCACAGAACTGTCATCATCAGGCCTAGGTCGGCCTGATAGGCAATCAAGGCTTCTCTTGAGCCACCTTCTTCAACTGATGGAGGTGAAGCTTTCACATATTCTCTGGCAAGTTGAGCGTATTTAACTCCGTCAGCGATCATTACAGTGCTGTTATCAATCTGAACCGTTCCCCATTTTTCTTGATAAATCAAAGGCAATGCAACGCACAGATATTTTTCAATATCGCTGCTGCACCTAGGACCTTTTGCTGCTGCCAGAATTTTCTCGGCAGATGGCATCTCGCTCTCTTCCAAACGAAGAACCGGACGATTATCCTCGATTGGAGCTTGAACGACTGGCTTTTGTTCTGTGACTGACTGAACTTTCTCATCGCCATCTTTATTCAACACAAGCTGAAAATATGCAGCGCCCGCAATGAGAACAAAAGCAATGATCGCCATGGTAGAATTGGAGGCAGCTACTTTTTTCTTAGGTGGGACCACCTGCTTGACAGCTTTTCTTCTTGTGACAGTTTCGGTTCTTTTTTGTACCAGATTTGTAGTGCTGCTTTTATTTAAATCTTTAAGAGAGATAACCTTGGTGCTCTCATCCCTTTCCTGAGGAACTTCAATTTTTTGCGTATTAAAACTGGACTCTGGCCCAAGGTCTTCAGCTTCTTCATCAGAAAGAAGTGTCATCAGAACATCATCGCCTAATCTAACAGGAAAAAAAGAAGTGAATTCGGTACTGCTACCTGGAACAAGTCTATGTTCATTGATGTAACTACCATTCGTTGATCCCTGATCAGCGACATAATATTTTTCGTCTTTGACTGTTAAAACAAGGTGTTTTCGACTGATGCCCTTGTTCTGAATGACAATATCGCAAGACTCGTGATTGCCCACAACTATTTTTGGACGATCCAAGGGATAAATCCTTGGCTCATCATTATCAACTAGGATCTCAATACGCATGCAATAATCATAATTTACATGCAGTTTTTTCGCTATCCATTTCTGAAAAGAAGCTCCATTTTTATTCAAAATGGCATGAATTCACGGAACATTTAAGGGGACAAACTTGGAGTTCATCACTAGACGTGATATGAAATGGTGTAGGAAAAGAAGACTGTTTCTATTCACTTTTACATTAAAAGGAAACGGTGAGCCAGAAAAAAAAGGTTCTCATCTATTTTTATCACTGCGGAACATTTGGACATACCAGAAGGGTATTTAATATCGCGCAGGAATTGGCATCTGATCCTTTAAACGAAGTCTTAGTAATTTCGGGCGGGGAAGGCACCCCATTTTATAAACCGACAATGCAATTTGAACTCATTCAAATCCCTGCCTTAGTACCAAATGTCGATTCATTTGCTGGGTATCGACCTAAAATGAAATCAATACCTATCGATGCTCTACTAAAATGGAGACAAGTTTTACTGAAAGAATGTGTAGTGAATTTTGTTCCAGATATACTCATACTAGAAATGTTTCCTTTCGATCGACTTGGACTAGAAAAAGAATTTACAGAACTAATCCACACCTCCAGAAATTTAAATCCCAAAGTAAAAGTAATTAGCTCGGTCAGAGATATACCAGAAACAGAAAATACTTATTGGAAGCACCACCAAGATAGAACCAGAGAGATTCTGGACAAAGAAATAGACCTCGTTTTAGTGCATGGAATGAAGGATATTTTTGATTACTCGCAATTTTTTAAAAACGAGCTCGCAGCGAAGTTCCAGTATACAGGTTATGTTGTTGCCCCTGAGTTTCGTGAGAATTGCCATTCCTACCCAAAACGTCAAAACGCATTACTCAGTGCAGGCGGAGGGAAAGATGCTCAAAACATGTTAACGTTCTTTATAAAATATCTTGAAAGCTACTGTCACAGAAACATTTCTTGGACCGTCTTAATGGGTGATTACTTCCATGATCAGGACAAGACAGAATTGAGATTAATGAAGTATCCGAATGTTGATATTCAAAAAAACGTAATTATTGAGGACAGATTATTACGAAACTATAACATCCATCTTTGTATGTCCGGATATAATACATTGGTTGAAAACATTGCAACTGGGGTTAAATCCATTGTTTGCGCACGGACAACATCAGGAGAACAAAAAATAAGAAGCACTGTTTTTAATGAACATCATCTTTGTAAGGTTGTCTCTCTCGATAGCTCCGCAGAAGACCTGGACAATATAATAAATACAGAGCTCAACACGCCCTATTATCCAAAGCTAAAATTCAATCTAGACGGGGCCTCAACCACTAGAGACTTAATCGCAAGCCTCGTATGAAAGTACCTCAAAATAAAAAAGTAGAATATTGCCCACTGACTTTGTTGAAATACTGATTAACTCTATTTGAGCTCATATAATTCCCATTTACCGTCCGAAAGAAACACGAGTTAACACTTCGCTCCACAGGGCAATAAGAGTGAAAAACACTATATCCACAAATTACACACTTCTGGAACGATATTCAGAAGTTCCCTTTTTATATTAATTGGTTAAAATCAAGTCTTCCCAAGGGGAATCATGGAAGTGCCTTCTCCACATATTGACTTTAGCTTAACCCAATCCTGCAACTATAGCTGCTCATATTGTCACGCGTCAAAAGAGATTCCAAAAGAAAAATTCTCACTAAAATATTTGCTTGAAGTAATAGGTACTGGGACCCAAAGATGGACCATTACACTTTCAGGTGGTGAGCCAATGATACACCCAGATTTTATTAATATCTGTGGAGAACTCACTAAAAACCACATGATTCGAATCAATTCAAATTGGACGAGGCTGGATGTTGCCGCAAAATTTATCCGAAATATTAATCCTAAGAACGTTCTGATTATGGATCTATCCCTTCATATCGAAGAGCGCATAAAGAAAAATGGTCTCGAGAGTTTTATTAACAGCGTATTAGAACTTCAGAAGGCAGGGTTTAAAACCCAAGTAAATTACGTTCTACATCCTGAATTGTTAGCTAGAGTAGATGATGATATTGCTTATTGTACCAGTCGAGGAATTACGCTTGTTCCAAAAAGGTTCAAGGGTGTCCATAACAATAAGACCTACCCTGAAGCCTACGAGGAATCCGTTAAGCATTACATGGAGGAGTATAACCATTCATCTCTTAATCTAACAGATTACAATTTTCAGGGCATTCGTTGTAATGCAGGAATTGATCTTTTCAAAATTAAGTCAAATGGTGATGTCTACCGCTGTCCTGGGGATCAAACTGCAGCTGGATTCCTAGGAAATATTAATGCTGGAACTTTCAAACCGCTAACTACCCCTCTTCCCTGCCAGGTCGGAAAATGCCCTTGTTGGGGGCCTCAGAATGTCATTCTTGATACTGAAGAATCACATCTACTGAAAGGTTTAAATGCTTACTTGAAAGGCGAACAACTTGAAGCAGAAAAAGAGTGGCATAGCGCTCTTCTCTTAAATCCAAAATCTTTTCATGCATTGAATAATTTATCTGTTCTTAGTGCTTACAAACAAGATTGGATTCAGGCAACAAAACTAAGCGCAGCAGCTTACAAGATCAGGTCTACTGATATATGTATTCAAAATAATAAAAAAATGATTTTAAGAAACGATGAAACAAACCTCATGATTTCCAAGGTTATTAATCCTCGCCTAAGCAACCGAGGGGAAGCCTCCAAGCTTAACCTCAGGATTGCTAAAAATAATTTTACCAAGAAGATATTTCAAAACCACCTGTTTAAAAAATTGTTCAATACCCCCGTTACTATTAAACTACTTAAATTAATCCGGGAAAGAAGATGAAGTCTGAATCTGCCCGAATTATTTATGATGAACACATCCGAGCAGATAGGCCTCATGTCCATGGCTCACAACTCGTTTCGAAAGCTTTGCCACAAGTAAATCCCCAGACCCTTAAAGAATTTCGTGCAAAACTGATTCCACGAAAATTTATCTTAGACACAATAAACATTTGTAATGCCAACTGCGTTTTTTGTGCCTACCAGTATAATGCGGATCCAAAAACAATTATGTCTCTTGAAATGGTACAAGAAACGGTTAAACAAATAACTGAATTACATCCAAATGCCTTTATTTCCCTAACTCCCACAGTGGGTGATCCTCTCATCGATCCTGACATATTCAAAAAAGTTAAAATATGCAAAGAGCTAGGAGTTAAGCGTGTTCAATTTTACACAAATGCCATTCTGCTCAAAAAAAGACTGCCGGAGCTTCTCAATTCTGAATTAGATAATCTCGAAATTAGTGTTTCGGACTTAAATTCAGAAAGTTATCTGAAAATTTTCCGATCTACAAAGTACGATGACGTTATTCAAGGAATATCCCTGCTTCTAAAAGAGCTCTTCTCTTCCGGAAAGACCCTCCCAGTAAAAATCAACTTCAGATCACCTCTGTCATTGGCCCAGATCCAGGAAAGCGATGATTTTAAAAATTTTATTCTCCCTTGGATCACGGATTTTATTCATTTCTCCGATACGACGACTTTCGACAACTGGACGGGTTTGATTGTTCAGAATGATTTACCTCCTGGTATGAAACTTGCTCAAGACACCAAAAGAATCGAAATGAAGCCATGCTCTCGTCTTGTAGATGTCCAGATCCTTGCCAACGGGGACGTCAGATTGTGTGGTTGTCGTATGGGAAAATCTGCCAATGATGATCTGGTAGTAGGCAACTTACTCCAAGAATCACTAAGAGATATCTGGTACTCTGATAAGGTCGGACGGATATGGGAAAACTTTCTCTATCAACTGTATCCAAAGAGTTGCCTCAATTGCAGCTACTACGATGCGATTGACCACCGCCCTGACAGGCATCTACAATTTCAAGATGAGTAAAATATCAACGAGAGAAAAAGTTCTCTTGAAATTGAATCAATACAATCTCACGCGTTTGCCACTTAGGCTTTTGCATGTGTTGCTTCAGATGTTTACTGTGGCCGCATTAAAGCGAATCCCAAATATAACCAGTATTTATAGTATGAGAGAATTTTCATCACAAAAGGTCTATGGCATTACTGATCTAGACTTGGCATTGGTTATTGATACTACGAAAGAGAGTGACTCATTTCGCAACTTTAAGAAGTACTCCCAAATTTTAAAAATAATTAAATTCATGTTCAAGCTTCTGGACAGAAACGGAACCATTATTATTGAAAAGGATGATTTTCATTTAATGGAAGAGTTTAATCTCGGATTCTATTGGTCAGAACACTTTTTCATGAAAGACTGGACGCGGCTTTGGGGGCAGGAGCTCAGGACTGGTAAGGCCCCACAAAGATCTAAAATTGGCCCTGATACAGTATGGAGGATTCAATCTCTCTTTCAAAATACAGCTTTGTCGGGTGGAAGAAAAATCACCAAACAGATTGAGAAAACAAATGAGTTTCTTGGAACAAGGATTCAACCAAATCCTTATGGCCTTTATCAAGCCTTGGAAAAATGGGCCGGTGGTACTGAGAGACCAATTCTGAATACCCTTCACTCACTAAATCATCACCCTCTCCGTATTACTGATGATCAATATTTCGTTGTACCTTCAAATCTTTCTGAAGAAGATTTTTTGACGAGCTACCAATCTTGGCAGGATCTTTCGGCCCAAACCTCCACAAGGATCTTCTTCATGGGAAATAAATTTTTTATGACTTTTCTTCAAAATTTCTCTCACTACGTGGCATTTGAGCCTTTCATTTTGTGCAGCCAACTTTCACTCAAACCCGATATTGATTTAAAGCTCTGGCGGAGTCTCATTCAGGACGTGATGGTAGAGAAAAATGAAAGACTCCTTAGAGACTTGAACAATGACAGGTATGAGTCCACCTCTTTCTATGATTCAAAATACAAAAAACTCATGACTTATTTACATCTACTGACGTATCAAGACCTCCCCGACAAAGTCCCTGAGACCCAGCAGTGCAAGCGACCACAAGAAAGATTCTCAGTGATCTATAATATAATTGATCAATGCATAACCCTAATTAAATCTAAAAAACATGAAACTCTTTAAGCTCATTCATTCAAGACATTATTTCTCTAGTCTTGCAAGCAGAAGCATGACGCTTATTTTGGAAATCATGTTCGTGATTGTTTTTATTCCAAAACTGACTAACGTAGATCCCATTTTTAATTTAAGCGATAATTTTCTCTGGCCAATGGTAACTCTCTACATTTTGACTATTTACATGGGTGATCATATCCACTTTAAGTGTATAAGATTGATGATAAAAGACCTGAAAACCAATGCTTTCGAATTGATGGGTCAGTTCTCTCACTCAGACTTAAATAAGCTAGATAAGGCTAAAGTGACTCATTACCTTGAGCATGAAACGAACATCATTGCGAAAGGGGTTATCAGGTCTCAGGACCTAGTGATTGATATTTTCCTGGTCCTAGCACACATCGTTATCATTTCTTCATTCTCTTTTAAATACATCGCTCTCACTATTGGAGTCACCTCAATCATTATTGCAGCTGGTTTTTTTATCCGTCCAATCTTAAAAAAAGATCTAGTGTTGTTATCAAAAAAATCCGCATCAGCGAGCAATCAACTAATATTCAACGTGAACTCTGCTGATCGGATTCAACATGAAGGGATGTGGGCATCTAGAACTGATCAGTTAAAAAATGAACTTGAGGAGAAATTAAAACTAGAACTCTCTTCCCACGCTGTTCGATTAAGATTAACAGTTGTTTTTTATTCTCTGGCGATATTTTACATCATCATGATGACAAATCTCGTTGGGAGTCAGGGATTCTCAGTTCTAGGGTTATCTGCCTTGACTATTTTCATTAGGCTCGGTCCGCGCTTACTTAATGTTCAAAAGCATCTTAATTCGTGGCACATCGCGGTCAATCTTTATGATGAAATGGAGGGTTACTTCAATCATTTCCCTACCAGAGAAGAGGCCCCGGAGCTTCAGAAAGTTTTAAGGATTGATTTCAAAGATTTCAACATCCAGGTTGAGGATAAGCTACTTTTTAAACGTACATTAAATTTTACTTTAGACGGCCCTGGGTTCTATGGAATCATTGGAGAATCGGGTTCAGGAAAAAGCCTGATAGCTGATTGTCTTGCCGGTTTTAAGCTCACCAATGAAGGTGAGATTTTATTTAACCAAAAGCCTACCCAGCAATCACTTGATATTTACCTTATCTCTTCGCATACTCCCATTTATCCAGTCACTTTACTCGAAAACATTAGGCTTGAATCGGCCTATGATGTTCAAAAATATGAACGGATCCTTGAAACTTGCGACTTGGTCGAGCTTAGCCGAGTTCAGGGTTTAAATTTTATAAATCAGACTCAACTTTCTTTAGGTGAAAAGCAAAGAATCGTTATGGCCAGGGCAATGTACCGCTCCTCATCTTGCCTTATCCTTGACGAATCACTTTCGAGTTTGGATTTTCTCAGAGAGAAGAAAATATTGAAATTCCTCAAAGAGCATAGTCTTAAAAACATGGTTATTCACATCACTCATCACCTCGATTCTGTCCGAGAGGCAAAATCAATTTTCCTCTTAGAAGAAGGTAGGGTATTAAATGGGACCTGGAGTGAATTAGCTCTGGATCCTGAATGTCTTATTTCTAAGTATGATCAGAGGAATAAATGAGGAAAGTCCTTTTCAGAATTGACGATGCTGGACTTGAGAACGATCGTTTCAATCAGCTTGCGGAGATGTTTATTTCTTTTCAAATTCCATTTGCCGCTGGACTCATACCGATCAAAGAATTTCCTATGATCGATAATCATCAACTTGTGTCATTTTTTCAGCATGGTCATAGACACGTGAACAGATCTCTAGAGGCAAAAAAAAGTGAGTTTCCAGAAAATATTAAACTTGATCAATGCTTGCAGGAAATTCTTGAAGGGTGGAGTCTTATGGAAAAGACTGGTCTCCCATTATGGAAAGCTTTTTGCCCACCCTGGAACAGGATGAGAGAAGACTTACAACTTAGACTTCAGCAGGATTATTTCCTTCTTGGGGGCAAAGAAATGAAAAGAACCAAGCGATCACTCCCCTATGACATCGACTTGCATTCAAAAAGCTTCAAGCCAAGTTTAGAAGAAGTTCTTTTCGCTTTAGAAAATGAACACGCTATATCCGTCATAATGCTTCATCATACTTTCATGGAGCAAAGTGACTTTAACAATTTAGAGGAATTACTTAGAAGTCTTAAAAATGGGAACTTTTACTTCATCAATGCGAAAAATGATCTATGAAGAAAATTCTCTTTTACTCCCAACATTTATTAGGCATTGGTCACTTATTAAGAAGTTCGAAAATATGTGCAGAGTTGAGTTCACTCTACGATGTGACACTTTTTAATGGAGGGACAGAGGTTCCCCACATAAAATCTAATTCTTTTTCGTTAGTTAATCTTCCGCCCCTTTCGGCTCGCGAAGACTTCAAAGAACTATATTCTCCCGAGGGGAAAAATCTTGCCGAGGTATGGAAACTAAGAAGTAGCATCCTCACACAATCCGTTGACCCTGACTGCATTATCATTGAATTTTTTCCTTTCGGAAGAAAGTTATTTGAGAATGAAATCCTCGATTTTATAATGCATTACAAAGCCCGAAACCCAGAACTTCGCGTCATTTGTTCCCTAAGGGATATTTTAGTTGATGAGATCAATGATCGAATCACTTCTTTGTGTAAACAGTATTTCGACTACATTCTGGTTCACACGGATTCATCGGTACTAGCAAATCCCTTTTTGCTTGAAAGTGATTTTTATCTAAAGGGGACAACAACCCAGGTTCACGAGACCGGCTTTATCACAGTAAATCGACCAGATACTCCTAAAAAGCAACAGATCGTTGTAAGTATTGGCGGAGGCGCCATTGGCCATGAACTTTTGCATGCAATGAATGATGCTGATTTTTCACTTAAAGTTGTTCTAGTTGGGGGCCCACAAATTCCGAATGAGATTGAGCACGAGCTTACTCACAATCTTCGAAAGAATGTCCGCTATATGCGTGTTTGCGACGATTTACCCTCACTTATCGCAGAATCATCTCTTTCCGTAAGCACGGGGGGCTACAACACACTACTTGAAGCAGTGGCCGTTAAAACATATTCACTTATTTATCCGCTAAACCACAATTCCGAGCAAAGCCAAAGGGCAGAAGCCTTTAAAAGGCTAGGATTATGCGAGATATTGAAAAATATAAAAGACATTAAGAAAATGGTAGAAGGATCTCTTCACACGGTTGTGCCTGCCCCCCCACCACTCCGTCTGGATGGGGTGCAGAGCACGCTAGCTTTCATTCAAGAAGTTTTATAAGATACACATATGTTGAATTTTCTAGGCAAATCATTTACCAGCTTAAATTTAGAAATCACTAATCGGTGCATTCTTCAATGTTCGGGCTGTGCTCGAACTGGAAATCATGAAATTCTTAGGGATTTAAAAGATCTTCCTGTAGAGATTCTGGATAATCTATTTGACCGGGACACTTTGGCATCACTCCCAAGTGGTTTTCAAGTTAATCTTTGTGGTGTGTACGGAGACTGCATTTATCATCGCGATTTTCACACTTTTTTGAGAAAGCTAAAAGAGTTCAAAGTAAAAATCAATATGGAGACCAACGGAAGCTTTAAAGACAAGGGCTGGTGGGAAGAAACAATTTCCATACTCGATACTCAAGACACTGTAACTTTCTCTGTCGACGGTTTGAAAGATACAAATCATATATATCGAAAGAATTCCAGATGGGAAGATATTGAAATTGCAATTAAGACTTGTGCTAAAAAAGTAATCGTCGAATGGAAGTTCATTGTTTTCTCCCACAACGAACATCAGGTTTCAGAAGCCAAAGATCTTGCAAAAGCATGGAACGTTCGTTACTTTACAATTGTTAAAAGCTCACGTTTTGGCCTCAATGACCCACTAGAGCCTTCATCTCAATGGGAAGCGCTTGAGAAAAAGAGCCGACAAAGCCTTGAAAACTTCATCCTCGCCAAGAAGTCCCCTGACCAGGATTTTAAGATTCTACCCAAATGTATGGGGGGTAAAAATCTAGGAATAACTTATGAGGGAGCAGTCTATCCCTGTTGCACTTTCTCAACGGAAACGTCGCCATTTATGGAAAAATTTAGGAAGAAGTTGAATCTTAAAGAAAATACTCTTACTACCATACTCAATTTTGAAGAGTGGGGAATGTTGCAAAAATCTTGGGATAAGGTTTCAACAGCTCCTTCTATCTGTCAGAAATATTGTGGTGTTCAAAACGAAATGCTTACCAAAACAGTCTCTACACATGATTTCTACAAGATGAATGACAGACAAGTGTTTGATCTTCAAGAGAACTAATATTTCTCGCGCTCAATGTGCTTAGCAATGGATTCAAGAAATATAAGTCTTCCTTTCTTATTTAAATGGTTCCAATCTCGGGGACCATGAAGAGCTTCAACGCCAGAATATTTTTTCAAATCAGAAGTTGTATCCAAGAAGTCCGCTCCGGCCCTTAGAGATAAGGTTCTCAAACGCTCTACCAGTTTGGAGTGTTTAAGTTCTAGTTCCGAAGTCGAAAATTCGGAATTAATACCATGGTAGCTACGAATGTAATTATAGTTATCAGTCTTGAGATCATAGATATTCCATGTCGAAGGTAAATAGACTAATAACAACTTCGATTTTGGCAGGTCATTTCTCCATAAAGCGAGGACATGCTCAAGTGACTTCATGGCATGGGACACTTGAACTTCTACTAATTCAGGAGCTGGTCCTTGGATATTTGCAGGTAAGGAAAACTTGCCGGATTTCACCTTGTGAATCCCCTCTTGTGTCCAGGTTTTTGAATCCACGTCTGTGAACCTGTTTCTCACAGAGCTAATTGTTAGCAAATTCTTGATCTTATTTATCATGAAATCACCAACGAGAAGCCGCCGCGGATTCCACCACTGATGGGGGGCATGATCAAAAAGTGTTACGTTCAGGTGCCGCTGCCAAATAGCTTTGTTGTCAAATTCTTCCAAACGATGAGTTTTAAAAAAAGGTATGATGGCCTGTTTCAGGTCATCATCAAGATCATTACCTCCGTAATAAACAAGAATGACAAGTTTGGGATCAGGTAAACTCTGCATGTAATTAGATTTCAGAAAATCGAGTCCAGTAGAAGGATTATACCAAAGTGCCGCAGCAGCTCCACCACCAGGTGTCGCCAAACCTAGAACCTCCCGTTTTAGCATTTGTCCCAGGTTCTCGGCGGGAAAGAAGTGGTCCTTTCCTTGTTCTAAATCCTCAAGCAATTCATCAGAAACTCCTGCGACATGGGAATCACCTGCAAACATGATCCAGTTAGGCGAAGTCTCATCAAATTTTTGAAACAGGGGGTGGTGAGAGCGGTGGAAATGGGACATCATCGAAATGGGGGCTAAATGTATCCATTTATTTAGAGTCAGGTTTAGGATAAAAAATCCTAAGAAGATCATGAAGATTAGCAACAAACCGTTGAGCATGTAGCCAAGCATTTGGCGCTTATTTAACATATCTTTCATACTACTGAGTTCTAAAAGATACTGTCAATTAAGCAGGGCTTAATGCTAAGATAAACCTATGTCATTTGAGTATTATCCCCTCTCAACCTTGAAAGGCTTGTTCAGAAGTATCCGCTTTAAATCGGAGTTTGGTCTGCCACGTTCCAGAACCTGGAACCTCTTAAAAGATTTCAAAATAAAAGATTGGTATTTTCAAGTCATGGACGAATGGCCTCATTGGCCTGATTCAAAAAAGGGTAATGACTGGATCATAAAAAACGTGCCTCGTTCTGCAAAGATTCTGGATACTGCCTGTGGAATTGGTACTCAGCTCATAAGACTTGAGAAACATGGCTTTTCTACTCTCTTTGGTGGCGACATCAACCCGGAAGTGATCAAGGCTGGTCGAGCAATCAACCAAATTACATCTTCAAAAATTGTCCTGACACAGGAGGATTGTTTAAGACCACAAAGAGAACCAACAACCTATGACGTCATCTTATTTATGAGCTGGATCTATCATCAGAAAGATTTTTCATTATCAGAAGTTTTATCAACTTATCTGCCAATCATGTCACCGAACTGTAAAATTGTTATCAACTTGGTTGATGATTGCTTTCAGAATGACCATAATAATGGGTGGAATTCCAACGATTGGGATAAGCCAGAGACTGAAAGAAGAAGCTCGCAGTATCTATTGAGGCACTCACATGAAAATGTACAAAGGGAATTGTCCAGACTCCCGTTTAAAATTCTTCATTTTGAAAGATTCCATAAGAAGGTGCCGAAGCTTTTGTATGTTTTTGAGAGGAGTCAAATCCAGTGACAAGCCCAAATAATCTTTTTTATTACTTATATAATAACAAAATCCCGATCAAGAAATTCAGTGTAGAACTTACTAATAGATGTGCTTTAGGATGCCCAAACTGCTCACGAACTTCCATCACCCGAAAGGGGTTTATCCATGACATCTCAAAAACGAAACAACTGGATTTAGATCTTATAAAAAAGATATTTCCAAATTCGCTCAAAGATAAAAACAATGGATTTGTTATCGATTTTACCGGTAATTTAGGTGATGCAATATACCACCCACAATTCCATGAAATTATTGCCTATATAAAATCCATCAACATCAAAGTTCAACTAACCACCAATGGCAGTCATAGAAACAAGGCCTGGTGGGAGAAAACAGCATCAATTTTGGGCCCAAATGATTTAGTTGTCTTCTCTGTGGATGGCCTAAAAGACACAAATCACATCTACCGTATCAACGCGAGATGGGAAGATATCATGGAAGCAATCTCAGTCTGTGTCCCTCAAACCCACGTTCAATGGAAATGGATTGTTTTCAGACACAATGAACACCAAATAGAGGACGCCAAAGTGTTGGCAAAATCGATGGGGGTTCATTCTTTTTTAATTAATAAGAGCGGAAGATTTGCTAAAGATGACCCCATGATGCCCCAATCACAAGAATGGGTGGGTCAGAAAAATAGAAACAAATCTAAAGTCCGTGAAGTCTTAAAAACCCGGAATAAATTAAAGCGCCTTCTTTTAGGTCCGCTCATACCGGTCATAAAAAAAATTAAAACAGACGTAACAATAGATGAAAATGACTTGGTTATACTACCTCGCTGCCACACAGGTGAGGATGCCTTTATTTCTTGCGAAGCCCACTTCTTCCCTTGTTGTTATACACGAGACATGACTAAGAAATCCTGGTTTATCCCTTACCTAAGTCAATTGAACCTCTCTCAGCGACCACTGGATGATATTTTAAAGGATCCAGTTTGGGACCTCATGGAAAAGACTTGGAACAAACCCAGTTGCGCACCGGACGAATGCCTGAGGTCATGTGGAGTAGCAAAAGAGTATCGGAATGTTTATCAGGGCGATTCACGTTCTGCAGAAAAAGACGGTAAGGATAATCATTATTTTGTGCTTAATCCTTAAATGAATAAACCGTAACATCCTCTCCGTTCTCTAGATGCTTATCTGGGTTTTGTCCATAATGAGCTAGCCACTCTTTCGTAACTCCACATCTTTTAAGGCACTCAGGAGGGGCCTTATCTGGGAATAATAATAATTTTTTAAGTTCGCCCCACATTGTGTCTTCAAGCACACTGACCAGGCCCCGCTCAGTGATATTTCTTTTTTGTACGTTGCGCGCAAACCATGAAGAGGTCGTAAAGGTGCCAGTCGAGCAACAGGGAGAAAACTCTCCTTTGGCATTCAAGTACATTCCATCGCCATCAACACACTGAGGCATGATGACCGTATTTGATTTAAACAACTTAAAAGGAGCAAGTACAAATCGAAGTATGCGATGACGTGTGGAAAATTCTTGCTTAATTTGTCTCTTAATTCGAGATCGAATTCCTAGCCATTTTGGGGATGGCTCAAGATCTGTGTGAAAATGAAAACGGGCACTTTTAATAATTTTGAATTGATGACACCCCAGGGAACGGGCCAAGGCCAGCCCAGTATCAATTTGATGTTCATTATGGCGAAACACTATCCATTTCCAAACCACACGGCAGTTCCCCGCCATGATGGAAATTCCATCAATGGCACTTTTCCAGTCCCCACCAATTCGATACTTCAAGAGTGTATCTTCCATTCCATCAATTGAAAAAATCACTTCATCATCAGGCCCGAGCGTTTCCGCCAATGAATACCAGAATGAGCGTTTTCTATGAGAGCCATTTGTTTCAAGCTGGATTTTAAACCCCAGTTTTTTAAGGTAGGAAAGAATGACTAAAAGATTTGGATTATAAATGGGGTCGCCGTAAGTTCCAGATAAAGTCACGACCTTGCCTGCGAAATGGACCTTGTGCTCTATTGGAAAAAGGTTTTGAACCAATTCTAAGTCCCAATTTAACAATGGAAGATCGGTTCTACCTGTTCTTTGACAAGCAGGGCACTCTAAAACGCAATTAGTTGTAACTTCCAGATGAAAACGATTGATTTCATGACCGAAAAAATTCATGGCAAGGATTTATCGGAGCAGCTTAAATAAACCGATTCCCATGCACGCCATTCATCCTGAGGGTTAAGCCCTCTCATATAACTTAGGGCATTCATCCCAAGAGTATCCCGCAACTGGTGATCATCTACTAATTTTTGAATAGCATCAGTCAGCGCAGCGTGATTTTCCTGAGGATAAATCAAACCTGTTTCATTATGGGTAAGAACTTCGGCTATGGCCCCAGCATCAGATCCAACAATGGGCCGCCCCATTGCCATGGCCTCAAGGACAGTTGTGGGGCACCCCTCAGAAAAAAGAGAGGGTGCTATAAAAACATCAATGTGCTTAAGATAAGAAAAAACATCATTGCGATCAACCAATCCAGTCAAATGAATTTGATTTTTGAAGGAACATCTTTTAAAAAAATAATCATGGTAACTTTTTTCTTCTTTTGAAAGAAAATCCCCCACCAGAAGCAATGACCATTCAGTTTTAAATTTTACGTGTTCAAGAGCTTTTAGCAAAAGAGGCAGTCCTTTCTTGAATCGAAAAATGCCGGAAGTACCTATAACTAAACCCTTACAAGGCTTGGCGACTGATTTATTTTCATCAATTCTGCCCCACTCAAAACTATTATTTATGACCTTGAATCTTTTAAATGGATGAATCGTTAGAGCAGCGTTTAAAAGATCCTCAGATACACTGGTAACATAATCTGCATTTTTCAAAACGTATTGAAGAACAGGTAGGTGCTCAGCGAGGAAAATATTCTTCCCAATATCGTTTCCACGAATTGAGGCTATGACTGGTATACTTTCCATCTTCCCGAAAAGGCAGGTCAGCAAGCCGACATTAGTGAGAAAAAAACCATTAAGAACATTAAATTGATATCTTTTGTGGAGAAGTTTTAGGCTCAGCAAGGACTCGATATTTCCCTGATAGACCATAAAATCAGACTCTGAAGTGGTGACCGATTTAATAGTGCTTTTATCTATTTTCCCATGAGAGAATGAAATTTCATGAACGTGTACATCGCCGTCCATAATAGATGATATATTATCCCCGACAACTATTGGATGCGAGACTTTTTTTAATACGGCCACGTGAACGCCCAGGCCGTTTCTAGAAAGCAATTGGGCAATTCGCCTGACCGAACCACCTACTCCACCAGGCATTGGAGGATACTCATGAGTCAGTAATAGAGTTACAATAGATTGAGATTGATTCACCCTACGAAGATACAACGGAATACCAAAAATGTTGAGATAAAAATACCTAAAGAAATCAGGGATGTAACCTCGATTTCACTTTTTAGCCCTAAAATGGTCGATCAAAATCGCAGTTTTGATCATTTTTAATCCACGAGCTTTTTCCAGATTTAAAAGAGGGATGTCTAAAAAAAACACGATAAAAAATGGAAAACGGAGTCAGGAATACAAAATAAAACGAAATAAGAATAATGCTGGAATTGATATGACCAATTTTTTTAAAGAATTCTACCTGCATGTTGGTCATCTTGACTGAAAAAAAACATCCTAGCATCCAACCGACTGGAATCCAATGAAGATGAAAGTCTTTTCGGATAAAATATAAAGTCAATGAAGCGGCCAGGGCTACATTCAATGAAAAAAGATAACGTTCTTTAAACCTAGTCCAGTTCAAATTTAGTTCTCCAGTCAATGTCACTAAAAGCAGGAAGATTTTCTTTAGTCACCACAAATTCACCTAAAACAAGGATATCCATTTCGGTTCTTCGGAAACACTGGTAAGCATCCATGAGTGAACAAACAATTGGCTCACCTCTGACGTTAAAGGAGGTGTTTACTAGAACCGATGTTTGGTTCCTTTTTTTAAAGGTCGTTAAAAGCCCGTGTAGTTCGGAATTTTGTTCTCTATGCACTGTTTGTAATCGTGCAGAATTATCTACATGTGTAATTGAAGGATATTTTGAACGAACTATATTTAGTTTTTCGATCCCAAACTTACTTTCTTCAACCACAGACTGAGGGATCAAAAGTTCTTTTTTTATCTGAGCGGTAAAAAGCATGTAGGGTGCGACTCCGTCCCAATCAAAAACGTCACTTACCTCTTCATCCAAAATAATGGGAGCAAAAGGCCTGAAAGATTCACGATACTTAATCTTCAGATTCATTGTTTTCTGCAGATCCTCAATACGCGCGTCTCCGATGATTGAGCGATTTCCCAGAGCACGAGGTCCATACTCCATTTTACCCTGAAACCAGCCGATTATTTTCCCACTTTCTAAATATGCAGAAGCAGTTTCCCAAAGGCCTTCATCTCTCAAGCGAGAGAATGAAATTTTATTTTCCAAAAGAAATGATTCTATTTCCTCTGAGGTAAATGATGGACCAAGTAAGCTGCCTTTCTGATTATCAGGATTGGCAGGTATTCTAGGTTTATTTTGACCTAGGTGAAAATAGGCCAGGGCCGCTCCAAGGGCTCCACCTGCATCCCCAGCAGCTGGTTGTACCCAGATATTCTTAAATCCAGATTCTTTTAATAAACGAGAATTGGCGACACAGTTCAAGGCCACTCCACCAGCAAGGCATAAATTATCCGAAGGAAATTTTTCTCTGAGCTTTCTCACCATATGCAGCAAGGCTTCTTCTAAAACTCGTTGTAAAGAAGCAGCAACATTCATGTGAAAGTCATCGATTGTACTTTCAGGTGCTCTCCCTCTGCGACCTAATAATTCCTCTAGGTCCCTTGTAAACATTTTAAGCTTGTGCCCATAAGCGAAATACTTCATGTTGAGAGAGTAACTACCATCCTCATGAAGAGTAATAAGATTTTGCAGCATCAAGTCTTTAAAGATTGGTTTTCCGTAAGGGGCAAGTCCCATGACTTTATATTCACCGGAATTTACCTTAAATCCAAGATAAGAGGTCACAGCGGAATAAAACAGTCCCAAGGAATGAGGAAAATGAATCTCAGAGATACCCTTGAGTGCATTATTCTCCCCTAGCCAAACTGAAGTTGTGGCCCACTCCCCAACTCCATCCAC
>JFJP01037501.1_pt1 | contig 75232 bp, 63 predicted proteins | sample 431651 | NCBI WGS metagenome assembly JFJP01 (sample SAMN02602958, study PRJNA72255) | Microbial mat metagenome, whole genome shotgun sequencing project. | biome: fresh water; feature: sink hole; material: water; isolation source: purple microbial (photo- and chemosynthetic) mats found in... | reverse complement strand
CGGACTAAACCGACTGAGCTTGAAAGCAAATTGTATTTTAAAAGAGGATGTGGGACGTACTGGATTCGAACCAGTGACCTCTTGCGTGTGAAGCAAGCGCTCTAAACCAACTGAGCTAACGTCCCTGTTATGTAAAACGCCCCTTGCGTGTGATCCGCCGGCTGGCGGACTAAACCAACTGAGCTAACGTCCCTGTTATGTCAAACGCCCCTTGCGTGTGATCCGCCGGCTGGCGGACTAAACCGACTGAGCGGTTTTTCCGGGGACGGGGCAAAGATAATGAAAAAAATTATCTTTGTTTACGGGGCAGTCAGCTTGTCCTGACAGACTAGATGGAGAATAATCCCGGTACGGATAAACAACATAAGAATCACTTCGGCCTAATCCTTCACCTTCATCCACGTAAGGTGAGGGTGTCAACCCTGCGATTTGATCTGACCTTCGGACTGGGTGGCATGGCAGCACTGCTGGTGGTGATACAGGTTATCACCGGACTACTGCTCAAGTTTCATTATGAACCCTCCCCGGAGAATGCCTATAACTCCATCCTGAACCTGCAGGAGAGTCTGCTCTTCGGCAGGATGCTGCGAAACATACACCACTGGAGTGCGATAGCCCTGGTCTGGGTGGCCTTCTTCCACATGATGCGCGTCATCTTCACCGGAGCCTACCGCAAGCCACGGCATGCATCGTGGATATTCGGGCTAGCACTGCTTATACTGGTCGTTCTTTCAAACTTCACGGGATACCTGCTGCCATGGGACCAGCTTTCTTTCTGGGCTGTGACGGTAAGCACCAGCCTCCTGTCATATGTGCCCCTTGTCGGTGAATTCCTCCGCGAAGCACTTTTAGGCGGTAAAGAGGTGGGACAACCGACACTCACCAACTTCTTTAACCTTCATACCGGCGTGATACCACTATTGATGATAGTCCTTTTGGGTTACCACTTCTGGAGGATCCGCAAGGCAGGTGGCGTCATCGTGGCTGACAGAGACCTCGACAGTCCAATGGTTGATACCAGGCCGAACCTTGTCAACCGAGAGTTTACAGTGGCACTGGTCCTTCTCGCCGCAATCCTTCTTCTCAGCAGTCTTCTTGATGCACCTCTCCGTGAGAGGGCCAACCCTTCATTCAGTCCTAACCCCGCCAAAGCGCCGTGGTATTTCATGGGACTGCAGGAACTGCTCATCCACTTTCATCCATTCTTTGCCGTTGTTGTCATTCCGGTTACCATATTGGCGGCCGCGATATGGCTTCCGTATATTAAAACTGAAGACCAAAACCAGGGTATCTGGTTCTTCTCACCCGGAGGGATAATATCAGCGAGATTATCCCTGGCAGCAGGAGCCCTGTTTACTTTAATATTTATCGGACTGAGTGAACTGCTGCCCGATCCGGAACTGCTGTTGCCGGCTCTGCCTCCGCTGATAACGACGGGGCTAATCCCTTTACTGATAATGGCTGTCACAATATGGCTCTTCTTGAAATTCCTCCGCAGACGGTTATCACTGAACCGGTCAGAGATTATACAGTCGGTCATTGTCCTGATGATCACTTCTTATGCTATTCTTACACTGACCGGAATCTTCCTTCGCGGAGAGGGGATGAACCTTATGTGGCCCTGGCAGGTATGACTATTCCTGAGATAATCTGAGAAATGAAAAAAACAGCAGCCAATACTGACACACATCCAGGGAAGGGGAGACGGAACTTCCTGAAGACTGCATGGAAATTCCTTGGAGCTGTGGCTGTGGCTGAAATCTTCTTCTTTGTCATCAGCCTCCTGAAACCATCCAGGGAGATCAATCAGAGCAAACCGGGATCCACGCTCAGAATAATAGGGAACATTGAAGACTTCCCGCCCGGCTCGGTGACCCCCGACAGGATTAATAAAGTTTATATTATAAGAGAAAAGGAGGGCGGGTTCCTTGCTCTCTCAATCGTCTGTCCGCACCTTGGCTGTTCGGTGCTATGGGATGAAACGAAGCAACAGTTCGACTGTCCGTGCCACTCGTCGGCATTTGATCAGCACGGGATAGTTCTCAGCTCCCCCGCACCGAGACCGCTTGATTATTTTCCGGTGATCATAGAGGAGGGGAAGGTCAAATTGGACCTCACCCGGAAAACTAAAAGGAAAAAGTTTGAACCCGGCCAGATGACTTATGCCGTATAAGGAAAGAACAGATGGGATGGGTCCCTGGAAGAGAGCAGGGTTTGCCGCAACAGTAGTTATTGTTGCTGCCTTTCCCCTTTACCTGGCGAGGATCGCGCTTGAAAAGCAAAAGGCCGAAGTCCCGGAACAGAATTATTTTGTCGGCAGGAACGCATGCATTGAGTGCCACAAGAAGGAGGACGCACTGTGGATAGGATCGCATCACGACCTGGCCATGGATACAGCCACTGACGAAACGGTGCTCGGCGACTTCAACGACCATGAGTTCAGTCACCGGGGCAGGGTGCACCGGATGTTCCGCAGGGATGGGCGCTTCTATATGAACACGCAGGGGCCCTCAGGTGAGTTTGTGGATTTTCAGATTGCCTACACTTTTGGGTATACACCGCTGCAGCAGTACCTGGTACCGTTCGAGGGCGGACGGCTACAGTGCCTGCCGGTTGCATGGGACACAGAGAAGGAGAAGTGGTTCCATCTGGGTGACACCGTCTTCGGAGGTGAAGACATTGACCCGGGCAACTGGCTATACTGGACCAACCAGGCACAGAACTGGAACGGTATGTGCGCCGACTGTCACTCCACCAACCTGAAGAAAAATTACGATCCGGTCACAAAGACCTACAATACTACATGGTCGGAGATAGATGTCAGCTGCGAAGCATGTCATGGTCCGGCATCAGGCCACATCACCTGGGCGAACCTGCCGGAGGGATCGAGGCCCATGGATGTCAATACAGGGCTGATTGTGCGAACCAGCGGACTCAGCAACCTGGAGCTGCTCAACGTTTGTGCCCGATGTCACTCGCGCCGTGCCATACTCGGTGATTATGAAGACGATAACAGTGATCTTCTCAATTACATGATCCCGATGCTGATAGCACAGCCTCTCTACTATGAAGACGGACAGATACTTGATGAGGATTATGAGTTTGGCTCCTTTACCCAGAGCAGGATGTTTGAGAAGGAGGTGATGTGCAGCGACTGCCATGATTCTCATTCCGCGAAAACCCTTGAGCCTGACAACAGGTTGTGCATGCAGTGTCACCGGCAGGATATCTATGACACCCCTCTGCACCATTTTCACAAGATGGATCCGGAAGCTGTCGCCGGACAGATGACTGTAAAGGGTGCAAATAAAAATCCGGGAAGTATTGGTGACGGCAGGCTCATTAACCGCGGGGAGCCGGAATATGTTGAGGGGAGCGGCGCCCAGTGCGTCAACTGCCATATGACCGGCAGGTACTATATGGGTAATGATTACAGGCGTGATCACAGTTTCAGGATACCCCGACCGGACCTGACCATGAGCATCGGGACTCCCAATGCGTGTAACGACTGTCATAAGGACAAGACCACGGCATGGTCGCAGAGCTATATTGAGAAATGGTACGGAGAGAGGAAGCGCCCGCATTACGGGGCGACCTTTGCAGCGGCAGAAAAAGGCGATCAGAGTGTGATACCCGATCTGACACTGTATTCTGAGAATGAACTGTTACCCCTGATGGTCAGGGCTACGGCAGTGAGGTTTCTTGGGCGTTACAACACTGACTTTAGCAACCGTGCGGTAGAAAGGGCTCTGAGTGACCCGGCCTCGCTGGTGAGGCATACGGCTGTCATGAGCTATAATCCGTCTGATGCGGCTTCGTACGAAAAGCTCATGCTCCCCCTGCTGAATGACCCCGTGAAGGGTATCCGCTCTGAGGCAGCCATAAGACTCTCCGAGGTGCCTGAGGAGCAGCTGAGTATGGCTGCGAGGAAAGCACGAAAGGCCGCCCTGGAGGAATACAGTGCAATAAACAGCTACACTTCGGATTTCCCGGGAGGATCATTTAACCTCGGGATAATGTACGCCAATGCCGGCCAGCTGGATAAAGCGGCCGAGTCATACAGGGAGGCACTGAGGATTGACGGGATGTTCTATATGGCAAAGGTGAATCTTGCCACCGTCTATGCTCAGCAGGGCAGGCATGACGAGTCAGAGAAGCTGCTGCGTGAGGTGTTGAAGGAGAACCCCGAACTCAGTGAGGTAAATACCTCGCTGGCGCTATTGCTCGCTGAGAGAGGGAGGTATGATGAGAGCCGGCAGTTCTTCCTGAGGGCTGCAGAGCTGATGCCTGAACAGACAAGAATACTCTATAACCTTGGGCTGCTCGAGAATACCCTCGGCAACACCGCCACTGCTGAAGGCTATCTCCTCAGGGCATTGAAGAGAGAGCCTGACAGTTTTGACTATCTCTTTGCACTGGCCACATTTTATATCGAACATAACCAAAAGAGCAAAGCCCTGACTTATGCCAGGCAGCTTGCTGAAAAATTCCCGGAGAGCCCAGCCGGAAGACAGCTTATTGATATTGCCGGAAAATAGGCCGGCTGACAGCGGCATCAAAGAAAAAGAGACGCACTAATTGCGCGTCTCTGTCAGTTTACCTGCTATCGGTCCACCGGATATGGTTTGTGTTGAATCCATTGACGAGGCTTGTCGGTGATCTTCTTCATCACCACCTCAACGGCCTTCATCAGCTGGGTGTCATACCCGTCGGCATATTTTCGCGAGTCTATATCAATTATGATATCGGGTGTCACCCCTTCGTTTTCCACAACCCACTCTCCCTTTTCACTGTAGATACGGTAGTCGGGCGCAGTAATGGTTCCGCCGTCTATCAGTTCGATGAACATCGACACGCCCACCAGTCCTCCCCATGTCCGGGTACCTATTATCGGGCCCATGCCGAACCAGCGGAACTCATACGGCAGTTCATCGCCTCCCGATCCGGCATACCTGTTGGTTATCAGTGCCATATGGGCATCAACGGCAAGGTGCGGTATAGGCTGGTCGGCCGACTGCCTGCGTGTCCAGAACGCATGTGGCTTCTTCTGCAGGCGCTGGAGGAATATCTCAGGGTCAAGGCCTCCACCGTTGAAGCGGCCGTCAATGATCAGTCCTTCCTTCTTCGTCTGGGAATAGAAATACCTCGGAAAATCGGTAGCCGAACCGTTCCAGGTGTCAGGCAGGTAGATATATCCGATCTTTCCCCCGGAAGCCTTGTCCACCGCCTTGCGGTTCCACTCCAGCCAGTCCATGTAGCGGAAGGCATTCTCAGCAGCTGCCGGCACCACAGTAACCTCGCGGGCGCCTGCCATGACAGGTTTTGAGTTTACCGTCAATGTTACCTGTTTCCCGGCCAGACCGACAAAATAGCTATAGATCTCCCTGTCAGCCTTAACTTCGGTATTGTTGACCTTTAGCAGGTATTCACCTTCAGTAATATTGATACCCGGTTTTGCCAGCGGTGGCCAGGCATCGCGCGACCAGTCCTTCTCCCTGAAAATCTTCTTAAAACGGTACAGGTTATTCTGCCTGTCGATGCTATAGTCAGCGCCCAGCATCCCGATGTTCACTGGCTCGGTGCGTCGTTTACTGTCTCCTCCGTACACATATGTGTGTGATGTGTTCAGCTCGGCGATCATCTCACCGATGATGAAGGTGATATCCTGACGGCATGATGCCCTGTCAGCCAGCTTCCCGTACTTCTCTTTCAAGAGATTCCAATCCTGCCCGTGCATACCCGGCTCATAGTAATAGTCGCGCTCCATGCGCCATGCCTCATTGAATATCTGTTTCCACTCGATGACTGGATCGTACCAGACTTTAAGGTCCGAAAGTTTAAGCGGTGTGGGGGTGCCTCCTGATGAGGCGAGCAGTGACAGAACGCCACTCTTGTTGAGAATAATGGTTTCCCCGTCGGAGGAAAGCCTGTAATCATCCACCCCTTCAGTCAGTGAGGTCTCCTTCTGCAAAGAGAATGAGTAGGAGCTGAGCGTCATCGGACCGTGGCCTGACACCTCGAAGCGATTGAAGTTGCCTTCATCACCGTTGAGATAGAAAAGTGATTTTCCGTTCACCGAGAGGTTGCGATAATTGCCTTTTTCGAGAGGAAGGGCTTCGGTACGGTCAGTTATGCCATCAAGATCTATGCGTACTGTCACCGGTACATCGCTCTTAGGTGCCGTTTCAGCGGGGTTTTCCTCATCAATTTTGAAGGGCAGGATGGATTTGCCCTCTTTCTTCAGGGTAATTGCATAGAGGCCGGCTATCTTCTGATAAACCATCTCCCACTCCAGGTCGCAATAGGTTGGCTCGAACCTGCGGTTTGAGATGAATATCAGATGCTCACCGTTTTTTGTGAACACCGGATTGAAATCGTGGAACAGCCCGTTGCTCAGGCAATTTATTGTCTTGTTATCAAGATTGTAGACATACAGCTGATACATGTATGCGTCATTCATCTTTGAATAGACTATGTACCGGCTGTCGGGCGACCATGAATAGTCAAAGATCGATTTCAGGTCAAGGGAGACGTCCACGTTTTCATACTCCTCCTTATCGACCTTCGTAATTGCTTTGGTAGCAACGTCAATATAGTAAAGTGTAAGAGTCTGATCGGTCCATCCGATCTTTTTGCTGTCAGGCGACCATTTGAGGGTATGGCGGTAGCCATCCTTGTGAGAGGTAAGTTTCACCGGTTCCCCTTTGCCGTCAGGACTGACGACATAGAGTTCATATTCCCCTGTTTTATCAGAGAAGTATGCAATCCATTTGCCATCGGGTGACCAGACAGCATCTTTGTCCCTGTCGCCGGATGAGTTTGTCAGGTTTCTTGCAGGACCATCCTTCGCGGGCAGTGTGAAAATGTCACCTCGTGCTACTATCAATGCTCTTTGGCCTGATGGAGAGATATCTGCGCGGGTTATGTTGCGGCTTATATCTTTCATGTAGGGTCTGGTCTCCTCCATGTCATTTGGTATGCTTACCGGAACCTTCGCCGATACATTTGAGGCCAGGTTAAGCATCCAGATATCTCCACCCAGCTCATATACTATTTTGTTACCGCCGTAGTCAGGATGCCTGATATCATATTCGGTATGCCTTGTTACCTGTTCAATCTTACCGTTTCCGGTGTCATATGACCATATGTTTAAAACCCTGTCGCGGTCAGAGCTGAAATAGATCTTCTCGCCAATCCACATCGGCATTCTGTCGGAGCCGTCGTAGTTACTGATGTTTGTCTCAACGTCCGTTTTCAGATCATAGACATAGATCTCCTGCGCTCTTCCTCCCTTGTAGCGTTTCCAGGTGGCGTTGTCCTGCGAGTCCTTGTTGTAGGCTAACTTATTGCCGTCGGGCGAAAAGCTTCCGCGGGCTGCATCGTACATGATCATCTCTTCGAGACCAGTGCCGTCGGGGGAGATAAGAAACATCTTCACGTAACGCGAAGGGCTGAGTCGACCCGATGTGAACATGATCTTGTTTCTTGTGCTGTTCCATCCTATCACCTCGTCCATTCCCGGGTGGAACGTTAGCCTGGTGATGTCACCGCCGTTGATGTTCATGATATAAACATCGGCATTGCCATCGTATTCCCCGGTGAAGGCTATGAGGCTGCCGTCGGGCGATATTTCGGGGTAGGTCTCACGGCCGTCGCTGAAAGTGAGGCGGGTGGCTGTACCGCCCTCGGCGGCGACTTTCCATAGATCACCACCGCTGGCGAAGACGATGGTGTTTCCCTGTATATCAGGAAATTGCATGAAAGGGTCCTGTGCGCCGGCCGCAAGAGAGGGCGCCAGAAAAAGCAGCATTAGAGAGATCCTGAAAAAGTTACCGGCAAGGCCGGTCAAGGCGTGGAAGTTTTTCATATTAGCAGGTATTTGTTGATTGGCACCTAAGGTTGCTACGGTATTTTGACACGATAGTTTGTCAATATGGGTTGACAAGGTTGCATATTGCGGTCGGTTATGATCCGTAGTAAGTAAAGACTGCCGGCAGCATGGCACTGATGCTTGGAGCGTCAACAATCTATTGATACGCTCAAGATCATCCTGTAACCACGTTCCACGGTCTGACCGACCATTCGGCAATTAGGCCGTTCTTCACGTAGGGATCACGGCTGACGAAATCATGAGCGGCCTGTGGGGTATCGCCCCTGAAGATCAGCACAGCGCCGTCAGAAGGCTCTGCCAGTGCCCCGGCCATCACTATCCGGCCGTCGCTGTGAAATTCATGGACCAGCCCAAGGTGATCCTCGCGCAGGGGAGCCCGGCGCTCGATGTAGTTTTCAACTGTCTTGTAGAAGAGGATATAATACATGGACTGAGGATTTTATTGATTATTGTTCTCCTGAGCCAGTATGGCGATGTCTTTTCCGTAAACGGTCTCCCGTGGATAATCATGCCTGACGAGCCTGATCATTGACAGTCCCAGCTCTTCCATCGTATTGAAATAATCAGGGCTGAGCTTCCTGCCTATCGGTAAGAACCAGTTTATATAGGTGTAAAATGAGTGTGCTTTCTTCTGTCCTTTTACGGGCTTGATGAACCCCGGCCGGTAGCCGTACACTTTTCTGAAAGAGAGTTTTCTCAGGTCATTCTCAGTCTTACCCTTGATTCTCGCCCATTCGACCTTACCCTGCTCCGTGCCGTCAGTACCGGCTCCCGAAACATAGATGAATACCATCCCTGGGTTGAGCCGGCTTACTGTCTCGCCAAAATGCATCGTGAGATCGTAGGTAACCTTGCGGTACTTTTCTATCTTCACTCCCACGGAAGAGATCCCGAGGCAGAAGAAGCAGGCGTCATACCCTGCAAGCTGTTCCACCACAGGCGTAAGATCATGGAAATCCTCATGGATTATCTCCTTCAGTTTCGGGTGAGTGATGCCCAGTGGTTTCCTGTTGATGATCAGTACGTTGCTGACAGCCGGGTTCTCCAGGCAGACAAGGAGTACTCCTTCGCCCACCATACCGGTTGACCCGGTTATGATTACTTTAATTCCATCAGAAGTCATAGAGGTTCATTATTAATTGTGACAACAAGTTTACAACATATTTCATGATAATATCATCCTTTGCCATCCGGTCAGAACCGATTTATTGGCAGAATCTATAAAATCGGACGTTTGTTTTGTCGGTATAAACGTGCCTTCTGTCGGTAATCAGTCCCGTTACATCTAAAACATTTCACTGCACGGGTGCTCTCGTGGTAGTTTTGTTTCATGGCAATTCAGATAATGAAAAGAATGAGAACAAGACTATTTACAGCCTTACTGGCTGCCCTGATCTTAATGTCGCCTGCGCTGACAGCCCAGGATAAGCAGTGGACTCTGTCGGAATGTATTGAGTATGCTCTGAAGGAGAACATACAGGTCAGGAAGGCCGGTGTCTCCGCTAGTGTGGGCGAGATTAACCTTCAGCAGGCGAAGGACAATCGCTGGCCCAGCCTCAGTGCATCAGTCAGTGAGAACCTGGGATGGCAGCAGGAGACAGACACCTACGGCGCTACCTCTTATGAAGGCTCGGCGCGTACGAACGCCTCGCTCAGCAGCCGGGTGACCCTCTTCAGCGGGTTTCAGGCACAGAATGAGATCAGGCAGGCCGGGCTGAATTTTGAGAGCCTTCAGTACATTACAAAGGAGACAATGGAGAATGTCTCGCTCAGCATTATGAGTGCATATCTCCAGGTGCTTTATGCCGGGGAGCAGGTCACCAACAGCCGCAACCAGTCTGATGCCACACGTGAGGAGCTCGGACTGGCAAAGGAGAGGCTTAACCTCGGGGCAATTGCCAACAGCGACTACCTGCAGGTGAAGACACAGCTGGCCAGCGAGGAGCTGACACTTGCCAATGCGATAAACAATCTCAAGATGGCACGCGTGACACTGATGCAACTGATGGAATACCCGTTGGATGATTCATTTGAAATAGCTCATCCGGATATGGATGTCATCATATCTACAATGCCCTCTGCCGATGCAATTGATGTATTTGAAGAGGCCCTCCTGGTTAAACCTCAGATTAAAAATGCAGAGCTGAACCTTGAGAGCGCCGCGATAGATCTTGAACTGGCGAAGGGCGGGTTTTACCCTGCCGTATCAATGAATGCCGGACTGAGCACAGGCTTCACACAGGCAGCAGAGATGGGGTCACAGCTCAAGAGCGGGTTCTCACCTTCAATAGGACTCTCGGTATCAATCCCCATCTTCAGGAATAACCAGACGAAGTCGGCGGTTTCAAGGGCCAGGTATGGAATTACAACTGCCGAACTCGATGAACTCAACACCAGGAACCAGCTCCGGAAGGAGGTGGAGCAGGCGGTCCTTGACGCACAATCAGCCATGATCAGCTATGATGCTGCCGTCAATCAGCACGCGGCATCACTCGAATCATACAATGTGGCCGAAGAAAAATTTAAACTCGGTGTGATGAATTCAATCGACTTCCTGATACAGAAGACCAATCTCAACTCAGCAGAGAGCAATCTGCTGCAGGCTAAATATGAGCTTGTTTACAGCAACAAGGTCATCGAATTCTACAAGGGCATACAGCTTTCGTTTTAAAGAATTAAGAAAAATTAAAAGATAAAGATCAATGAAAGGCAAACGAATTTTAATAAGCGGCGGACTGCTTGCAGTTGTTGCAGTGACACTCATGACGGTTCACAGCTGCAAGAAGAGCAAGACATACACTTTTGAGACAGCGAAGGTATCGAAGGGCTCAATAGTCAACACTGTTACGGCAACAGGCACCCTTGAAGCAATCACCTCGGTTATAGTGGGGACACAGGTCTCAGGGATTGTCGAGAAACTATATGTCGACTTCAACTCCCAGGTCAAAAAGGGACAGGTGTTGGCTGAGCTTGACAAGACTGCCCTGAGGTCCAGTGTTGAACAGTCACAGGCAACGCTTGACAATGCCAAGGCGGAGATGGAATACCAGGCATCAAATTTTGAGCGCAGCAAGGCCCTTTATGAAAAGACCCTGATTGCACAGGCTGACTATGACCAGGCGAGATACAACCTTGAGAAATCCAAAGCTACGCTCAAAAACTCACAGGCACAGTATGACAAGGCCCTGGTACAGTTAAGGTATGCAACCATCTATTCCCCTATTGACGGGGTGGTGATGAACAGGGCTGTGGATGAGGGTCAGACAGTAGCTGCCAGCTTCAATACACCGGAGATATTCACTATAGCCCAGGATCTCACACAGATGCAGGTTGAGGCTGACATTGATGAGTCGGATATCGGAATGGTAAGAGTAGGACAGAGGGTGGAATTTGACGTTGATGCCTTTCAGAATGAAAAATTCACAGGTACGGTGGAACAGATCAGGCTCTCACCTGTTACAACCTCCAATGTGGTCACATATACGGTTGTGATCAACGCACCCAATCCTGATCAGAAGTTGCTTCCCGGCATGACTGCCAACATTGTGATCTACGTCGAAGAGACCAATGATGTACTTACCATTCCATATAAGGCTGTAAAGTTCAACCCTGAGGCAGACTATCTGGCAAAGCAAGGGCAGGAGACGGCTTCCGGAGGTGATAATAATGTCACTACCGGAGGCACCGGCAGGCCTGCAGCAGGCATGAGTGGCACAGGAGCAGGCGGAGGAGCCGGTACAGGAGCAGGCAGTGGAATGCAGGGCATGCCCGGCGGCCAGTTGCCGGAAGGCTTTACCCCGCCGGAGGGATCTAAAATTCCCACACGGGTCTGGGTGAAGGATGAAAAGGGAATCCACCCGGTACGGATAGAACTCGGATCGAACGACGGTGACAATGCAGAAGTAAAATCCGGGCTGGAAGAAGGCACCGAGGTGGTTACAAAGATGACAATCGCTTCTGCGAAGGAGAAGAAAGAGCAGGAGGTTGCTAAAAATCCATTCATGCCAACCCTTCCCGGAAGAAGGACCACTCAGAGTACAACATCAGGCTCAAGGTCAACCACCACCACACGCAACTGACAATGAAGGCAATAATTGATATTAAGTCACTTAAGAAGGACTACCATGTGGGTGAGGTCACGGTACACGCCCTTCGGGGGGTTGACCTTGAGATACGCCAGGGTGAGTTCGTGGCAATAATGGGCGCCAGCGGCTCGGGGAAGTCGACTATGCTGAACATAATCGGATGTCTGGACAGGCCAACAGAAGGTACATATTTGCTTGACGGTGTTGATGTTGCCAGTATGTCGAAGAACGAGAGTGCGATGATACGCAACCTGAAAATCGGTTTCGTTTTCCAGTCGTACAACCTGCTCTCCCGTACCTCCGCTCTTGAGAACGTGGAGCTGCCACTCATGTATAACCCCATTATAAAGGCCCGGGAGCGCAGGGAGCGAGCCATAGCGGCCCTCGAAGCGGTGGGCCTGGCGGACAGGATGGGCCATATGCCCAACCAGTTATCCGGCGGACAGCAGCAGAGAGTGGCGATAGCACGGTCGCTTGTAAACGACCCGGTGGTGATACTTGCCGATGAGGCAACGGGGAACCTCGATACACGCACATCGTACGAGATCATGGCTCTCTTCCAGGAGCTGAATCTTAAGGGAAAAACAATAGTATTTGTGACACACGAACCTGACATAGCACGGTGCATGACAAGAAGTGTGGTCTTTCGCGATGGGCACATAATCAGGGAAGATGAGATCAGTAACAGGCTTTATGCTGCAGAGATGATTAAGGCTCTCCCGGTGGAGGAAGAATAAAAAATGATAACGAAATGAATCTTGGAAATCTAATAAAAGTGGCAATCAATGCCTTGAAGCGCAATAAGATGCGCTCATTCCTCACTATGCTGGGAATAATTATTGGCGTGGCTTCGGTAATAACCATGCTGGCCATCGGCCAGGGATCGAGGAAAAGCATTCAGGATCAGATAGCGAGCATGGGCTCCAACATGCTGTTCGTGATGCCCGGAAACATGAGGATGGGTGGGGTGCAGCAGGGTAGCTCAGGCTCACAGCGGCTTACGGTCGGTGATGTTAATGCCGTCAGGACGGAGTGTGATGCCGTGATTGCGGTCTCGCCCGAAGTGAGGAGCAGCGGCCAGGCCGTGTATGGCAACTCAAACTGGCCAACAACCATTTACGGAGGGGGAGAAGAATATCTTGAGATAAAAAGCTGGAAGGTGGTCAGCGGCCGGAACATCACTGACAGTGAGGCAAAAGGCTCGGCGAAGGTCTGTCTTGTGGGCCGGACGGTGGCCGACGAGCTCTTCGGCGAAGGGGTGGACCCCACCGGTGAGACGGTCCGCTTCAAAAACATCCCTTTCAAGATAATAGGCGTACTGGGCGAGAAGGGACAGAACAGCTTCGGGCAGGACCAGGACGATGTTCTGATAGCGCCTTACACCACTGTCCAGAAAAGGATCCTTGCCCAGACCCACATACAGTCAATACAGATGTCGGCCCGTAGCGCGGAGGAGTCTGCCCTGGCGCAGACACAGGTGGAAGAGGTACTCAGGCGCACCCATAAGCTGCGCGAGGATGAGGACAATGATTTCATGATCAGGACTCAGGAGGAGCTGTCGACTACTATGACCTCCGTCACTGAAATACTTACCATCCTGCTGGGTGCCATCGCCGGGATATCACTGCTGGTGGGCGGCATAGGAATAATGAATATCATGTATGTATCCGTCACTGAACGAACCAGGGAGATAGGCCTGAGGATGTCGATCGGCGGGCGTGGCGTGGATATACTCCTGCAGTTTCTGATCGAGTCAATATTGCTCAGTGTCTTCGGAGGCCTGATAGGCATACTACTCGGTTTTGGCGCCTCTGCCATTGTGGAGGCCCTTACCTCATGGCCGATAAGCGTCATGTGGGGATCGGTCATACTTGCTTTTGCAGTATGTACTGTGATAGGTGTCTTTTTCGGATGGTATCCTGCCCGCAGGGCTTCCAGCCTTGACCCGATTGATGCCCTGAGGTTTGAATGATAATTGAACCGGATTCATTAGCTTTGATGAGAATATGAGGAATGATTCAATGATAAGAAAGAGAAAGGGGCTCCCGGTGCTGCTTCATTTAACAGGATGGATAATACTATTCATTCTGCCGCAGTTCCTTATCTCGGGCGGCATGTTCAATGATGAACGCACCACCAGGATCGTACTCTTCAATACCCTTGTCTTTGTCATCCTCTTCTATGCCAATTACCTGTGGCTCGTACCTTTACTGGCACAGAAGGGGAGATGGCTTACCTTCCTGGTGCTGGCAGCAGCACTGATAGTAGCGCTGGGCTATGCCTCCGGTAAGTTCTACGAGAATCTCTTCGCACCGCCGCCTGAGGTGAGAGAACGCATCAGGGAGACGGAGCAGGGGCCATCGCGTGACGACCATGGCAGGCGGCGGGGAGAGGGGATGGCGATCTATAATTTCTTCATCACATCATTCCTTGTCTCAGGATTCGCCGTGGGAATGAGATATGCCGAGAGCGCAGTCAGGAAGGAGGAGGAGATAAAGGAGCTGGAGAAGGAGAAACTGGACTCAGAACTGGCGCTTTTAAAGAACCAGGTCAGCCCGCATTTCTTTTTCAATACGCTGAACAACATCTATTCTCTTATTGAGATAAACGGGAAGGATGCGCAGGAGGCCGTACTCAGTCTTTCGAAGATGATGCGGTACATGCTCTATGAGTCAGAACAGGGGAACACGAAGCTCAGCCACGAGATAGAGTTCATGAATGGTTATATTGATCTGATGAAGCTAAGGATGAGTGACCGTGTAAAGCTCACGGTCAGCTGGCCCGCGGAGTATGAAGATCTCGATCTGCCTCCGCTGCTTTTCATCCCGTTTATCGAGAACGCTTTCAAGCATGGTGTAAGCTATCAGGGCAACTCCTTCATAGATATTTCATTGAAGTCGGACGGCGGCCTTATCTCCTTCACTGCACGCAACAGCATCAGCAGGTCCGTTGGCAGTGCGCCACAGGCTGCCTCGGGAATAGGACTTGAGAATGTAAGGAAGAGACTGGCATTACTTTTCCCCGGACGTCATGAACTGATGATTGATGACGGGGAATCTGTCTTCACTGCTGAACTGACATTAAAAACATAGACACCTGAAGAGATGATCAGGGTTGTTACCATAGATGATGAGCCGCTGGCGCTGCAGCTGGTTAAAGGTTATGTAGAAAAGACCCCTTTTCTTGAACTTGCCGGCGCTTTTGACAACCCTGTTGAAGGTGTGGCATTTATAGGATCATCAGATGTTGACCTCGTTTTTCTTGACGTCCAGATGCCTGACCTAACAGGCACGGAGCTGGCCAGGGTCATCAGCGGCGGACCGAAGGTGATCTTCACCACAGCTTATGAGAAGTATGCACTGGAAGGCTTCAGGCTTGACGCCGTTGATTATCTTCTTAAGCCATTCAGTTATGCCGAATTTCTTAAGGCAGCGCAGAAGGTGGAAAAACTTATTGATCTTGAAAGGAGAGATCTTCCGGAGCTGGAGGTGAAGAACGATTTCCTCTTTATCAAGTCAGACTATAAGATCAGGCGTATTAATTTCTCAGAGATACATTACATTGAGGGACTGAAGGATTATGTCAAGATCTTCCTCAACGGGGAGAAGAAGCCAGTTCTTTCACTCTCCACCCTGAAGGCACTGGAGGCCAGGCTCCCCGGCGATCGGTTCATGCGGGTGCACAGATCTTACATTGTCAATCTTGAGACGGTCAGGGTCATTGAGCGCAACCGCATTGTATACGGTGATGTCCGTATTCCCGTCACAGACCAGTACCGGGAGAATTTCCAGAAGTTCCTGGAACGGAATTTTTTATAACCCTTGCCACTATCTCACCGGGATTCTATAGTCCGGGAAGAATTTAACTATTATTAACATATATGGTATAATATTTGATAGATATTAAGCCAGAGGCGCCTCTTTATTAACAATAATAATCTAAAATTATCGTAATGAAGAGGAATGAAAAACAGATTCCCGGGTTTGATGATATCATCTTCCGGGACCGAAACAAGGAGTACGGGGCATATGACCTCCGGCGGCGCTATGGCTCCACAATGAGCATCTCGATTGTGGCAGGACTGATCTTTAGCTTTTCAATGGTTCTGGTGCCTTTTTTTACATCTGATCACACCGGCAGTCAACCTGGTGATCAGATATTTATCACTGCTATGGTTGATACTGACCTGGCAAACCCGCCGGTTCCCCCTGAGCCACCGGCACCCCCGGCACCCCCGTCTGACATGATGAAGAAGCTTCAGTTCGTACCACCGCAAATAGTAGCTGATGAACTGGCGATTACAAGTACGCTGATGACTGCCGCTGACCTTAGCACAGTGATTACCGACGGCGATGCCACGGAGATTGTTCCTGAGATAACGGAGGATCCTTATCCTGTAATTCCGGTTGATGAGAAGCCTCAGCTGATAGTCAAGGAGATGCCTTCGTTCCCCGGAGGGGAGGCTGCTTTGCTGCAGTATATCAGTGAGCAGATCAGGTACCCGGAAGAAGCGCTGGTGAACCGGATACAGGGTACCGTCATACTCAGGTTTGTTGTAAGCTCTACCGGAGACATAAAAGATGTGGAGTTGATCAGGAGTGTGAATCCGTTGCTCGATGATGAGGCCATAAAAGTTATTTCAGGAATGCCTCGGTGGAAACCCGGCAAGCAGGAGGGACGGCCGGTACCGGTCTACTTTGTCATACCCGTGGTATTCAGGATCCAATAAAAGCGGAGGGAATTTCTAATCACCGATGCTTCGGCAACGGTCAGCCAGGGCAACAGTGCACAATACCTCCTGGTTGGCCGTGTGCCAGAAGCAGCAGGTCAGGTGATCATTGACGATGCCGGCAGCCTGCAGGAAAGCATAGCAGATGGTTGTCCCAACAAAGGAAAAGCCTCTCTTTATTTTCATCTTAATCCGAACCGGTATGAAAGTTTGGCTACAAAAACATTGTGTGGCCTTGGTCCGGTGAACAGATATTCTGCCTGCGAATTCAGGTCGAAGAGGCCGTCAGCATCGGAATATTCCCTTGTTTGTGACCAGACCAGGTAGGCTGTCGATCCCGGGCGAAACTCCCAGCGGATAACCAGGTTATGCAGGAATTCGCTGACCCTGAAGTCGGGATTTTCGAAAGAGTAGTCAATGAACGAATCATGGTTTTCATCAATGCTGTAGGTCCTCTGCATTATGGCATATTGAAGTTCCCCGGAACCAAAGACCTCGTATCTGTTGTCATACTCCCCGGCAGCCGGGTCTGTTATTCGCTTGAATTTGCCGTACTTCCCGGACCCGAAGAATGGTTGGCCCCAGTACTGTATCGTCAGGTCAGGTGTGATGTTGTAATCGACTCTCAGCGATAGGCTCAGTATCTTCTGATCGATTGCGCCAAAGATATATCTTGGAGTATATACCCCGCTTGTTGCAGAGACGGTGGTTATATACTGCATCTCATCCCGGGTCCTGCTCCATTCCGGTTCGGCGCTGATTGTAAGGGTATTGAGCGGCCGGTATTCAAGCTCAAAACTCATGCTGTAACTTGTCCGTACATCTTTAAATGTCCTGTAGAACCTGAAATCGATCTCACCCGAGAGCTTCTTCCGCCAGTCGGAATCGATACTGCCCCCGATGTAAAGCTGCCCGGGCATCTTCATGGCCGGTCCGCCCCTGAGCATGAGATTGTCTGTTTTGGGACTGTTCAGCTGGCCGGATATGAAAGAGCTCCACTGGTTTGTGTAACGTGCTGACCACGATTGTGATACGGACAACTTATTGACATTGCCTCCGAAGTCCATAATGTGTATGAGATTGGTTCCGAAAGACATGTTATTGAAGATGCCGAAAGGTTTGTAGATGCTGTAGTTTATCACCCCCACGCCAAGATACTGATCTGCAACCTGCATGTAACCAATGTCATTCAATTCCAGACCGGGTGATTTCCAGGCGGAGAGATAAAGAAACTGCCAGTTTCCGCCAATCTTGCCTGCCATCAGGTTGCCACCGAAACCGCTAAGCGAGGTGCGCGTCGGATCATATTCGATATAATCGGCATCAGGCCTGCTGAAGTTATGTATTATTGAACGTTGTGTACGGGCAATTGCGTTCTCTGTTCCTGTCACATTACTGAAGGCAGTACGTAACTGGAAAATATAATTCATTTTTCCGAAATACTGCCATCCAGCAATCGTATGGTACTGGTACCCATTGCTCCGATAATCGTTTTTCCTTCGTTGAAGTCTTTCTGCACTCTCCCCACAGTGAAATTTGTCAGGGGCTCGGCGGTGCGGTATGAGGTCTCCTCGGTCTGGTCATTATAGATTTTAGTGTTCACCTGCGAGGTGAAGGCCTCTATGGCGCCGACTGACCATCCGCCGGCCGACTTGCCTGTCAGTTTCGCGGCTCCGATTATAGGTGTAAAGGATGGGGTCCATGAGAATTCGTCTTCACCGGGAATGTAACTCATCCGTGGGCTTCGGCCTATACGCCTTGAATAAAAAAGGTTGTCATTTCCCTCGTCACCACCACCAATGCCAAGGTTATATGAGGTGATGTTCTTTCCCTCGATGAAGAATGGTCTCTTCTCGCGGAAATAGGTTTCGAAGGCTGTCAGGTTAACCTCAGAAGGGTCGGCTTCAACCTGCCCGAAATCGGGATTCAGTGAGAGGCTTAGAATCATATTGTTGGTAACTCCTATCTTGGCGTCAAGGCCCGCACTGGCTGTGAACCCGGATCCGTCCTGCCAGGGATTACCCGCCTCTCCCTGATAGGTTTCGAGTTTGGTGACACCGTACGGTGTCAGGTCAAACAGTGTTCTTGGTTTGATATTACTCAGTCCGTGAAGAAGTCCGGAGTTATGTATGCGGCCCGACGCATTCCGGGCTATGGGCTGCCACAGGTCAGTCTCATTGTGCCGGTATATTTCCCTTATCACTTCAAATCCCCAGACCTGGTGTTCTGTGTTTGAAAAACGCAGTTGGGTAAGGGGTATTCTCATTTCTACAGCCCATCCCCAGTCATGGATTGCTGTTTTCACATACCAGATGGGGTCAAATGATTCATCCTCGTTCTTACCGTCATCGGTATATATCAGGTCATCCTTGACACCGGCGGCGCTCACGCCGAAGCCGAATGCCGTACGCTGGTCAAAGTAAGAATCAAAAGCAACGACCACCTCATCACCGTCAGTATCGTCACGCCGCGTCATCCTTGAGACAATACTGTCAGGAGCTGTATCCCAGGCTTTTATGGCAACATATATGTTGTTGTCGTCATAAACAAGTTTGAATTCCGTCTTCTGCTTTACCGGGGCGCCTTCCGAAGGTTCAAACTGCAGGAAATCTCCACTCCATTCACCCTGCATCCATGCTTCATCATCGAGATCACCGTTGATTGCAGGAGGATTTGTTATCAGGGTGGCCGTATATACCCGCTTTTCATAATCCTGGCCAACTACCGCAAATGGCAGTAATACCAACAATATGAGAAGGCATTTTTTCATAAGAGCAGGACTACAGACATTCAGTTTTAGACCTATCAAATGTATGAAAATTAATTTGCCTTACACAGGAGATGATTTCAATGAAAAAAAGAGCGGAGGAAAATTTCCCCCCGCTTCTCAGGACCTGCATGCGCAGACTCTTATCTTAGACCAAACCTGTATGTGAATTTTACAAGGAATACATTGTGAGGTTCATTCTCAGAATAGAGGTTGTCAAGATTCTGATTTAGTGAGAATGAGCCGGTGTTGTCACCGTAGCTGCGCGTCTGCGACCAGACGAGATAGACGGTTGACCCCGGACTGAACTCCCAGCGTGCAACCAGGTTCGACAGGAACTGATCGAAGTTATTGTCCGGATTGTCGAAACTGTAGTCTATTGTACCGTCATTATTATCATCCACATGGTAAACGTTCTCTCCCTGATCGAACTCCAGCTCGCTCTCTGTGAGAAGATGGTAGCGATCCTCCAGGTCTTCTGCCTTCGGATCGGTTACCACCTTGAACCTGCTGTAATCCATTGCAGCCAGGAAAGGCTGTCCCCAGTACTGGATTGAAAGCTCCGGGGTGATATTATAATTCAGTCTCAGGGACATGCTTACTATCTGCTGGTTTATCTGGCTCAGCAGGTAACGGTCGCCTTCGTCAATATACTTAACATACTGGAGTGTGTTCATGCGTATTGAATATGAAGGTGAAAGGGTTACTGAAAACGACTTGCCCGGATTGGCGGTCAGGTTAAATCCGACGGCGCTGCGGTCCGAGGCTTCTTCGCTTCCTTTTGCACCATTTAACCAGAACGAAAAGAAGATCATTTTCGACTGGCTTGAGCCAACATTCAGGAACCAGTTAAGGTTGGAAGGATGGAGCATAGAGGGGCCTCCCCGAAGAAGAGTATTGGAAAGTGAGTTGCCTTCATAATTGGCGCCGATACTTGTCCACCACAGATTTTTGTATTCAGTGTAGATATTCATGTTACCTCCGGTGAAGAGATGTGTTCCCCCGAAGTCCCATGCGGTCCAGAAGTTGACATTTGGCCTTATCCTGCGGAAGATGCTGAAGGGCTTGTCAAATTCATAGGCAGACCATAGACCTGTCATGATGGCATCAGCGCTCTGCAGGTAGCCAAGGTCATTCAGGTCGAAGCCGGGCGATTTTAAATAGCCGAAAGCAGTGAATTTCCAGTGGCCGCCCACTTTCCCTGCCTGGATGTTCCCGCCGTAGCCATTCAGCGAGGTGCGTGACGGGTCAACATCGACATAGTCTGCATCCGGTCTCTGGTAAAAGTGTACCGGGGAGGTTTGCAGCTCTTCTATCGCCTCACTGTTGCCGGTAAGGTTACTGCCTGCCATGGAGGCCGACAGGTACCACTTGCGCTCATCACCGAAGAAGTGTGAAAAATCAAGTCCTGCAGTATTGGCGTTATTTACCAGCGCGTCTATGCCGGTGCCGTCAAGAAAGCGGTGTGTGTTTGTGAATCCTCCCCCGATGACCGTCTTGCCGCCACCATAGTCTTTCATGACTCTCGAAACGAAGTAGTTGGTCAGCGGTTCTACCGTCTGCCATGATCTCTCGCCATCTGTGTCTACCTCGGCCTTCCCTTCCGCCGTTACGGCCTCCAGAATCCCCACCGACAGCCCGTCCGGCGTTTTACCGGTTAGTTTGGCAGCGCTGATGATGGGGGTGTTTCGCGGTACCCTGGCATACTCATTGTCGTCTGTTTCGACCCAGATATGCGGACTTCGGCCTATCCTTCTGGAATAGAACAGGTTGTCATAGCCAATGTCGCCGTCTCCAATGCCTGTTTTGAAGCTGGTGATGTTATTTCCCTCGATGAAAAACGGCCTTTTTTCTTCGAAGAATGTCTCATAAGCCGTGAGGTTGACCTCGGACGGGTCGGCCTCCACCTGCCCGAAGTCAGGGTTTACTGTGAGATCAAGTGTCATATTGTTGGTGATGCCGAACTTGGCATCGAGGCCGCCGTTGTATTTCCATGCAGTGCCCGTGGCGAAGGGATTGCCATCTTCTCTTTCAAAGGTCTCCAGGCTGCCTACCACAAACGGGGTTATATCTGCCTGTTTTCGGGGCTTGATACCTGTCAGGCCCGTCAGCTCGCCGAAGTTATGTACCAGGCCGGAGGAGTTGTTGTCAATATGCTGCCAGACTGATAACTGCTGACTCCGGAAGAGACGCCGAAATACCTCTACACCCCATGTGCCTCCGTCAGATATTCTGAATCTAAGCTGTGTCAGAGGGATTCTCATCTCGGCTGCCCATCCCCAGTCATACATTCTTGCACCGGTAAACCATATAGGGTCCCATGTATCATCCTCCAACTGACCGTCCCTGGCCCAGATGAAGTCATTCTTCACCCCGGCGGCATTAGTGAGGAAGGTAAAGCCTGTCTGGCGGTCGAAATAGCTGTCAAAGGAGATGCCCACAAAATCTCCTTCACCGTTATCACGTCTTGAAATCCGCCTTACGATACTGTCGATACTGGTGTCATAGGCTTTGATGGCAACATAGATATTATTCTCGTCAAAGAGTATCTTGAATTCTGTCTTCTGAGAAGGCGGGGCACCGTTATGAGGCTGGAACTGAATGAATTCGCCTTCCCATTGGCCTGCTTGCCAGGCAACATCTTCAATTGATCCGTCAATTGCCGGAGGGCTTGAGGTAAAAGCTGTTGAGTAGGTTCTCTTCCGGAGTGTGTCCTGCGGGTGGGGCTGCGTGTTGCCCTGCGGGGTGTCATGCGCGCTGACCATGATGCACATCAATGCGACACATGCTGCTACAGCAATTCTTTTCATGGCGGTAAGGTTAAAAGTCCAAAAATGCAAGTCCGTAATAAAGACCCTCCGGAGGTGATGAGTGCTGCATCGCAGGCTTATTTAGAACAGGTACTAATAATAAGGCAATAGGCAGTAGGCAGTAGGCAATAGGCAAAAGGAAGTAGTGGAATTTTCGATTTCAGATTTTCGATTGTCGATTTAATCGCAAATCGCAAATCGCAAATCCTTGAGACCTTAGGGACTTTCGACTTTACAGACTTTAGGGACTTTCGACTGATCAGAACAACTCGTAACTGTTGCCCGTGTGGGCCAGGAATTTGAAAAGTCCTTCCCGGGGGATGATGAGCGAGGCGGTATTGGTGTTTGGATGAAAAGAGAGCCTATCATGGCTGAGGAGGGTCTTGTCAATAAAGAGGTGTACATGTTGTGACTGGTCATTGATGAGACCAAACGGCGAGACGGAGCCCGGAGTGAGTCCGAGGTACTGCATCAGCCTCCTGTCAGATGCAAACGATAGCTTTCCCTGGTGCAGCTTCTGTTCAAGATCTCTGATATTTAGCTGAGAGCTGTAATAGAGAATAACAAGGTAATGCCTGTCGCCCTTATGGTTTCGGAAGAAGATGTTTTTGCAGTGTCCCGACTCGATTCCAGCCCAATACTTCATTGCCTCCTCCACGGTGGGCACCGGAGGATGTTCAATATACTCGTATGGTATCTGAAGACTATCCAGCAGAGCGTACAGTTCTGCCGGACCTCTCATTTAGCGTCCCTGGTTTTGGCACAGTATTTAAACGGGAGCTCACATAGAAGTGCCAGATCTTCTCCTGCCTCGCGGAGATCGGTGTCCTCCTCATCGTAATACCATTCGATGTCCACGGGCACACCGTCGGAGTTCAGCTGTTTTAATTGAGTAAATATATCAAAGAGGAATTTAGCCGACGATGAATTGAAATATTCCAGGTCAAGCATGAAGCGCAGAGGCTTGCTGTCGGTATAGGGACTGCTTTTCCGGACCCCGGCAACGAACTCCTCCAGCCATTCCAGGACAGGGTAGTAAAGTCCACGGACATCTTCAGGGGCTGATTTGCCTGAGATTACGAATTTATTCTCTTCCGGTGAAAGAATAATTTCCGGAGTAAGATCAGTTGCTTTGTGTACGAAGCTTTTCATTAATCCCCATTTTATGCAAAAATTGCATTTTTTTTACAAACGTCAAAACTTGTCTTCATCATATGAGCCCCGTCCCTTCGTTGTCAGGGATGTACCCAAGATCTTCCTGCAGGTCAGGTCCTTTTGCCGCAGTAACGGCCAGAATGTCACATCGCTCATTCTCAGGGTCATTATTATGTCCCTTAACCCACCTGAACGTTACATGATGACGGCGGTACACCTCAAGAAACCGGATCCACAGATCAGGGTTTTTCTTCTTTGCAAATCTTTTTATCTCCCAGGTGAAAAGCCACCCCTTGTTGACGGCATTTACCAGGTATTGTGAGTCGGTGTGCAGTCTTACCACTGTGCCGTTGCGTTTCAGGGCTTCAAGCGCGACGATGGCTGCAAGGAGCTCCATACGATTGTTTGTGGTGAGCCTGAATCCGCCTGAGAGCTCCTTACGGTGGCTGCCCGAGATGAGAACCACACCGTAACCGCCAGGTCCGGGATTACCGCTACAGGCTCCGTCGGTATAGATTATTACCTCATCAGCCATTGGGCAGGGTGATGCCTGTATTGTTGATGAAGAGCCTCACGGCGATTGCTAAAAGGATGACACCGAAGAACTTCTTTAGGATTTGCAGTCCTGTAATGCCCAGCAGGCGTTCAATTCTTGAGGTAAGCCGCAGAGCGAAATATACGATAATCATATTCAGCAGGAGCGCAATCAGTATGTTGATCGTTTCGTACTCTGCCCTCAGTGAAAGGATTGTAGTTATGGATCCTGCGCCTGCGATGAGTGGGAAGGCGATGGGGATTATGGTACCGCCACCGGGAGAGTCATGCTTGAAGAACTCGGCTCCGAGAACCATCTCCATCCCCAGGAGGAAGATGATGAATGAACCTGCGATGGCAAATGATCCGGCATCAATACCGAAAATACCGAGAAGCTTCTCGCCGAAGATCAGGAATGCCAGGAGTATCAACATAGAAACCACAGTTGCTCTTCCCGCATGCACTTTACCTGCCTTTGCCTTGATATCCAGGATTATAGGAACAGATCCCGGGATGTCAATTATGGCAAAAAGGACCATAAAACTGGCTACTATCTCAAGAAAATCAAACTGCATATTTAGAATTTTTGCAAAGATAGTCAAATCAGGCAGTAGGCAATAGGGAGTAGGCAGTAGTGGTTTCGGTCCGCAGTCAACAATCCTGATTGGCACCTGCTGACCGCCGCGTATTTTTGCCTATTGCCTATTGCCTATTGCCTACTGCCTATTCTCTACTGCCTATTCCCTGATATCCATCTCCTTCAGGAGGTGGCCGGCTCCTGAGTAGATGTCAATCACCCAGAGCACGTAGCGGATGTCAACATTGATACACCTCTGCAGATCGGGCTCAAAGGCAATGTTACCCGTCATGGCCTCCCAGTTGCCGTCGAAGGCAAGGCCGATAAGCTCACCGTTACCGTTGATAACAGGACTGCCGGAGTTGCCGCCGGTGATGTCATTGTCGGTGATGAAGCAGACAGGAAGGTGTCCCTCAGGCGCTGCATAACGGCCATATTCCTTCTTGTTGTTCAGCTCTATCAGACGTTCCGGCAGGTCAAACTCATAATCGCCCGGCTGATACTTCTGCACTACGCCGTCGAGTGTTGTGAACCAGTTGTAATGAACGGCATCATACGGGTAGTAGTCCTGCACTTTACCGTAAGTGAGCCTCATGGTCGAGTTGGCATCGGGATACTGTGTCTTGTCAGGCATGTATTCCATGACGCCGGCCAGGTAAGTACGCTGTCCCTTTGACATGTCGGCATTGAATCCTTCGAGATCTTTCTGGAGGGATGTCCGGACATCATTCACCGATTTGGCGACGATAAATGCGGGATCCCTCTGCAGAATCTTAAGACTTGGCGCTGAAAGAAATGCATTGAATTTGTCAGTTGAGGTAAAGATCGACTTTGCAAAGATGTTTTCTACAAATGCATCCACGTTACCCTTGAATTTCTTGTCGATAAGTGCATAGAAATCCGGCCAGTATTTGGGATCGATGTCCTCCTTATAGAGGTTTATCATGGCTTTTGTCATCTTCCGGTCGGTAGGATAGTTATAGTCGCCATAGAAACTGTCAAGGTTTCTCTTCATCCTGTCGATCATCCCTGCAGTCCTGTCCGCATCCTTGCCGGCGAGTAGTTCCTCGAGAATGGTCATCTGGCTTGCAAAGCCAATCAGTTCGGTTGAGCCCCTGAAGACCTCCGTAATGTACTGAAGTGCATTGTATTTTTCCTCCCTGCCTTTAACGGCATTTTCAATTAGAGAGAGTGTATTTCCGTATATTACTATGCGGTCAGGGTCAGCGTTGACCCATTTAATGAAGTCGGCCTCAAATGCAGCCTTCTTCTCTGCCGTGCGCAGCCGTGTAAGGCCTTCATTCTGACCGATGGAGAATTTCCAGTAGTTAGATGAGCCTGCATATTTTGATGCATACTGTATGTTAACCTTCGGATCGGCCATCATATCTTCCATCCATATATCCTGGCGCTCACCGCGGATTTTTATCCTGTTGGCATTAGTGATCCTCATTGCCTCATCCACCTCGTAGGAGGTCATGTAGCGTGTGGTGCCTCCGGGGTATCCCATCACCATGGCGAAGTCATCCTTCTGCAGGTTCTTGATGGAGACGGGGAGATAATGCTTCGGTTTCAGAGGAATATTGTCCTTTGAGTACTGTGCCGGTTTGCCATCAGGACTCATATATACCCTGAACACGCTGAAGTCGCCTGTATGACGGGGCCACATCCAGTTGTCAGTGTCATGGCCGTATTTGCCAATTGAATTGGGAGGTGTGCCAACGAGTCTGACGTCGGAGTAGACCTCATAGACCAGCAGGAAATACTGGTTGCCGCTATAGAACGGTGCCACGCGGGCGTTATAGTTTGTCCCTTTGGTTGCTTCTCCGGTGATGGCAGCACTCTCGGCCATTATGACCTCGCGGCGTGCAGCTTCAGTCATATCTGCGCCGGTCTTGCCCAGCACCCTTTCACTGACGTCCTCAATACGCACCAGGAAAGTGACGCTGAGGCCCGGATTGGGGAGTTCCTCTTCATTTGACATGGCCCAGAAGCCGTTGTTCAGGTAATCATGCTCCACGGTGCTGTGGTTCTGAATCTGGCCGTAACCGCAGTGGTGGTTGGTGAGCAGGAGGCCGTGAGGTGAAACGATCTCACCCGTGCAACCGCCGCCGAATATTACTATTGCGTCTTTCAGGCTGGCTTCGTTGATGCTGTATATATCTTCTGCAGACAGCTTCAGGCCCATCTCGGTCATGGTGCCGATATTAAGTTTTTCAATCAGCGGCAGCAGCCACATTCCTTCGTCAGCCCTTGCCTGTGAGGCTGAGAAAGTAATAAGGATAATGATAACGGATAAAAATTTTCTCATGAGTAATTTGGGTATTAATTTTTGCGAAAGGCCAAAGATATCAAAATACCCTGTCGGGAAAACTGAGAAAAACCGATTTTAACATTTTATAAGAAAGGGAGTTCCTGCTGCAAGTCAAGGAGGTGGAACGAGAGCCGGTGCCATGGTGTGGTGCCGTATTCAGCTATTGCCCGGCGGTGAGCACGGGTTGGATAGCCCATGTTATGGCGCCAGCCGTAATGGGGAAAGTGTGCATCGAGCTCTTCCATGAAGCGGTCGCGTTCGGTTTTGGCAAGGATTGATGCTGCAGCTATGGAGAGGTAGGTGGCATCGCCGCGGATGATTGTATGGTGGGGGATCTCTCCGTAGGTATAGAACCTGTTGCCGTCTATCAGCAGGAGGAGGGGTGTCACCTTAAGGCCGTTGATAGCACGGTGCATGGCAGTTATTGATGCACGGAGGATATTCATGGTGTCTATCTCGGTGTTGGTGCATGAGGCGATGCTCCATGCAACGGCCCTGGTGGTGATCTCCTCGCGCAGACGCTCGCGCTGCCGGCGTGTCAGCTGTTTGGAGTCGTTGAGTTCCCTGTTGCGGTATTTCTTCGGCAGTATGACGGCGGCCGCGTATACCGGTCCTGCCAGGCAGCCCCGTCCCGCCTCGTCGCAGCCCGCCTCCCTGATGCCGTCGAGATAGTAAGGTTTGAGCATCACGTAAGTGTGTTTGTCGCTTTGGTGATGCTGTTCCACATCTCCGCGGCCGCGTTCTCCCAGGTATACCGGAGGGAGTTCTCTCTTCCCTCTTCGGCGAGGCGGCGGCGCAGCGCCTCGTCGGAGACGAGCCGTGCCATAGCTCCGGCTATGGCACCTGCGTCAGCGGGGCTGACGCAGAGCGCCGCGCCGCCGCTCACCTCAGGCAGCGACGAGCTGTCAGACAGGATGCAGGGAGTACCGCATCGCTGAGCCTCCACAACAGGTATCCCGAATCCCTCAAACCACGGCACCAGGGTCAGCGCCACAGCCCCGCCGTAGAGCCGGCGCAACACATCACGCGTGACAGAACCGGTGAATACAATGTCACTGCTGTAAGCCGATGCCTCCAGCTCCCGGTCTATCTCACGCGTGAGATAGAGCCGCCGGCCCGCAAGAAGCAGCACATGATCACTGTTACTCTTGCTCCTGAAGATATTAAACGCCCTGATCACCGCCTCTATATTCTTGCGAGGGGAGAAGTTGCTGACAAATAAAAAGTAAGGCCTTCCTCCGGTGAACTCCCGTCGCGTCGCTTCTGCTTCACCGGACATTGGAGGAGAGAAAATATCCGCAACCCCGTTGGGTACAACATCTATCTTATTTCGACTGATCCCGTATGTTGCCGAGATGTCATCCGCCGAGAACTCAGAGACAGTCGCCACCCTTATCGCCTTACGGGCAAAAAGTGGGAAATAGCGGCGGTAGAATATTCGCTCCCGAACCGGGATATCTCCCGGACGATGCTCGTGATTCAGATCGTGAATTACCGGAATACAGGGCACGTCAGTCCTCATCGGCATGATCCCGTCAGGGGCAACAAACAGATCGGCATCGTACCTCTTCAGTACTCCCGGAAGCAAATACTCATGCCATGCATGCCACAGCAGCGGGTGAACCGTACGCAGCGGGATAGTGACATATTCAACGTTGTCGCCTTCAACAGGCAACAGGTCATAATCCCTGTCGCCTATCAGCACAAACCGATGTTCGGGATGGTCTCTGACAATGCCCCTGACAACCTCGTGGGTGAACCACCCTATTCCGTCGTGAGGAACAGCTCTGAGAGTACGTGCGTTAATGGCAATTATCATAATCCGTTGCCGCTTCTGAATTACAAATGTGGTAATTAATTTATAAATTGTCATTCTTTTGGAAAAAGTGAGACGGAGATCACCTTGAGGCGAAAATTCCTGATAAATATTGCTTTCCTGCTGGCGGTTAGTGTTGTGGTCAAGGCATCCTGGGTGCTTGGCATTGACCGTACTGTTCAGAATGTTGTGGGTGAGGCTGCCTATGGCAGCTATTTCTCTCTGTTCAGCTTCTCAGTACTTTTTACTCTGTTACTTGACATGGGACTGTCAGGGTTCAACAACAGGGCTGTCTCGGCTGATCCTACCAGGGTGAAGCTCTATTTCGGCAATGTACTTCTTCTCAGGCTCCTTCTTACTGTAACATATTTCCTGGTCACTATGACCGTGGCAGTGGCTCTCGGATATTCAGGGAGGCAGATCTCCCTTCTGGTGGTGCTGATGGTGAACCAGGTGATGGTTTCAATGATCCTCTGGCTTCGGTCAAACATAAGCGGAATGCAGTATCTCTTCCTCGACAGCCTTCTCTCTGTGGCCGACAGGCTGGTTATGATCATCATCTGTTCGTTTCTTCTATGGGGAGGAGTGACACAGGACCCCTTCAGGATAGAATGGTTTGTCTGGTCGCAGACAGCAGCCTGTTTCATTGTCATGTGCGTGGCCCTGGTCATCGTAATAAGAAAGGGAGATGTATCCGGGGTCAGGCCTGATGCAGGTGTTCTGAAGAGCATCATCACCGCCGGGTTCCCCTATGCCGTTGTGGTGTTTGCAATGACACTCTACTGGCGCATCGACACGGTGCTGCTCGAGAGGCTTCTGCCTGACGGCGCGCAGGAGGCAGGCGTCTATGCCCAGGCCTTCAGGCTCTTTGATGCCTTTGCAATGATTCCGGTGATGTTCGGCGGACTCCTGCTTCCCATAATGTCAAAGGAGCTGTCGGCGGGCAATAATATAAAGCCACTGGCCACCACGGCCGGCAGGATGCTGCTGGCCCCGCTGGGCGTCGGTGCCGTGACACTTGCCTCATTCCCGGGCGAGATCCTTGACCTTCTGTATGTTGCACCGGCCACAGGCGCCATACAAGCCTTTATATTCCTGATGCTGGCGCTCATACCGGTGGCCATAATATATATCTTCAGCACAATGCTTACGGCAGCCGGCAGCTTCAGGCTGCTTGGAATGATAACCCTGGGAGGGATGGTGCTGAACATCACGCTTAACCTTTTTGCCATTCCGTCACACCAGGCTGCAGGGGCAGCCTTTTCAGCGCTCATCACCCAGGCTGCCGTGGCTATTGCATGTGTTGTGGCAACGGAGAAGACCATGTTCAGGACTGTGGCCGTCAAAAGCGTGATGCTCTACCTTTTCATGCTGTTACTAACCTTTGTTGCCGGCCGGTTATTAATGCTTTTGGGAATGCCATGGATGGCCTCAGCGGCTTTACAGTTTATCGCCGGCATATCGGTTGCACTGACCTTCAGGATGATTGAGCCTCTCAAAAGCCTGAAACTGATACTTGAGAGGCCCGATTCTACATAAAAAATGTTATTTTTGGCTCGGATTATACAACGTTGTGTGGTATGAAGGGATTGTTAACAGGTATTTTCCTTGCGCTCACGTGCTCGCTAGCTTTTTCACAGAAGGCTTATAACCTGTCGCACCAGGTTCTTGTGCCGGCGGGCAATCTTGTGACCCTGACCGGAAAAACATACCAGCAGACGGTTGGCGAGACTGCGGTGGAGGTGTCACTTCCTTCCTTCTACAATATTTCACAGGGATTTCAGCAGCCCAGGTTCATTCCCGCAAAATCACTTCCTGTACGCGAAGGGAACGGAGTCGATTTCTTCCCGAATCCACTTACCGAACACAATAACCGCATTTTGCATATCAGGATGTACGGCATTCTGGGCAGGCACTATAAGATCACCGTCATCAACCTAATCGGTTCGCTCTTATACACAAATGATCTCGATCTTTCACCGGATCATGATTACATTCTTGACATTAATATGGATCATTATGCGAACGGGATATATATTGCAACCGTAATAAGTTCAGACGGTGTTATAAACAGGTCATTTAAGATTGATAAACTGTAAAGCGAAAGGTATGAGAAGGGTCTGTACTATAATTCTGGCAATTCTGACAGTAATAATTGCCGGAACACAAATTGCCGGTGCACAGAATACTGTCCCCGGAGGAATCAATTACCAGGCGGTAGCCCGCGACAATAACGGGGATGAGTTGGTCAACACGGATATTGAGGTCAGGTTTTCAATAAGAACCGGTTCTCCTTCAGGACCGGTGGTCTACCAGGAGGTATTTACAGGCGTAACGACTTCAAGATACGGTGTTTTTTCACTCATTATCGGGAAGGGTGAACCCGTGCTTGGCACTTTTACTGAGATAGACTGGTCCACAACGAACCATTATCTTCAGGTTGAGGTCAAGTTCGAGAATATTTTCATGGACATGGGCACGATGCAGTTCATGGCAGTTCCCTATGCGCTCTATGCCGCCAAATCACTTGAGCCAGGCCCGCAGGGACCTCCGGGGCCCAAAGGTGATACGGGTGACCCTGCCACTGATGATCAGACTCTAGAGTACGATAGAAATTCCAGAGAGCTTTCTATTATTGGTGGAAATGAGGTTACTCTCGATACTGAAGTCGCTTTCAGGGCAATAAATACGTCTGAAATCAATACACTCAATGGCCAGCAGGTGAAACTTGTCTTCGATGATTGTACAACCACTCCAAATTTTAATATTGGGGGATATTATAATACAGCCTTAGGTGAGTTCAAGCCACCTACAGATGGGATATATACATTTAATGTATCGGTCGATTTGATGCCTTATGCAAAAGTTATTGTAAAAGTTGACGATCGAGAGGAGGTAGTAACAAATTCATTTACATCACCCGGTAGATATATGGGCAGCATCACTTTAAAACTTGCCTCATCCAATACAATTACAGTATGGGTATTACAACAATCCGGCTATGACTTACCAGTACTTAGCGGAGGCTATTTTTCAGGCTTCAGGGTGTATTGAACATTGTCTTATAGTGCCCGCTTGCAGGCTGTCTGGCCCTTACTTACCTGCCTTCCTGAAGACATTCCACATCGGTACTTTCTTCATGTATTCTGAATAGTCTTTACCGAATTTCCTAATGTTGTATTCACTTTCCTTCCTGGCTGCCATCCAGAAGCAGAAAAGTGATAAGAGGCTTAGGATCAGTGAAACAACAGACTGAAAGACCATAGTCATTGCCATACTCCATATTGCCAGCCCGAGTGTCATAGGCTGGCGAATAGACCCGTATATACCACTCTTTATTATTATCGTAGTGTCAGTGAAATCATTGCCTTTGGGCTCCCCCTTGCGACTTAGTCCTTTTATAGAACTGATCACCAGGATAGCTGAAGGAACATAGAGCAGCCATCCAATAACCTCTAACCAGGCGATATCAGAATGGTTCCAGGCTCCAGAAATGCCAACTGTCAGTTCAAGGGTCGGTACGCTGAAAAAAAGAGCTAACCCTGTATGCATATACAGTTCACTGGTTATATTATTTTTAATTGCGTGGACTATGCATAATCCGTTAGCTAGCCAGATGACAGTGCAGAGAACGATACAAATCCATAAAATACCCATAATTTTCTCCTGTTTCCGGACTTCTGGTTGCCTTATATCCTATCTGACCTGATAATGCGGCAAAGACTATTCAAAATATGTGTAAACCCGCTCGGTTATGAATACCAAGTCATATTCGTGATCTCTGAAGATAGCCCTCACCCAGTTGCCCCTATCTACCTGTTCGATTGTTAAAGTGTACAGGGATTTGATTTTCCCTTCGGCGTCAGTGAAGTTTACTTTCGACATGAACCCTGTTTCGCTATACTCTATCTCCATTCTGCCTTCCAGTGTACCGTCAGGCCCATAACCGTCTGTGGAGGTCAGCAGGCCGAGATCATTATATACGTATTCGGCTGATCCTTGCAACTCTCCCCCGGGACTGAACCCCCGCACCCTGATAGTGTCGCTGATATCCGTTCCAGTCTGATCAAACCTCTGCCTGAGGGTGTCGGTGAGGGCATCGAAACTCTCATAAAGAGTAGTCAGACCATCATCCTGCAGATTAATTATGACATATGATTTAAGTGTGTCTCCTGATCTTAGTTCAGCCCTTGTAATCAACTCGCTGACCTTAAGCATGTCCCACCGGGTGATGACATCGTCGTTTTCATCAATAGTGGTGCATGATACCAGGTTGCCGCCAGCATCAAACTCTGCCCTGTAGTCATTGGAAATTTTCATGCTGTCAATTTCATGCCTAGTAAGTCTTGCGCCCAATATATATGAGTCGCCATCCGGGATTGCCCAATAACTCTTTTCAACCACAGATTCAACCTTTCCGTTCAGTTTTTCCTGGAAAGTAGAGACTGGCGTGAAGTCGCCCAGCCTGGTGTAGGCATCCGTTTGTTTTTTCTTGCAGCCGGCGGCTGCAATGAGAACTAACATTACGAGGTAAATCAGTCTTTTCATCAATCAGTTTTTTAGTTAATAATAGGAAGTAGTATGGGTTATTTGATTAAATTTATAATCTTCAGGATTGAAATACCCATGCAATTTACAATATTTTAGGTCCCCAATTTATGGGGGCAAATAATACGAACTGAGGTTTTCGTTACGGGCTCATTTCTTAACGCTCGCCCCTCTATTGCTGACTGCTGACTGAAGACTGCTGATTGCCGACTATTGCTCCCCCATCTATCTGACTGTCCGAGTCAGGGTCATTTGAAATATGTGTAAACCCTCTCACTTATAAATGTGAAACCTTTCTGATCCTTGGTTATTCCCCTGACCCAGTTGCCCGTCTCATCATATTCATAGGTGGTGGATGTTTTAGCTGTCAGTTTCTTATACTTGTCAAAGCCAATAAACTCTGTTTCAAATCCTTTGTCCTTGTAAAAATAATCATAACTGGAACCTGCTGTGCCATCTGTCCCGTAGTACTCTACATGTGTAAGGAGCCCCAGGTTATTAAACATCATCAATATTTTTGTGCCCGGATCACCTTTTTGGTTAAAATACTTCACGGTCATAGTATCATTGAAGAAAGAGCCTTCCACCTCAATTTTCTGGATAAGGGTATCGGCCAGTGCATTGTAACCTTCATACAGAACGGGATTACCCTTTTCGTCACAGGTGATCACCTGCTTATACCTGACCGTGTCAGCTGAGATGTACTCGGATTTGGCAAGCAGGTTATTTGCTTTTGACAAACGCCATATGTCTATAACCTTATCATTTTCATCATAAGTAGTGCTGGACACAAGGTCACCGTCTGCGTCGAAAACGGCTTTGAAATCATAGGTGTACCTGATACTGTCCAATTCCTTCTTTGTTACCCTGGCTCCCTTGACATAAGTATCACCCTCAGGCATTGCCCAGTAACCTTTCTCGGTAACCGTTTCAACCTTGCCGTTAAGTTTTTCCATGTAGGTCTGGTACGGTGTGTAGATTCCCAGCCTGGTGTGATCAGCAGGCTTCTTCTCCTGGTAGCCGGCGGCTGCGAAGAGGACCAGTGCTAAAAGAGTGATGAGTCTTTTCATTTGTACGGTTTTAGTTAGTAATAGTGAATATTTGGTGTTGTGATTAACTAATTGATATTCAAGGTTGAAATAGATATGCAATTTACACCCGTAAATTGCCCTTGTCAAGAGTTTAGATAAAAAAGTCGAAAGTCCGCAAAGTCTGAAGGATTTGCGATTTGCGATTTGCGAATTTGATTAAATCGACAATCCGCCAGTGGGCGGACATAGTCGAAAATCTGAAATCGACAATTCTTTCTATTGTCAGTGCCTTAAATGACTGGCGTCCCGATCCGCCAGCCGGCGGATGCGGGATTGAGTCTCCTTCCCGACACTCCGTGTGCGGGACTCCGCCCCGATCCGCCAGCCGGCGGATGCGGGATTGAGTCTCCTTCCCGACATTCCGTGTGCGGGACTCCGCCTGTGTCGCAGCCTCAAACTGCCGACTGAAGACTCCACCAGGCCCTCCCTGCAATCTGGCTCCGTCTCCGCCAGCTGGCGGATCGGCCCTCTACTGCCTATTGCCTGAATTGACTATATTTGTGCCAAATAACCGCAACATGATTACCAATGACCAGATAAAAGACCTCATTGAGCGCCGGGATGCGTTAAGGAGGTATCTTTGACGTCGATAACCGACTTAAAGAGATAAATGAAAAAGAGGAGATAACCCGCATGCCGGGCTTCTGGAATGACCCCAAAAAAGCCGAGGAGCACATGAGGGAGATCGCCACCGTAAAGAGCTGGACAACAGCCTTCACCGCAGTGGACACCGCCGTGGATGATCTGGTAGTCCTCAATGACTTCTTCCGCGAAGGCGAGGCCACCGAAACCGAGCTGGTTCAGCAGTTTGATAAGACAATTGCCGCTATCGAGAAACTCGAGGTCCGCAATATGCTCCGGCGCGAGGAGGATCAGCTGGGCGCTGTCCTGAAGATCAACGCAGGCGCCGGCGGCACCGAGAGCAACGACTGGGCACAGATGCTCATGAGGATGTACCTCATGTGGGGCGAGAGCAACGGATACAAGATCACAGAAGCTTACTACCAGCCAGGCGATGAGGCCGGAATCAAGACCGTCACCCTCGAGTTCGAGGGAGAGAATGCCTACGGATACCTCAAGAGCGAGAACGGGGTGCACCGCCTGGTGCGCATATCACCCTTCAACTCGCAGGGCAAGAGACAGACGACATTCGCGTCAGTATACGTGGCACCGCTTGTAAATGACGACATAAAGGTGGAGATTAACCCGGCCGACATCACGTGGGAGACGTTCCGCTCATCGGGCGCCGGCGGACAGAACGTCAACAAGGTGGAGACGGCAGTACGCCTCAGACACGCTCCCACCGGACTCGTTATAGAGAACCAGGAGTCGCGCTCCCAGGGACAGAACAAGGAGAACGCCCTGCGCCTGCTCAAATCGCACCTGTATGAAATGGAGCTGAGAAAGAGACAGGAAGAGATAGCTAAGATCGAGGGGGCAAAGAAAAAGATTGAGTGGGGCTCCCAGATCCGCTCTTATACCCTTCATCCTTACAAGCTGGTGAAAGACCTGCGCACAGGATACGAGGTGGGGAACGCCCAGGCGGTCCTTGACGGAGACATCGATGAATTCATCAAGTCATACCTCATGGAGTTCGGCGGGAGCCACGGCACCTCATGATAAAAAGCATGGTTTAATCACCTGATAATCCTTTTATTTACACTTTCAGGAACAGCATACTCAATGGACAAGAAAGAAAAGTTATTTGAGAAGTTTCCACCCGTCACCACAGAGAAATGGATGGAAAAGATAACGGCTGATCTCAAAGGTGCCGATTTCAGGAAGAAGCTCGTGTGGAAAACACGCGACGGCCTTGAGGTAATGCCATTCTACAGGCAGGAGGACCTTGACAAGCTGCATCACAAGGGATTTCTTCCGGGAGACTACCCCTACGTCAGGGGATCGCGTGTATCTGACAATGGATGGCTCGTACGGCAGGATATCACCGTCAATGATTATGACGTCGCCAACACCACGGCCCTTAACATACTTATGAGAGGAGTCTCCTCGCTTGGATTTGTGATCGCAGATCCGGAATCAGTCAATGCCGATAATATATCGCGGCTGCTCAGAGGCATCCACCTTGAGAGCGTGGAGGTGAACTTCGTCACTCCGGGCATGGCAAAGGAGCTCTTCTCCGCAGTGGCGTCAGCCCTCTTGTCTGCAGGTGCAGACACCAGTAAGGTAAGGATGACCATCGCCGCCGATCCTCTCGGCCGGCTGGCTGCAAACGGCAAACTGTGCATCCCTGCTGAACAGGGTCTCGACTACCTTGCCGATCTTGTAAAAGAATCGGCCAGAGTACCGGGGATGAAATGCCTTGAGCCTTCAGGAACCGTATTCAGTAATGCCGGTGCAGGCCCTGTGGCAGAACTTGCGTTCGTCCTGGCGCTCGGAAATGATTATATGGCCGCGCTGACAGCCAGAGGCATCAAGCCCGGTACAGCAGCACGCACCATGAAATTCACCTTCGGGATCGGCCCGGACTTCTTCCCGGAGATAGCCAAACTGCGTGCTGCACGTATGCTGTGGGCAACGATTGTCAGGGCCTGGGGCCCGAAACAGGATCAGGATACCATGATGGATATTCACTCGGTCACCGGCCGATGGAACAAGACACTGTACGACCCGTACGTCAACATGCTCAGGACGCAGACAGAAGCAATGTCCGCCGTGCTGGGAGGCGCCGGGTCGATCACCGTCGAACCTTTTGACACAGTCTTCCGCAACGCTGACGAATTCTCGGAGAGGATAGCCCGCAACCAGCAGCTGCTCCTGGCTGAGGAGGCGCACCTCGACAAGGTGGCTGACCCCGCAGCAGGTTCATACTACGTCGAGGAGCTTACCTCAATGATGGCTCACGAGGCATGGAAACTCTTTCTGGAGATCGAGAGCGAGGGTGGTTTCCTGCAGGCATTGCGTAACGGAACCATCCAGAACAGAATAAAGGCTGCAGCAGACCTTCGCAAAAGCGATGTAGCAAAAAGAAAGGAGATACTTCTGGGTACAAACCAGTATCCGGCCTTCGGCGAGCATACCGCACCGTCACATGACCCGGCCAGGCTGTTTCCCGAATCTGCGCCCGCACCCAAACCCGCAACATCATCAGCAACCACCGCCTCACAGGATGAGGAGGTAATCCCTATTAAACCCTCACGTGGCGCTGAGGAGTTCGAGAGGCTGAGGCTGACAACCGAAAAGACTCAGCACAGACCCATGGCCTTCATGCTTACCATCGGTAACCCTGCTATGCGCAGCGCAAGGGCACAGTTTTCCTCCAACTTCTTTGCCGTGGCAGGGTATGAGGTGAGGAACAATAACGGCTTTGAGACAGTCTCCGAAGGCGTCAGTGCCGCATTGGAAGCCAAAGCTGATATTATTGTTATCTGCAGCTCGGATGATGAATATGCGACAATAGCACCTGAGATCTTCAGGATGACGGCAGGCAGGGCTACAGTGGTCGTTGCCGGAAACCCGCCATGCACTGATGCCCTCAAGGCCGAAGGGATTGAACATTTCATCAGCGTGCGCTCGAATGTGCTCGAGACCCTGCAGATGTTTAACAGGATACTGGGAATAAACTGATCAGAGATGAGCAAAAGACCAAAATTCACAGAGCACGACCCCTACAGGGTTTCAGCGCCATCAAGGAATATACAGAAGTGGGAGAAGGAGAATGGCGTCAGCCCAACCTGGGAGACACCGGAACGCATCCGTCTCAAGAGCGTTTATTCGCATGACGATCTCCATGGGATGGAGCACCTGAACTATGCAGCAGGACTGCCACCTTACCTTCGCGGACCCTATTCAGCAATGTACGCCATGTTGCCATGGACTATCAGGCAGTATGCCGGCTTCTCCACGGCTGAGGAGTCCAATGCTTTCTACCGCAGGAACCTGGCGGCAGGGCAGAAGGGACTTTCAGTAGCCTTTGATCTGGCCACACACCGCGGCTATGACTCCGACCACGAGCGGGTCCAGGGTGACGTGGGCAAGGCGGGCGTGGCCGTAGATTCGGTCCTCGACATGAAGATTCTCTTTGACCAGATACCACTGAACCAGATGTCGGTCTCAATGACCATGAACGGCGCAGTGCTGCCTGTCATGGCTTTTTATATAGTGGCCGGCCTGGAGCAGGGCGCAAAGCTCGAGGAGCTGCAAGGCACCATCCAGAATGACATTCTCAAGGAGTTCATGGTGCGTAACACATACATCTATCCTCCTGCCTTCTCAATGCGTATCATTGCGGACATTTTCAGGTACACCTCTGAGCGGATGCCGAAGTTCAACAGCATCTCCATCTCCGGTTATCACATGCAGGAGGCCGGCGCCACCGCTGACCTGGAGCTTGCCTACACTCTTGCCGACGGGCTGGAGTACCTGCGCACAGGGGTGAACTCAGGGCTTAACATCGATGATTTTGCCCCGCGCCTCTCATTCTTTTGGGCCAGCGGGACGAACTTCTTCATGGAGATAGCCAAGATGAGGGCAGCACGCATGCTCTGGGCAAAGATCGTAAGCGAATTCAACCCGAAGAACCCCAAGTCGCTGGCACTCCGCACCCACACCCAGACCTCAGGATGGAGTCTCACCGAACAGGACCCCTTCAACAATGTAGGGCGCACATGCATTGAGGCGATGGCGGCAGTTCTGGGTCATACCCAGAGCCTGCATACCAACGCTCTGGATGAGGCCATAGCGCTGCCAACCGACTCCTCGGCGAGGATAGCTCGCAATACACAGATATTCCTCCAGGAGGAGACCGGTATCGTCAAGGCCGTTGACCCATGGGCGGGGTCATACTATGTGGAGACCCTCACTGATGAGCTGGCACACAAGGCATGGGAACTGATACAGGAGGTGGAGAGCCTCGGCGGGATGGCCAAAGCCATTGAGTCAGGCATACCCAAGATGAGGATAGAAGAGGCAGCTGCCAGGGCCCAGGCCAGGATCGACTCCGGGGCACAGACCATCGTGGGCATCAACAAATACCGTCTTGAAAAGGAGGATCCGCTGGAGATCCTAACCGTTGACAATAGCGCCGTACGCGACTCCCAGATCAGAAGGCTGGAGCAGCTCAGGGCCGGCCGCAACGAAGAAGAGTGCAGGAAGGCTCTCGATGCCATCACCCGCGCAGTGAAATCAGGAGAGGGAAACCTCCTTGAACTGGCAGTGGATGCTGCATCAAAGAGAGCCACCCTTGGTGAGATATCATACGCATGTGAAAAAATAGCAGGGAGATATAAAGCTGTGATAAGAACAATTTCAGGAGTATATTCATCAGAATATAAGTCAGACTCAGATTTCGAGGAGGCAAAGGCCCTTGCTGCAGAGTTCGCTGCAAGAGCCGGAAGACAACCCCGGATAATGATTGCAAAGATGGGACAGGACGGTCATGACCGCGGAGCGAAGGTAATATCCACAGGATATGCCGACATAGGGTTCGACGTAGACATCGGGCCGCTGTTCCAGACACCGGCAGAAGCTGCCCGGCAGGCCGTGGAGAACGACGTGCACCTGCTGGGTGTCTCCAGCCTGGCGGCAGGACATAAGACACTCATTCCGCAGGTAATTAATGAACTGAAGAAGCTTGGCCGCGAAGATATCATGGTGATTGCCGGAGGGGTTATTCCCGCGCAGGACTATCAGTTCCTTTATGATGCAGGGGTGGCTGCCATTTTCGGTCCCGGTACCTCTGTGTCGAAAACAGCAAAACAGATATTATCTTTGCTGTTGCAGACAGTATGAGAATATTCCTGATCATAACCATAATTGCTGCCATGGCCGTCATGGCCGGATGTGGCAGTTCGCGGAAACCCCGGACCGCACCGGCAGAGCCTGCTCCCGCAGCACCCCCAGATGCGCCGGCGCCGGCAGAATCCTATCCTGAGGTGGCGCCCTTCGGCAATGCCGCTCTTGCCGGCAAACCCGGCGAAGAGGAAGCCGCCACCCCCCACGTATGGGATTTCCGCGATGCAACCACATGGCTGCTGGGCGATATCAACCCGGGGATGCTTCTTAACCGGCCTCACTCAGAATGGTTTCTTGACGGGTACCAAGAATACCAGCCGGACCCGACATTCATGTCAGAACTGGTGGAACAGGAGACTGATGACCTGACAATCACAATAGTCCTTGGCACATGGTGCCCTGACAGCAGGAGAGAGGTGCCCAGGTTCATGAAGATAGTTGACCTGTGGGGCTTCCCCAGGGATAAGATAAGGTTCATTGGTGTAGATATCAATAAGATCGCACCCCTGGCTGATTACAAGGAACTTGGTATTGAGAGGGTGCCAACATTTATCTTTTATGAAAATTATTCAGAGAAGGGACGCATCATTGAAGTTCCTGTTACGTCTTTAGAACAGGATACCAGAAATATCCTTACAGGAAAATAAGGAACATTTAATACTTGAACCAATGGAAGAAGTAAAAAGCAGCAATCAGCAATCAGGCGTGGGTATAGGAGCCCTGGTGACTGCCATCATAGCGTTTCTGATAGCAGTAGTGCCCTGCCTCGGCCTTATAGCAATCATACCGGCCGTGATAGCCATAGTACTGGCTGTAATAGGTCTGTCCAGATCAAACAACAACCAGGGGATGCTCGTCGGCGGACTTGTGGTAGCCATCATCGCTCTTATGATCTCTGTGTCGCAGAGTTTTGTCATCGGCAAGATTGCCAATAAGTCGGGCAACTGGGCTACGGATATCGAAAGTGTGATTAAAGATGTTACCGATGACCTTGAGCAGGAGTTTGGCGACAATGAGGTTACCATACGCATTAACAATGATGGCGAGACAGTGGATATCAAGGCGTCAACCAAGCGTGATGAGTTGAAGGACAGGCTCGACGACCTTGAAGGCACGGCAGACACCGTTAACAAAGATACTGTAAAGGACTCTACTTCAGGGCAGTGGTAAAACTGAATCCCTCCAGCAGACCCTATTTAGCACTCAATGTCATATTCGCCGGAGTAATCCTTTTAATATTGGGTTACTCCTTTTTTTATTCCCCTGATGAAGAGAGATACCCTGTTCCCTGCGTTCACGAAAAGATCACCGGAGAACCCTGTCCATCTTGCGGGCTGTCACATGCATTCTCTCTGATAGTCAGGGGGAGGATTGATGAGGCGCTTGAGTGGAACAGCCAGTCGGTGCGGGTATTTCTCTTCTTCGCACTGCAGCTGGTGATGCGCATAGTGTTGGGAGCAGTTTCGCTTGAGACCGTCAGAGGACTGAAACGGGTTACCGTCACAGATGCGGTGGTTTCGTCCGCCATGGCTCTGGTGGCCTTCTTCCCTTTTATGAGGGCGCTGTGGCTGTCACTTTTCTGATTGCCGGACTACTTGTGGCCTGTACTCTTCTGACATCCGGGTTCGCTGTAGAAGTCACTTTTCAGCCTTCGGTGTTCGTTGTGGCTGTCACTCTTCTGATACCCGGTCGCCGGTCACCCTGTTGATGGCATCATAAACCAGGTGGCTTTCAAAACCTTTTCCCAGGGCATATCTCAAGAGCTTGCCCTTCAAGTCCATCCGGTTCTTCGCCTTTATTTTTTTCTTCTGTTCTTCAATTATCTTCCGGAGCAGGGCATGATACTCCTCCTCATCAATGGAGCCGAGACCTGAAGCGATGGCCTCCGGATCCACTTTTTTGCTCTTCAGCATCATTGAAATCTTAACCCGGCCCCAGTGGCTGTGCCTGAAGTGATCGAGGACAAAGGCACGGCTGTAGCGATGCTCGTCAATGAATTTCTCCGAGCCAAGCCTGTTGATGATCCACTCAATTGTCTCACCCTCTCTCGCCCCCCACCTTTCCAGGAGTGATATTATGTCGCTGATACAGTATTCCCTGCCTGAGCATATTCTCATTGCTCTCTGCAGGAGCTCTTCCCGTTCCCTGTTATCAGCCATTTCGCTCTGCTTTTATGAACCTTTGTTTTCCCCTTATGTCGTCAATTATGGTGACCTGCCGGTAGATGTCAGGGGTTAGCAGCCGTGCTGTTGCGGAGGCCAGGTTCTCATTGACCTCCAGCCACAGCGTGCCTCCCGGTGTCAGCGAAGTTTCGGCTACCTGAGCTATCCTGCGGTAATAGAGCAGAGGGTCTTCGTCAGGGACGAAGAGAGCCTCATGGGGTTCGTGTTCAAGCACATTGATGTGCATGCCCTTTTTCTCACTTTCTGTAACATACGGGGGATTGCTGACGATAAGCTCGCTGCCGGAGTGATATAACTGGCCGGGACTGAATATGTCAGCTTCAATGAGGGTTACTGAAGCGCCCGAGGTGGCAATGTTGCGTGCAGCCACCTGTAGTGCTGTCTGGGAGTTGTCCGTTGCCACCACCGTGGCTGCGGGAAAGGCGAGTGAAAGTGATATGGCTATGCAGGCTGAGCCGGTGCACAGGTCGGTGGCCCTGCCTGAAAAACCCGGATTCTCCCGGATGATCTGCCCAGCCATCTCTTCCGTCTCCGGCCTGGGGATGAGTACGCCGGGCTCCACCCCGATACGGTGTCCGCAGAATTCTGTGTAGCCGAAGATATATTGGAGCGGTTCCCCTTCAGCGGCTCTTGTGGCGGCGTAGATCATCCGCTCAAGGGCTGCCGGGTCAGGTTGCCGGTCGCCGAAGGCCATCCGGGCTGCCCGGCTCATTCCTGTGTATTCCAGTATGATGGATGATGCCAGTGCCTCTGCCTCCTCATTTGACCACGCCTGTTTAAGCAGGGAAAAGATATGAGAGCGAATTTCGCTTATTGTTTGTAACTTTTCGGCCATGATTCAAAGATAGGAAATTGCATTCATGGCTCAACCTGATGATCTGATCTATATGCGCCGCTGTCTTGAGCTTGCAGCCAGGGCGGAGGGGTTCACCTCCCCGAACCCTATGGTAGGGGCGGTGGTGGTGCATAACGGCGTGATCATAGGTGAGGGTTATCATCTCAGGGCCGGGACGCCCCATGCCGAGGTCCATGCCCTGAACGCGGTGAAGGACCGGAGCCTGCTGCCCTCATCAACCCTCTATGCAAGCCTTGAGCCCTGTTCGCACTACGGACGCACTCCTCCCTGCGCTGATCTCATTATCAGCAGCGGCATACGCAGGGTAGTGGTGGGCACCGTTGACACCAGCCTGAAGGTCGCGGGCAGAGGCATTGCGCGAATGAAGGAGGCAGGCCTGGAGGTGGTGACCGGAGTAGATGAGGAGGAGTGCCGACGCATTAACAAAAGATTCTTTTCATGGCATGAGAGACACCGGCCGTATGTGGTATTGAAGTGGGCCCGCAGTGCCGACGGATTCATCGACCTTGCCAGACAACCCGGTGATACGGCAGAGCCGCACTGGATCACCGGTACCACTGAACGGATACTGGTGCACCGGTGGCGTGCTGCCGAAGATGCCATCCTCGCCGGAGGCGGCACCATACGGGCCGACAACCCGTCGCTTGACGTGCGCCTATGGAAGGGAAGAAACCCCCTGAGGGTTATTGTGAGCCGCAGCGGAGCCATGGACCCTCACTCTAAAGTGTTTGACGGTGCGGTGGACACCATTCTCTTCACATGTAACAGCAAGATCAGCCTGCCAGGAGTAAAGACTGTTAAACTTGGTGATAACCAGTATTTTATCGAAGAGGTGCTGCAGTTCCTGCATAGCATGGGCGTACAGTCCCTGTTCGTCGAGGGCGGAGCCTTCATAATCAGACATTTTATCGAGACCGGATTGTGGGATGAAGCACGCCGCTTTACCGGTACCATGCGCTTTGGCAGCGGTGTGCCTGACCCGTTCCCCGGGTTCAGACCGGAAAAAACAGTAAAATTTGAGAAAAGTATCCTCGAAATTATGCATCATTTCCCAAAAGCTTCCGTATAACTATTGTTAATAACTACCCTTGACTGTTAGTAAATAAATATTCGTATTTTTGAGTCCCAATGATTTAAAAAGCGCCCTAGTTATGAAGCGAGGATTCTTACTTCTTGTTTTAGTGCTTGTTATTGCCAGCCTGAATGTTAGCGGACAGTCGTCGCGTAAGTACATCAAGGCTGGGGAAGAGTTTGTCAGGAACAACATGTTCGAGGATGCCATTGATCAGTTCTCCAGGGCTATCGATGAAGCACCGGCATCAGCCGAGGGCTATCTCAAGAGAGCCAGGGTTTATGAGACAATGGGCAACTACGGTCTTGCGTGTGACGACTATCGGAGGGCCAATAATTTTGTTCCTCATGATACCGGAATACTTTACAACCTGGGCCGCATGTGCAATAAGCTGGGGGCAGGTGACATGACCACTGCTGAAGAGAGGATAAAATTTTTCACTGAAGCCATCTCCTATCTCCAGGAGGCTATCAGGGCTGAATACCGCAACGGCAAGCTCTATTCCGAGAAGGTCGTCTCGCTAATAGGCCTTGAACTGTGGGATAAGGCACTGGCCACATCCGACACTGCCCTTCAGATGAGGGATGACGCCATCAACTATTACTACCAGGGCATCATTTACCAGAAGATCAATGATGATAACACCGCCAGGAGGCAGCTTGAGAAGGCGGTTACAAAAGACAAATCGCTCTCTGCCGCCCGTCTGGAACTGGCACGTGTGCTTATCCGCCAGGGTGACATCAACAGCGCACTGGGTCAGTGCAGCATGGTCATGCAGCAGGAGGAAAAAAACGTCGAAGCATTCCTGACGCGGGCTCTTGCCTATGAAGCCAGGCTTGATTACCCGTCGGCCATCAATGACATATCCACCGCCATACTCCTTGAACCGGCCGGACAATCGCACTATATCAGGAGAGGATCCTACTACCAGAAGTTCAACCAGCATCTGGCAGCAATAAGTGACTTTACCAAGGCGCTGGCCATTGACCAGTACCAGCATGAGGTATACCTTCTCCGTGCAAAATCCTATGAAGAGGTCAACGACTTTGAGAAGGCTGCCGCCGATTATGCACGTATTATTGCCATGAATGAGAACAGCTCGCCTGCAAGAAAGATGCAGCGTGAGGCCAATGACAGGCTCTTCGCCATTAACCGTGAGAACAGCAGCCCGGAGATTTTCATCGAGTCACCAAATATTGTTGGCGGCCGCGAAATAGAGGTTGGTCTTGACAAGACGAGCCTGATGATCACCGGAAAGATCAGTGACAAGAGCCTGCTGGCAGAGTTCTCTATAAATGACATGCCGGTCAGGTATGAGGGCAGGGGCACGATCCCCTTTGCCGCTGAGGTGGAGATTGCCTCTGATGGCATCCTGCGGATAGTTGCCCGTGATGTCTACGACAATGAGAATGTGATGACATACCATATCAGGCGCACAGAGGTCGATCCGCCCGAGATACAGATTCTAACTCCTTATCTCATGGGTGATGGCATGCTCATTGTTGACAGTATTGCTACACGCATTGATATCGAAGGAAAGGTGCTTGACCAGAACCTTATCAAATCGGTTAAGATTGAAAACATAAGCGCACAGTTCTCCCAGGATAACCTCAATCCTGCCTTCATTGCCAAGGGCATTGACATCAGGAATAATGACAAATTAACCATCCTCGTTGAAGACAAATACGGCAACAGAACCATAAAGGAGTATGTTCTTAACCGCAACGGAACAACCATCTCTGAATCCAACCCCATGGGTAACACCCTCGTGGTCTTCATTGAGAACAGTGACTACCAGAATTTTGCTGCGCTTCAGGGACCGCCCAAGGATGCCAGTCTCATCACCGCGGTGCTTGAGGATAATTACCAGGTGTTGCCTGTCAAAAGGCTTCGTAACCAGACCAAGCAGGAGATGGAGAAGTTCTTTTCCATAGACCTGCGTGACGAGGTCAGGGCCAGGCAGATAAAATCACTTGTGATCTGGTTTGCAGGGCACGGCAAGTTTATCAATGACATCGGCTACTGGATACCCATTGATGCAAGGCGTGACGAGGAGTTCACCTACTACAGCCTGACCACCCTCAGGGCCTCCATGGAGACATACATGAACTTTCTGACCCATGTGCTGGTCATAACCGATGCCTGCGAATCGGGCCCCAGTTTCTATCAGGCCATGCGGGCTGACACCAAACCACGAAACTGTTCTGACTGGAGGGCGACGCAATTCAAGTCGAGCCAGACCTTTTCCTCGGCAGGGTATGAGCTTGCCGTTGACGACTCTCAGTTCACCCGCACCTTTGCCAACACCCTTCGCGGTAACCCCAACACCTGTATTGCCATCGAGGAGATAGTGACCCAGGTCACCAAAGCAGTAACCCAGAATAACCAGCAGAAGCCTAAATTCGGAAAAATCACCGGGCTCAAGGATGAAGACGGAACGTTCTTCTTCGTAAAGAAATAGCCTGATGCGTGTGAGATGCCGAAATTTCGGGACCCGATCATTTTTCATCCCGGCATGGATGTTTCTCCTGATCTGTCTCCTGCCCCTCAATGCTTCGGGGCAAAATTACTATTTTGAACAGTACGGCTCCAAGGAGGGATTGAGCGCCTCCAAAGTCTATACCGTCCTCCAGGATGCCAATGACTTCATCTGGCTTGGGACCGGGAGCGGCGTGACGCGCTTTGACGGACTCAGGTTCGAGAACTTTTCTACATCCGACAGCCTTGCCCCCGGAGGGGTGAAGAGCATCTGCGAGGATAGCCGGGGCAGGTTATGGCTCGGCCATATCGGAGGAGGCATGTCGCTTATAGAAGATAACGTTATCAAGCGGGTCTCGTTCTCACCCTCGGCATTTATCGGTGTTGACTCTGCCCGTATCACTGACGCGGTCAGCCCGGTGATGAGCCTCACCGGTGACATCACCGGCATAGTGGAGTATGAAGGCTCAATATGGGTGGCCACCTCCCTGGGGGGAGCGCTGCGGTTTGACATTCCGGATCACGGGGTGACACTGATGACAGGTCATCAGTATATGGGCCGGCAGGGTCTCAGCAACGATGCCTTCGGCTTCTACCCCGACAGTCGCGGTAACCTTTACTGCATCACTGACATGGGCATCAAAAAGTATGACCATGCCAGCGACAGGTTTATCCCCTTCAACCCTGAAGGGCTGACACGGTACTTCCTTACCACCACCATCTTCGAGGACTCGCACGCCAACCTGTGGTTCGGAACCTTCAACGGCGGATTATACAGGCAGGACAGGGAGAGAGGGGAGATGAAATTCTTCGATACGCGAAACGGGCTATGGGGAAATTTCATAACATATATCATCGAGGACTACCGTGGCAATATCTGGGTGGCCTCTATGGAGGACTGGGAGAGCAGGGGAGGCATAACCGTTTTTTCACCCGAAGGCACGATTGTCTTCAACAACACCAACGGACTTGCGGCACAGCATATCCTATGCATGACAGAGGACAAGGAAAAGAATGTGCTCATTGCCGACAGGGATGCAGGGCTCTTCATCTATAAGGGCGACCACTTCACCTCGTTCCAAGCTCCCGCGTTCCTTCCCTCGGATGATGTCACCACCCTGGCGCAGGATCCCACAGGTCGATACTGGTTTGGTACCAGCAAGGGTCTCTCGCTCTATAACCCTGCAAAAAGTCCCGATGAACGCGTCAAGCTGAGCGACTTTCCCTCAACGCTTGAAGGGACGAAGATAAACATCATCAGGCCTGACCACAATGGTCACGTCTGGATAGCCACGGCGGGCGATGAGGTCTTCAGGTATGATCTTGACGAGGGGAATTACAGGTATGATCTCGATCTCAATTCCAACCTCAGGTCGCTGAGGATAGCCTCGATGGCGACGGACAGGAATAATAACCTGTGGATTGGCACTGACAGGGCCCTGATATTGTGGGCTGAAGATATCAAGGAGAGCCGGACCTACACCCAGATTAACGGACTGACAGGCAATAATATCACCTCACTCTTCTGTGACAGCAAGGGATGTCTGTGGATTGGTACCGAAGAGCGCAACGGGCTTACGAAACATAACCCCCGCACTGACACCTTTACCTCTGTCAGCCTCGGGGCTGACGTCAACCCCACAGCCATTAGTGAGACCGCTGACGGCACCATCTGGGTAGGGACCATTGACGGCCTCTACGCATTAAGAAATGATACGGTCAGTAAGAAGCTGACTGAGACTGACGGGCTGCTCATGAATTCCATCAATCTGTTGCAGCCTGATGCCGCCGGCAACCTGTTCATTGGCACCAACCTGGGGCTGAACAGGTATGATGTCACCAGCGGACGGGTGTTATCATTCACTGAGAAGAGCGGTTTCACGGGAATAGAGACCAGGCCAAACGCCTCCTTTGCAGACAGCAGGGGAGACCTCTGGTTCGGGACCTCCAATGGTGCTATAAGGCTCAGCCCATCAAAGCTGCCCCCGGTAATGACGGAACCGGCGACGCACATATGGAGGACGCTGGTTAACTACGAGACTTTTCCGATGTATGACGGCATAGAACTGTCACACATACAGAACAGGATCATCTTTGATTTTCTGAGTATCTGCCTGGTCAACCCTGAGATGGTAAGGTACCAGTTCATGCTGGTGGGCTCCGATAACGACTGGGTCACCACCGATCAGACCAGGGCCATGTATTCGTCGCTTAGTCCGGGCAGGTACGTGTTCAGAGTGCGTGCCTCAAATAACTACGGCTACTGGAACGAGGAGCCGGTGGAGCTCTCCTTCTCCATCAGGCTCCCGGTTTACCAGACCCCCTGGTTCATACTGCTGTGCATTACGGCTCTTGTTGCAGCCATCTACCTGTACATCAGCCTGAGAGAACGGAACCTGCGCATGGAGAAGGAACTGCTAGAGAAAATGGTCGAGGAGAGGACTGAGGAGGTCGTCACCAAGAGTATTGAGCTTGAGGAGAGGAGCAGGGATACCACCGCCAGCATAAGGTATGCCGAAAGGATACAGGCCGCGATGCTTCCTCCCGAGAATTTCTTCAATGACACCTTTGTGCTCTTCATGCCAAAGGATATTGTCAGCGGCGACTTCTACTGGATGCATGACAGCGGGTTCAAACAGTATATTGCCGCGGTTGACTGTACCGGACACGGCGTTCCGGGCGCTTTCATGTCAATCATAGGTCATAATTCACTGAACAAGATAGTGCGGGAGAGTGGCATCAGCAGGCCATCAGAGATCCTTGACCACCTGAACATTGAGGTTGTCCATGCCCTGCTCCAGCGGAGCGAAAAGGCTGTACGTGACGGAATGGATATCTCGCTTGTCTCCTATGACATACTGGAGCATGAGGTGGAGTTCGCAGGAGCCTATCAGCCCCTTTATCATGTAAGGGAGGGAAGGGTGACAATCTACAGGGCTGACAGATTCCCGATAGGCATGATTGACGGTCAGGCAAAGAAAATCTTCACCAACCGCAAGGTGGATGTGATCAAGGGCGACATGCTTTATATCTTCACCGACGGATTTGCCGACCAGTTCGGTGGTGAGGAGGAGAAAAAGTTCAAGACCATAAATATAAGGTCTATCCTTGCTCAGATCTACATGCTGCCTGTTGACGAACAGAAGCGTAGGCTGGAGGGTGCCATCCGCGACTGGATGGGAGATGTGCCGCAGGTAGATGACATCCTGTTCATCGGAACCAGGATACCGTAGACTAAATCCTTGCTATAACTTTCGGATCAGCATGCCAGCCGGTATAGTTCAGTATGGCCGGTATCACCTCTTCTGCAGTGGTGACGATCTGCCATATGTCCTTGTGCTCCAGCCTCATGAAGTGACCTCTGACCATATGATCAAAGAACTCAATCAGATGGTCATAGAAACCGTTGGTGTTTACTATTATGATCGGCTTGTTGAATTGCCCCAGTTGTTTAAGGGTGATCACCTCTGTCAGCTCCTCCAGGGTTCCTACTCCGCCCGGCAGAGCCACCGCGGCATCAGACATGGCGAAGATGGTTTTCTTCCTCTCAGACATGTCCGGGGTGATGACCATATCCTTTACACCGGAATGTCCCCAGCCCTCATCCATCATGAAGCCCGGTATGACACCCGTGACGGTGCCTCCACCGGCCATGATGGCGTCGGCAAAGATACCCATGAGTCCGATACCGCCACCACCGAAGATGGCGTGCACCCCCTCGCGGGCAAATACGGTACCGAGATCCCCGGCAACCTTATTATATGCAACATCAATACGACTGCTGGAGGCCGCAAAAACACATACATTCATTTGATAATCAGAGTAGCGGGGTGAGCTTGGCTTCGAAAGCTGACCTGGCCGCAGCACCTACCTGCTTGTCTACTACCTCGCCTCCTTTGAAATAGAGCACTGTGGGGATATTCCTGATATTGAATCTCCTGGCAACATCAGGAGAGCTGTCTACGTCACACTTTACGACAAGCGCCTTGTCTTTATATGCTTCTCCGATCTGTTCAATATACGGAGCAATCATCCTGCATGGTCCGCACCATTCAGCCCAGAAATCCACAATTACGGGTTTGTCTGATTTCAAAACAACCTCATCAAAATTCTTGTCGTTAACTTGTTGTGCCATAGTGTTATAATTTATTTCGATCTGTTCGGTCTGACTTTGCAAATATACCTAATTAACTTTGAAATCGAGCTCCGGATTATCTTCAAGCCATCCCAGCAGCTCATTTGTTATGCCAGTCTTGATGGTGCGCGAGAAGAGCGGAACGGTGATTTTATCGTCGTGATCTATTAACAGGAATTTCAGCGCTTTGTTTCCGGGATTCTCCGAGATGATTGTCTTTAGGTTCTTAATAAACTCAGGATTAATTAGTTCCGCTTTAAGTTTAATTGTTATGGAGGTGATAAGGTCATTCCTTACCTCAGAGAGAAGATGTATCTCCTTAATTCTGAGTTCAAGTTCTTCAGGGTTAAAATGTCTCCCCTGTACTTTCCCCTTCACTAAAAGCTGGTAGTCGGTGTTGAAGAAATTGCTGAACGCTACATAATCCTTATCGAACAGCAGGAATGAGAATGAGTCGGTATAGTCCTGAAGGGTAAAGCCCCCGAACGGCTTGCCGTTCTTGGTGACACCGCTTCTTGTCTCGGTGACGATTCCTGCCACGCATACTTCACGGTTTGCAAACTCGCTCAGGTTCTGCAGGTCGGCAAGGGTGGCATTGCAGAAGGTGTTAATCTCCAGACGGAAGTCGTCAAGCGGATGGGAGGAAAGATATATTCCAATCACCTGCTTCTCCTTGTTAAGCTTCTCCAGTTTTGTCCAGTCGGGGCATGGTGCCGGCTCCGGCTTCACAAGCTCAAATCCTCCGGCTTCGCCGAAGAGCGATTGCTGGCTGCTGTTGCGTATGTTCTTCACGCTGCTGCCGTAGCGTATGAGGCTCTCGAGGAAGCTCGTTCCTTTCGCGTCGGCCGAGAAGTACTGTGCCCTGGTCATGCCTGGCAGTCCGTCGAGTGCGCCGGAGACAACCATTGCCTCAAGCATCTTCTTGTTGACGGTGTTCATGTTCACCCTCTCAGCGAGGTCATAGATGTCTTTGTAGGGGCCGTTCTTCTCCCGCTCTTCTATCAGGTGAAGGACTGCGTTCTCCCCCACGCCCTTGATGGCGCCAAGTCCGAACCTGATGTTACCGTTGCGGTTGACGGTGAACTGCAGGAGGCTCTCGTTCACATCGGGGCCCAGCACCTCCATGCCCATCCGTTTGGTCTCCTCCATCATCACGGTGATCTTCTTGATGTCACTGATGTTGCGGCTGAGGACGGCGGCCATGAACTCTGCCGGGTAATTAGCCTTTAGGTAACCGGTCTGGTATGCTATCAGGGCGTAGCAGGTGGAGTGCGACTTATTGAAAGCATATTCGGCGAAGGACTCCCAGTCGGACCATATCTTGTGTATGGTGTTATTGTCATAGCCGTTTCGCTTGCAGCCCTCGATGAACTCCTCCTTCATCCTGTCCATGATGTTACGCTTCTTCTTCCCCATCGCTTTGCGGAGAGAGTCAGCCTGACCCTTGGTGAACCCTCCCAGCTCCTGGGAGAGGAGCATCACCTGCTCCTGGTAGACAGTGATGCCGTAGGTCTCCTTCAGGTATTTCTCCATGGCAGGAACCTCGTAGGAGATCTTGTCTTTGCCGTGCTTGCGCCTGATAAACTGGGGGATATAGTCCATGGGCCCCGGCCTGTAGAGGGCGTTCATGGCTATGAGGTCGCCGAACTGGTTGGGCTTCAGATCGCGCAGGTAGCGTTTCATGCCTACAGATTCAAACTGGAACACTCCGGTGGTCTCGGCGTTGCTGAAGAGCTCCCATGTCCGCTTGTCGTCAAGCGACAGTGTCTCAAGCTCTATGGTTATCCCCTTTGATTTTTTGATGTTCTCAACGGCATCCTTAAGTATGGAGAGTGTCTTCAGCCCCAGGAAGTCCATCTTCAGCAGTCCCACTGACTCCACATGATTGCCTTCATACTGGGTTACATAGAGGTCAGTGTCCTTGGCCGTGCATATGGGGATATGCTCGCTCAGGTTGTCCCTGCCAATGATTATTCCGCAGGCGTGCACCCCGGTCTGCCTGATGCTGCCCTCGAGCACCTCCGCGTACTTGAGTGTCTGCGCCACCAGCGGCTCTTTTGACTCCTTCTCCTTCAGCAACTCAGGTACCTCATCGTATGCCGTGGCGAGGGTCATGCCAGGCCTGTCAGGCACCAGCTTTGTCAGTCTGATGGCCTCCGGCAGAGGTAGTTTCTGGACTCGTGCGACATCCCTGATAGCCATCTTGGCGGCCATGGTTCCGAAGGTGATGATATGCGCCACCCTGTCATGCCCATATTTATTAACCACGTACTTCAGCACCTTCTCGCGTCCGTCTTCATCGAAGTCGATGTCAATATCAGGCATCGAAATCCTGTCAGGGTTCAGGAACCTCTCGAACAGGAGGTTATATTTTATCGGGTCAATGTCGGTTATCTTGAGGCAGTAGGCAACGACGCTGCCTGCTGCTGAACCCCTGCCCGGACCTACCCATACACCCATTTCGCGGGCCGCCCTCAAAAAATCCTGCACAATGAGGAAATATCCCGGGAATCCCATGTTTTTTATCACGGACAGTTCAAAATCGATCCGGTCCTGCAGCTCCCCCGGGATGGTACCCCAGCGCTCCTCAGCTCCTTTAAGAGTCAGGTGGCGCAGGTATTCATCTTTGTCATTAAACTCGGCAGGGATGGCGAAATCCGGCATAATGGGGTCACTGCCAAGGGAGTAGTTTTCTACCTTATCGGCTATCTCTTTGGTATTCAGCACGGTCTCAGGGATGTCGGCGAAGATGGCAAGCATCTCATCCTCACTTTTGAGGTATTCCTGCTTGGTGTAGCGAAGTCTCTTCGGGTCATCGATGTCTTTGCCTGTATTGAGACAGATAAGGCGGTCATGAGCATCGGCCTCATCCTGCATGATGAAGTGCACGTCGTTGGAAGCGATGATCTTTATGTCATGTTTTGCCGCCAGCTCCCGGTATGCTGCAATTACACGCTGCTGCAACGGGAATACTGAACTGTCGGCGGTAGGGTCAATGGTCTCATGACGCTGGATCTCAAGGTAATAATCTTCGCCGAATATCTCTTTGTATGAGAGAATCGCCTCTTCGGCACCCCTGATATTTCCCGAGAGAATCTCCTGTGCTGCTTCGCCGGCAATGCATGCTGAAGATACTATCAGTCCTTCATGGTGTTTCCGGAGCAGCTCCTTGTCAATGCGCGGCTTGTAATAAAAACCTTTTATCCAGGCATGGGAGATGAGCTTGACAAGGTTGTGGTACCCGGTGAGGTTCTTCGCAAGTAATATCAGGTGGTCACCTGAACGGTCCTCAACGGAGGTCTTGTCTTCAAGGTTAGTGCGTGCAACATATATTTCGCATCCTATTATCGGTTTGAGGGAGGCGGCTGTGGCAGCATCGTGGAACTCCTTTACCCCGAACATGTTCCCATGATCAGTTATGGCAAGAGCCTCCATGCCCAGCTCCTTCGCCCTGCGGACAAGAGCCTTTACTCCTGATGCCCCGTCAAGAATAGAGTATTGTGTATGTACGTGAAGATGAACGAAAGAGGACATGATCAAGGGATTTTGGCAAGCGTCGGCTCTGATAGCAAAAGTATCAAAAAGGCGCGGTATCTGTCAAAATATTTATTAACATGAGACGGTCGATAATTTTTGTTACTTCGGAAAAGTGTGATATATTTGCACCCTCTTAAAAATTCATAAATCATTTAAACAGTAAATTTTACATGTCAGTAAAGATCAGATTAGCTAGGAAAGGCCGCAAAAAGCAGGCCTACTACCACGTGGTGGTAGCAGATAGCAGGTCGCCACGTGATGGCAGATTCATTGAGAAGATCGGGATTTATAACCCGGTCACTGACCCGGCAACAATCGATATCAATTTCGAGAAGGCTCTGGGTTGGCTGCAGAACGGTGCGCAACCTACGGAAACATGCAGGGCGATCCTTAAATACAAGGGCGTTATGATGAAGAAGCACCTCCTCGACGGCGTCAAGAAGGGCGCATTTGACGAGGCTGAAGCCGACCGCCGTTTCAACGAATGGATGAAGGGCAAGGACGAGCAGATCGAGATGAAGAAGTCAGGTCTTGAGAAGCTGGGCGAGGACGCCCGCAAGAAGAGACTTGAAGCTGAGACCGCGATCAAGGAAGCAAGGGCAGCTGAGTATGCCAAGAAGCTTGCTGCTCTCGCCGCTGAGGCAGAGGCAGCAGCCAAGGCCGCAGCAGCACCTGCGGCTGTTGAGGAAACAGTAGCCGGAGTCTCCGCAGAGGAGACCGCAGAGGCAGTGGCCGAAGCCCCCGCAGAGGAAGCAGCAGAGGCAGTCGCTTCCGAGGAGCCTGCAGAGGCAGCCGCTCCGGAGGGGGCAGCACCCGAAGCTGAAGCAGAAGCTACCGCAGCCGATACCAAGGAAGATACTGCAGAAGAGAAAGAAAAGACTGAATAACAGTCTTTCTTCCCCTGCCGCTGAAAAGTGAAAACAATAGGCAGAATTACCAAAACTTACGGCTACGAAGGAGCCGTGGTGGTGAGAAGCGAAAGCGGCATCACAGGGGAACCGCAACAGGGTGAACCGGTATTCGTCATAATAGACGGGATACCGGTTCCCTTTTTTACACGTGAGGCCTTCTCCCCCTCACCAGACACACTGGTCATCTCCTTCGATGACTACCTGACAACGGAGTCAGTGGCAGCGCTGAAGGGATGCGAAGTACGGACCTCCGGAGAGCCAGTCGCAGACGATGATCTGTCAGGACTGACAGGCTATACCGTGACTGACAGCAACAGCGGCATCAGGGGAGTCATCACCTCGGTCATAAAGAACCCCGGCCAGCTACTTGCTGTGGTCAGCACTGCCGGCGGTGAGATATTTATTCCCCTGCACCCTGACCTAATTTTGTCAGTTGACACAGAGGGCATGACGATTGAGATGTCGCTGCCGGAAGGATTGGCAGGGCTTAACGACTGACCTCCGCAAATCACTTTTTATATGACTGATGCAGCGCAGGGATTATTATTCCGTCTTTCTTTTGTTATTCTTTCAACTTAAACAGGAGCAGTCATGAAAAAATCTTTTGCTTTAGCAGTCATTCTGGCGTTTGCTGTGCAGTTAGCACAGGCGCAGACCCCATACACGGAGAGGAGAGATGTATCTGGTTTCAGCGAGGTAGGCTTTGCCGTGGCCGGTGAGGTTATCATTGACCTTGGCGCCACCTTTAGTGTCGTTCTCGAGGGAGACAGGGATTATATCAGTGAGATTGAGACAAAGGTGTACGGCGATGTGCTGAGGATAAAGAGAGACAAGTGGTTTGATACCGGAAACAGGAAAGTAGTTGTGAGGATTACCATGCCTGCCATTGACGGCATAAGTGTATCAGGTTCCGGGAAGGTCACTGTTAATGACCCTCTCAAAGGGGGAGACCTTGATATAGCTGTCAGCGGAAGCGGCAAAGCTTTTCTGCGAGATGTTGCACTTGATGATGTTGAATGCTCCATCTCGGGATCAGGCAGTCTAATTATTGACGGAAGTGGTACGGTCAAACGGCTTGAGATCAATATCTCCGGTTCGGGTGATTATCTGGGGGAAACCACCAGTGTGGAAACGCTGGAGGCGTCCATTTCCGGCAGCGGAAGCTGCGACTGTCTTGTGACAGGAATGCTTAAGGCCGCCATATCCGGCAGCGGGAACATCACCTATTCGGGTAATCCGAAGATTGATGCCGCCGTTTCCGGTTCAGGCAAGGTGCGCATGAAATAGTCAGCCGCGCAGGATCTTAATAACTCCGTTTCCGGACACCCTGATGACCGAAGAGGCTTTCGCCCTGCTTCGGTCATCTTGTTTCCAGAGGCATACATAATCGACCATCGCTTTCAGCTCCTCGCTTATCTCGTCGAAGATGGCCGGCGCAACAGCGCCGCTGATGTTTGCCGATGTGGATACCAGGGGCTTGCGCAGGCCTGTGATGAGCTCGTCACAGAAGGGGTCGGCGCAAATCCTCACGCCTATTGAGCCGTCGGCTGAGGCTACGCCTGCCGCCAGGCTTCGTCCCCTGTCATAAACGACAGTCAGCGGTGTTTCCGAGAGCTCTGCCAGCTGCAGTGCCACCTCCGGCGGGTTATCTACATAGCGTTCCAGCATGCCCGGCGAGTTGACCAGAATTATCAGGCTCTTGTTTTCCGTCCTCTGCTTGATGGCATATATCTTATTCACCGCTTCTGTGTTCGTGGCATCGCACCCCAGACCCCAGATAGTGTCCGTGGGATAAAGGATCACCCCTCCGGCACGCAGCGCCTGCAGGGCGTTTCTTACATCATCTCCGAATTCGTTGTTCATACCATTACGTCATTTTCGCGCAGCGCGTTGTTCAGCGAGGTCTTTTTATCCGTTGACTCTTTCCTCTGCCCGATGATGAGGGCACAGGGAATGTTGTATCTCCCCGAGGGATAGTCCCTGGGGTAAGTGCCCGGGATGACCACGCTTCGCGGCGGCACGTAGCCCCTGTATTCCACTGCCTGGCTCCCCGTAACATCAATAATCTTTGTCGAGCCGGTTATCACGGTGTTGGCTGCTATCACTGCCTCGGTGCATATGCGGGCCCCCTCTACAATTATTGCACGGGATCCGATGAAACAGTTATCCTCAACCACCACCGGCGCTGCCTGCACCGGCTCAAGGACCCCTCCCAGGCCCACCCCGCCGCTCAGGTGCACGTTCTTTCCCACCTGCGCGCATGACCCCACCGTGGCCCAGGTGTCCACCATAGTACCCTCATCGACCCAGGCTCCGATGTTCACAAACGAGGGCATAAGTATGACTCCCCGGGCTATGTAAGACCCGTACCGGGCAACAGCATCAGGAACCACCCGCACCCCAAGCTCTGAGTAACCGTGCTTCAGATCTATCTTATCATGAAACTCGAGCGGACCGGCTGTTGTGGTCTTCATCTCCCTCATGGGGAAGTAGAGTATCACTGCCTTCTTTACCCAGCTGTTGACAACCCATTTGTCACCCTTCGGTTCTGCCACCCTGAGTATGCCTTTGTCCAGAGCCTCTATAACCTCCTCAATTGCCTTTCTGACCTCCGGTTCGCGCAGTCTTTCGCGCTCATCCCACGTGGCCTCTATCAAGTCCTGCCTGTGCCCCATTTTTGTTCAAATATTATTTTTTAGTTGTGCCGGAAAGTTAAAAAACAATAATAGCGGTTATTTGGTTTCTTAACTTAAAGGTATAAGTATAAATTTGAACTAAATCCAAAAGGACAATCATCATGCGTAAAATTCTACTCACCGCTATTATTGCCGGGTCATTTATGCTCACCGGTGCTCAGGACAACCAGGGTTACCAGCTTCCTCCGGAAGCTATTGTCTCTCTCATTGATGCACCACAGACCCCTTCAGTGCTTCTCAGCCCTGACAACAGTACCCTGCTTCTTCTGGACCGTCCGGGACTACCCACCATCGCCGACTTGTCGCAGCCTGAGATGCGCCTGGCAGGCATCAGGTTTGACCCCGCCACCAACGGCCAGAGCCGCGGCAGGGGAGTAAACAGGATCTCCTCGATGAAGGTCGACGGAACCGATCTGCGTGTTCTCTCAGGTCTCCCTGCCGATCCTGAGATGGGAGACATCTCATGGTCAACAGACAGCAGGAGCATAGCCTTCACCAACACCACAGGCAGTTCCATTGAGCTATGGGTGGCTGATATTGCAACAATGACAGCCCGCAGGATCGATGACGGGCTCAACGGAATCTTCAGGCGTTCCCTGAACTGGCTCCCTGACGGATCTATTATCTACCTCCGCACACCGCGCGACAGGGGTAAAGCCCCGGCAGTTTCCATGGTACCGGAAGGACCTGCTGTCCAGGAGAGCGATGGCAGACAGGGGGAATCACGTACTTTCCAGGACCTCCTGAAGAGCATTGATGACGAAAAGATATTTGAATATTTTGCCACCTCGGACCTGATGAGATGGGATGGCCAGACATCCAAGCCTGTCGGCAGCAGAGGTATTATTACCGACGCTTCTCCCTCGCCGGACGGGAAATGGCTCATGATGACACTGGTTGAAAAGCCCTTCTCATACATTGTACCTTATTATTTTTTTCCGACCCGGACTGAGATATGGGACCTCGACGGCAAAGTGGCAAAGACGCTTCTTGTCAAGCCGCTGCAGGAGAACCTCCCGAGGGGATATGATGTTGTCAATCCCGGTCCGCGGAATTACAGCTGGCGCAGCGACAGGCCGTCATCGGTCATGTGGGTTGAGGCCCTGGATGAGGGCAACTACCACGCCAAAGAGATGCAGTACCATGACCAGGTCTTTATGCTTGATGCACCCTTTACCGGCGACCCGGTTGCATTCATTGCTACTGAGAAACGTTTTCAGGGTATCATGTGGGGCAATGAGAGCCTGGCAATGATTATGGAAGGCCTGGCCAAGTCACGCATCAGGGTCACCAGCACCTTCAATCCCGCCGACCCGCAGGCTACCGTCAAAAAGATCTCCGAGCTCAATTCGGACGACCGTTATAATAACCCCGGGTTCCCCCTTACTGTACCCAACATGTACGGCAGGTCAGTGCTGCTTATAACAGACAAGGGCAGGAGCCTCTATCTCTCGGGACAGGGTGCCTCTCCTGAGGGCGACAGGCCCTTTGTTGACAAATATGATCTCAGGACTGGCAAGACTACCAGGTTGTGGCGTTCAGAAGCTCCTTACTATGAGACCGTTAACGAATTCATTGATCCTGCAAAAGGACTTCTCCTCACCGTAAGGCAGTCAGTCACAGAGGTTCCCAACTATTTCATCCGTGATCTTAAGAAGGGTACCCTGAAGCAGGTGACAAAGTTTGAGAATCCCTATCCGCAGCTTGCAGGTGTGCACAAGGAACTGGTCACCTACAAGCGCAATGACGGTGTAGACCTCTCCTTCACGCTCTATCTCCCGGCAGGCTATGACAGGGAAAAGGACGGTCCGCTGCCTACGATTCTCTGGGCTTATCCGCTCGAGTTCAATGACGCATCTACCGCAGGTCAGGTCAGCGGTTCACCATACAGCTTTACCCGTGTCAGTCCTTCATCAGTGCTGGTATATGTCACTCAAGGCTATGCCGTGCTCTATGATGTCAGCTTCCCGATAGTGGGTGCCGAGGGTCAGGAGCCGAACGACACTTTTGTTGAGCAGCTCGTCGCCAATGCTGAAGCCGCAATCAACAAGGCCGCTGAGATGGGTGTCACCGACCCCGCCAGGGTAGCTGCCAGCGGTCATTCATACGGAGCATTCATGACCGCCCACCTCCTGTCACACTCGAGGCTCTTCGCAGCAGGCATTGCACGCAGCGGAGCCTATAACCGTTCGCTGACCCCCTTCGGGTTCCAGAGTGAGAGACGCAGCTTCTGGGAGGCACCGGAACTCTATCTCGAACTTTCGCCCTTCACCCATGCCACGAAGGTGAAGGATCCGATACTGCTGATACACGGTATGGCCGACGACAACCAGGGTACCTTCCCGATCCAGAGCGAGAGATACTATGCTGCACTCAAGGGTGCGGGCGCCACCGTCAGGATGGTGTTGCTGCCCTCGGAGGCCCACGGCTACACTGCTCGCGAGTCGTTGCTGCACATGCACTGGGAGTATCTCAGATGGCTTGATAAATATGTGAAGAACAAAAAACAATAACTGCATCGTGCGGTTAGGTTTTGTTAAAAAACTGATTAGTTTTGTACGCAAATCTTATAAAAACCTAAGCTTATGATTAGTAGTTTGTTCTGGATAGCACCTGTCGCAGCGGTGCTGGCTTTGCTCTTTGCATGGATATTTTACAAGAGCATGATGAAGGCGCCTGCCGGCAACGACCGTATGCAGGAGATAGCCGGTTATGTCAAAGAAGGTGCGATGGCCTATATCAAGCGCCAGTACAGTGTTGTGTTCAAGGTCTTCCTTGTTCTTGTAGCTCTGCTTGTGATAATGGCTTACATGGGGGTTCAGAATCCTTTTGTGCCAGTAGCATTCCTCTCCGGCGGGTTCTTCTCGGGCCTCTGCGGTTACCTGGGAATGAGAACAGCAACCAACGCATCCTCGAGGACAGCCCAGGGGGCTTCCGTCTCTCTGAACAGGGGTCTTAAGATAGCCTTCCGCAGCGGTGCCGTTATGGGACTGATAGTTGTGGGATTCGGACTACTTGACATTGTTCTCTGGTTCCTAGTATTGAACAACCTGGTCTTCACCCCTGAGAACATGCTTGAAGGATGGAAATGGGCAGGTCTGACTTTCGTTCACGCCGGTACCACTGACCACCAGAAGATGATCGAGATCACTGCCACCATGCTTACATTCGGGATGGGCGCCTCAACACAGGCTCTCTTTGCCCGTGTGGGCGGCGGTATCTTCACCAAAGCTGCTGACGTAGGCGCTGACCTCGTGGGTAAAGTCGAGGCAGGCATCCCCGAGGATGATCCCCGCAACCCTGCAACCATTGCTGACAACGTTGGTGACAACGTCGGCGACGTAGCCGGTATGGGTGCTGACCTTTATGAATCATATGCAGGCTCGATCCTCGCGACAGCGGCTCTCGGAGCAGCCTTACCCATTATAGCTGCCGGTGATCAGATCAGGGCTGTCATATCACCGATGATCGTGGCTGCAATAGGAATACTGCTGTCTATAGCCGGCGTCTACATGGTACGAACAAAAGAACAGGCCACGCAGAAGAACCTGCTCAACGCCCTTCTTCTCGGAACTGGCGGCAGCTCGGCCCTCATTCTTGTAGCAACAGGTGTGATAATCGGCCAGTCTACAGAATACTATACATCTGATGAATATAAACCTACCAAAGGCATAGCAAAACAGACACAACAGGGTCCCGCAACTACAATTATTGAAGGGATAGCAGTTGGTATGCAGTCAACCTGGATTCCTGTCCTCACCATTGCAATTGCCATCATAGCAGCATACGGATTCGCTGGCGGTTTCCAGAACTTCGCCTGGGGTGTGTATGGTATCGGGTTTGCAGCTGTGGGGATGCTCTCCACGCTTGGTATCACTCTTGCCACCGACGCTTTCGGCCCGATAGCTGACAATGCGGGCGGTAACGCCGAGATGGCACATCTTCCCAAGGAGGTGCGTGAGCGCACTGACGCCCTTGACATGCTTGGCAATACCACAGCAGCCACTGGTAAGGGATTTGCCATCGGCTCTGCAGCACTAACGGCCATGGCCCTGGTGGCAGCTTACATGGAGGAGGTCAAGCTCTGGCTCGGACGCCTTGCTGACGGAACAGCAGAGGGATTCAAGCAGATAGGAGATGTGCTCTTCTACAACAGCACTGTCCCGACGGTAATCCCTGAAGGACTGACAGCCGTTAACGTCAGTACGGCAAATATTAAGGACTTTGTGGGAGCATATGACCTGTCACTGTTCAACCCGCTGCTCATCGCCGGTATTTTCATCGGTGCAATGATGGCATTCCTCTTCAGCGCTCTATCGATGAAAGCCGTGGGACGTGCAGCAGGAAGCATGGTTGATGAGGTGAGGCGCCAGTTCCGCGAGATCCCGGGTATTATGGAAGGGACAGGCAAGCCTGACTATGCCAGGTGTGTGGCTATCTCAACCGCCGGGGCACAGCGCGAAATGATGCTTCCCTCACTGCTGGCAATAGCTGTACCGCTGGTAATAGGCCTGACCCTGGGTGTTCCGGGCGTTGTGGGTCTGCTGATGGGAGGTATGACAGCAGGGTTCACCCTGGCCAGCATGCTCAACAACTCGGGCGGTGCATGGGATAACGCGAAGAAGTTCATTGAGAAGGGTAACTATGGTGGCAAGGGCAGCCAGTCGCATAAGGCCGGCGTCGTGGGTGACACCGTTGGTGACCCGTTCAAGGACACATCAGGTCCCTCGCTGAACATCCTCATCAAGCTTATGTCAATGGTCTCAGTGGTTATGGCCGGTCTGACCGTGACCTGGAGCATAATGGGCTAACATACAGTTGGTAAATAAAACAAGAGGCTGTCTCAATGCAAATTGAGGCAGCCTCCTTTGTTATATTCCGGTCGCTGTAGGCAGTGGAAAATTATTCAATGAGGTACGGAATTCATTCGAAAAATAGCATGATTTCATTGATAAAAGTATTCTCCACGAAAAAATGAAAACATCATACCATGAAATTATAAGAGAACAGGCAGACAGGAAATATGATCATTCCGCTTAATGGATATGGCCAACCGGAGACTCTTCGATGACAAGCGGGTAGCTGTTTATTGTTTCCGGCGGGAATGCTGACCTGACGAAGCTTCCGTTCGGTCAATGCGCCTGAAGTAGGCGATGATTGGATAGTGATCCGAATACCTGGCCTTCACAATGTCAAAGTCGGTGCAGTGAAACTCCTCATTGTAGAGGATATAATCAATCCTGTTGGGCGGATACTTGCCCCTGTAGGTGAAGCCGGCGCCGTAACCCGCCTCCACAAAGGCATCCTTCAGCCCGCGCCTCATCTTCCGGTATGTGTATGACACGGGCGTGTCATTGAAGTCGCCCGTCACTATCACCGGATAGGGCGAGGTCTCCATATGCCTCCTCACCCTGTCTACCTGAAGAGCCCTGCTGGCAAAGCCTCCGGTGAGACTCCTGTAGATCCCTGCGATATTATCCATCGAGCTCCCCTGCTCCTCGCCGGCAAGCTCGCTAAGGAGGGTGCCCTCCACACGGCGCAGACGGAACGACTGCAGGTGGTTGTTATAAATGCGGAAGGTGTCGGTGTCAACGACAATATCAGTAAAGATGGTCAGCGACGATGATCCGGGGTGGATGACATCACCGCGGTAGAGAATGGGATAGCTGGTCACGGTGGCTATGCCGTAACGACTTGCACTGCCGCTCTTGATCAGCTTGAAGTGGGTGTACAGCGTCCCGCCGAGGGCCTCCTTCAGCTTCCTCTCTCCGGCAGATGGATCGCCCTTGACAAAATACTCCTGGAGGCAGAGGATACCGGGGTTCTCCTTCCTGATCAGCTGTAGCATCTTGCGGTGCGTGTCCTTCTCGGTCTCTTCATAGAAGTTGAAAAGCCGTATGTTGTAGCTCATCAGCTTGAGGTCGTGATGCTCCTCGTTGCCATGGTTGGTGAACCTGATGAAGTTGTGTATGTAGCCGAAGCCGATTGCGAGGGCAAAGGCGGAGATAAGCGCATAATACCACCTGAAAAGGACGATCCACATCAGAACCATCACGATGTTGGCGGCGGCGATGTATGGATAGGCCAGCCCGAAGAGAGCCGGGAAGGCGGTGGTGGCAGGGTTGACATAGATCGAGAGGTAAGCAAGCAGCAGCAGCAGGACAAGAACAACGTTCACTGCCAGCAGGATATTCCGCGAGAATCTCTTAAGAATGTTATCCTTTTTTCTGACTTTCGCTGAAGAGGATCTCTTTTTCTTCCCTGGTAAGACTGTCATAACCTCCTTTTGAGATCTTGTCAAGTATATAGTCAACGGCCTTTTGCCTTTCGGCCCTGGCCTTGTTGTAGTCGTGATCGGTCTTCGTCTGCCGGGCATCGGACTCCGTTTTCACCTTTTTATAGGTCACCTTCATCTTTTTCCCCGGCTTGAAGAGATTAACAAAGAAGTCCAGTATACTGTTTATCCAGGAGCCGATATCTTTCCCGTTTTTCAGCCCGTACCCGTATGCCAGTCCCATGAGTGCCCCTCCTATGTGTGCTATCTTGCCCCCGGTGTTCACTGAGAAGTCGAAAACCGAGGTGATGAGGAAGGTGATGAGCGCCAGGTACTTCAGTTTGACCCTCCCGAAGAAGAGCAGATGCAGCTCCATCTCGGGTAGGTATACCGCTGTGGCAATGACGAGGGCCATCACCGAGGCGGATGCTCCGAGAGCGATGGAGACATGTACCGTATCGGCAAATGCGGGGAAGATGTTAAATACTGCAACGTAGAGGAGGGCTCCTGCCAGTCCGCCCATGATGTAGAGCGAAACCAGCCTGCGCTGGCTTAGATAGGCCAGGAATATCTTGCCGAACCACCAGAGCCACAGCAGGTTAAAAAGCAGGTGGATGAATCCCTGGTGGGTAAACATGTATGTCAGCGGGGTCCATGGCTTTGTCATTAAAGCGTCAATTGATGCTGGTACGGCAAGAAATGATATGACCGTCGGGGCCAGTCCGGGGCTGGCGGCGAGGACGCCTGTCACCTCTACTATCTTGATAAGGATAAAGATGGCGGCATTGATATATATCAGTCTTGTGAGGGCCGTGCCGTTTTTGAATGATCCCTTTATCTCATCCCAGATGCTCATCAGTAGAGTGTTTTTGTGGTCTTGCGCCAGTAGCGTATGAGAATATACCCAAAGATCATGCCGCCGAGGTGCGCTGCGTGTGCCACGTTACTGCCCGGGCTGGTGATGGCAAGGTAAAGCTCGATGGCGGCATATCCCATCACCACGTACTTCGCTTTTACGGGGATGGGTGGAAAAATGAACATGAGCTGGGTATTGGGGAAAAGCATTCCGAAGGCCAGCAGCACACCATAGACGGCTCCCGAGGCGCCTACCACGGGCACATTTAGTATCGAGTTCAGTCTCCCCATCTCCGCGTCTGCAAAGTTCCTGCCCTGGCTGATAGCCTCGCCGCCGCTGTCATAGACCAGCTGGAGCTGTTCCGGAGAGATGACGCCCATGACTCTGTTATACTGGATATACTGCACCAGCTCAAAGAAGAAGGCTGCGCCGAGGCCGGTGACGAGGTAGTATATCAGGAACCGCTGCGAGCCCCACACCTGTTCAAGCACCCGCCCGAACATCCACAGGGCGAACATATTGAAGAGGAGGTGTATGAAGCCTCCGTGCATAAACATATGTGTCACCACCTGCCATGAGCGGAAAAATTCGGACTTTGGGAAGTAAAGTCCCAGGATGCCGGTCAGGTTGATCCCTGGCATGATCTTCAGCAGTTCTGTCAGGAGTAATAAAGCCACGTTGATTATGATGAGGTTCCTCACCACCGGGGGCATGCCTGCAAATATTCTGTTCATCTTGTGTCGTCTCTGTTTTCAGTCGGCAAATTTAGCCATTCTGAACGAAATTCAGCTGAATCTTCGGTCAAGCTCCTCAAGAGTGATGATATTCATCACTGTTTTGCCTGTGGGAGAGTAGTTTGGCATGGCGCAGGCGAAGAGCATATCGAACAGTTCCTCCATCTCGGTATGTGTGAGAGGCATGCCGTAGGGTATCGCCGACGCCCTGGCCATGGAGAGCGCCACCCTCTCGCGGGCCCCTATCGAGGGGTCGCTCATGGTATGCTTGTATTCGGCAATCAGTGTCTCGAGCATCGTCAGGGGGCTGGCATTACGACTGTCGGCCGGGTGGCCGGTGATGGTCGCGATGTTGTCTTTGCTGCATTTTACCTCAAACCCCAGCGTCTTCAGCTGATCGCCTATCTCTCGAAGTATGACGATGTCGCCCGGGTTGAGCTCTGTCTCCACAGGGAAGAGCGACACCTGTGCCGGTCGCGGGCCGTCGCCCAAGGAGGCGAGATACTTCTCGTAGAGGACCCTCTCATGAGCTCTGCGCTGGTCAATCATCATGATGCCCGAGATGACGGGGCACATGATATACCTGTTCTTTACCTGGAAGAAGCGCCGTTGTGCCGTCGCACCTTCGTTGCCTGCCTCCTGTTCGCTGCGTGCGGTGATTGTGAACAACGACTCCCACCCCCGTGGTGTTACGTGTTCCGGATCGCCCTTCCATGTGGTGCCCGGGCGCTGGTATTCGTTTCCGTCGAAGGGATTGAAGGTATGGTCGACCTCTATCTCAGGGTGCGGAGGTGTTGGAGCGTTACCGGGGAAGACCGGTATCTCCACCGCCCCCTCAGGCCCGAAGTCGAGTGAGGGCACCACGTTAAACCGTCCCAGCGCCTCGCGCACTGAGGCCAGCATGATCTGCCACACTGACCGCTCATCCTCGAACTTGATCTCGGTCTTGGTGGGGTGGATGTTGACGTCTATAGAGGCCGGGTCGGCGGTCATGAAGAGGAAGTATGCCGGCACGGTGTCGGGAGGGAGTATGCCCTGGTAGGCCTCTAGCACGGCGCGGTGCAGGTAGGGATGTCTAATGAACCTGTTGTTGATAAAGAAGAACTGCTCCCCGGCTGAGCGGCGTGCGTTCTCTGGCTTGCCGGCAAAGCCGCTGATAGAGACTATCGTGGTGTTCGTCTCCACGGTGACCAGGTTCTGGTTATAGTGCTTGCCGAAGAGGGTCACGATGCGCTGACGGTTGTTGCCCGCCGGGAGTCGGTATATCTCCTGGTCGTTATGGATAAGGGTGAATCTGATCTCCGGGTGTGCCAGTGCCACACGCTGGAACTCGGTGATTATGTGTCGGAATTCGGTGTTATCCGACTTGAGGAACTTGCGGCGGGCAGGGACGTTATAGAAGAGGTTTTTTACGCTGAATACTGATCCGGCGGCGCAGGAGCAGGGCTCCTGTCTGATGACCCTTGAGTTGTTTATCTCCACCAGTGTGCCGGCCTCATCCTCCTCACGGCGTGTGCGCAGCTCGGTCATGGAGACGGCCGCCACCGAGGCGAGGGCCTCACCACGAAATCCCTTGGTGGTGATTGAGAAGAGGTCGTCGGCAGATGAAATTTTCGAGGTAGCGTGACGTTCGAAGGCCAGGCGGGCGTCGGTCTCGCTCATGCCGCTGCCGTTGTCTATCACCTGCACCAGCGTGCGGCCGGAGTCGCGTATCACCACGCTTATCTCCGTGGCGCCGGAGTCGACTGCGTTCTCGGTGAGCTCCTTGACGACAGAGGCGGGACGTTGTATGACCTCACCTGCGGCAATCTGGTTGGCTACGGAGTCGGGGAGGAGCTTTATAATGTCACTCATCGGTGCGGGTTAGAAGCGTAGGTAAAGGTATATGGCCAGGACCATGACAATAATGATGACGAGTATTCTTATCATGGTGTGTCTTTCTACCTGTTCCTTTCTCCTGTGGAAGTAGTTAGTCATATCTCCGCGCATGATCTTAGACCTGTACACTGAGCCCTGATCCCTCCCGCTTTCGCGGGACTGCGTCGCTTTGCTCCTTGTGTGCTCTGTGCCCTCCCGCTTTAGCGGGACTGCGTCGCTTTGCTCCTGGTCTGCTCGGTGCTCTGCGCTCTGTGCCCTCTGCCCTGTGCCCTGTGCCCTGTGCTCGTTGCCCCAGGACCTGCGCCTCTCTTCCATCTCCTCCTTTGCCGGGTCGTAATAGCGAGGCACGTAGTTGAAGCCGCGCGGTTTGGTCTGTTTAAAGAAGCTTGGGATCGCCATGATGCAATTTTTACAAAAATAGTAAGAAAAGGCTGAATTCTAAATTCCCGGGGGTTTAACCCCATTATAAGGTGTAACACTTTTTCTTACCTTTGTGAATCTTAAACCAGGAACCTGAAAATGAAGCTTCTCATCACCTTTGCCGGGAGTGCCGGGCCTTTAGCCGGTGTGGCTGACCGCATTGGCAGGGTGATGAACGGACTGGGTGCAGAGGTGACAATTCTGCCGATGACATGTGTCGATTCTGTGAAGGGTTTTACTGCGGTGATAGCCGGCAGCATGGAGAAGGGTGGCAGCTGGGTGCCTGAGGCGATGGAGTTTGTACGCCGGCATCAGGGGCCGCTCAACAGAAAGCCTTTTGCCCTCTTCACTGTCGTGCCTTCGCTGGCCTCGGAGAAGGGTGCGGAGTCGCGCATGGTTGTCATGCAATACACGGCGCATGTGCGCGGCATGGTTCATACTGTCAGTGAGGGGTTCTTCAATGGCGCTGATGAGCAGAGCAAAGAGCCTCATCCAGGTGAGAGATCGAAGTTCAAGCTCAGGGTTCTGTTAGGGCTGCTCAGGGAGGGTGACCGGAATCACGGGGAGATTGAGACATGGGCGGCGAAGCTCCATGAGAAGCTGGTACAGTTGTCGGGGCACGGGGCGAAGCGTCCGGTGCACGGAATGTAGATCTGGAACAGGTAGCCGGTTGGCAGGGTAGGACCGGAAGGAGGCGGATTAACTACTTACAGATTCTATTGCATGATAGTGTACTCCTCGTCCTTCGCCGGTTTTTAGTAATAACCCTTCTTTAACCAGAAAAGCCAAATCCTTTTTCAACGTGTTGCGTGAGTAGCTTTTTAACTGGCTTGCTATTTCGCCGACCTGTGCGGTTTTATGGTCATTTATATATTCCAGAACGCTTTGTTGACGCTTGTTTATTACTGTCTTTAGCCTACTGTATTTTTCGTATTTAGCTGCAAGTCTATGACTTAATCCAATCAGGCACTCCAAAAAGAACATTATCCAACTGTCAATACGCTCATTTTCCTTGTACCGGTTCTTCTGACATTCAATCAATGCCATGTAATATGCCTCTTTCCTTTTTTCTATCATGTTTTCAAAAGAAACGTACTGGATAAACCTGTAATCCTGCTTCATTAAAAGCAATAAAGTTAAAAGCCTCGACAAACGGCCATTACCGTCCTGATAAGGGTGGATAGACAAAAACTCATAAACAAAGGCAGCCGTTATCATCAACGGATGTAAATCTTTCTTTGCCAACTTTTCCTTTGCCCAAGCAATTAAGCCCTGCATCTCACCAGGTGTTAAATGAGGCTCTGTTGTCCTGAAGATAGTTCGCTGTGTTCCATCCGGATAATTGGCCACTACCTGGTTGGACAGAGCTTTGTACTGACCTTTATGTCTCTGGTCCTTGTCACTGTATTTTAGAAGAATGCCGTGCATTTGATGGATATAGCGTTCTTCCAGGTCAATATCAGGATAACTTTCCAAAATAATCTCCAAAGCTTCGTAATAGCCAACTATCTCTTGTTGATCACGGCTTTGCATCTTCGTTACTTTTACTGACTTTAGAAGTTTTTCCACTTCTTCATCGGTAAGAGTTGCACCTTCAATACGGGTTGATGAGCCTATGCTTTCTATTGTGGCAATCTTCCTGAGCTCTTTCAGGTATTTGCTTTGCTGGCCTTCGATTGCTTTCCAACTGCCATTGAAGGTGTCTATAATGCTAAGTCGCTGACTTATTTGCTGATAAACCGTACTATTAAAGTCCAGTTTTATCTTCATGTGATCAGACATATCCATTTTGTATCCATATTTATCCAAAGGTAATAAAAATAACAGAAATATCCATTACGTATCCAATTATATCCAATTTCTCCAGTAAAAGTGTTACCAATCTGAAAGGCTAGTCAGGTTTATTTGCCCGGATGCCGGTTTAATGTCTGATTAATGGTGTTTTGAAGATTATTCCCCTGGCCCAATGAGTGCTTTTGAGATGCACATTTTTAAAGAAGGCATTAAATAAATTTCGTAAAACACTTGACATTATTAAAAAACCGTCATAAATTTGAGATGCTGCATTTCTAAAACTATTTACATGAGGTTTTGTAATTTTTATTGGCATACCGCTGGTGCATTCTGGTGTAGCCATACAAAACGTTTCCCGTCAGATGAACAAGTAACCGGGAGTGGTATGTAACCTAATTTTTGTTCCGCCATGAAATTCATCCCAAAGGAGCTTGTTGATAAAGTATTGGAAAGTTACCTCTCAGTTGTGACAACGAGGAGTAGGTCTGTCTACTGGCTGATTATAATTATTTTACTTGTTCTATTGGGTTCTCTTCCGTTTATATTCGTTGACGTAGCTGTACGGGCTGGGGGATATTTTCAATCCGATATTGAACGTCAGGCGATCTACTCCCCTTGTAATGGTCAGGTATTTTTTAATTCAATTCGCACAGGGAAACGAGTTGCAAAGGGAGATACTCTTATGATAATTGGTTCAGAAACTTTAAAAGCAGAATTGGCTGCTATTTGCCAGAAGATCAGCGAGAACGATAATGCAATGGAGGACCTTGGGACGTTATTATCCGCAAAATTAGTTAAAAGCTCGATTAGCGCGAAGCCTTTGGTCACAAAACGATACAATGCTGAATTCTCCAATTTAGTAAGGCTATTTGAACTTCATGCACAGTCTTATTACAGGATCAGAGCAGACTATCAAAGAAAAAAAAATCTGCATGACCAGGATATCATCTCAGATGCCGAGTACGAGGTCTCTTATTTCAACTTTAAATCAGAGGAAGGAAACCTCAATCAGATTTTTACTGAGAGTATGGCAAACTGGGAAATGGATATTGACCGAAGGAGGAGTGACTCAATAATACTTCAGGCTGAGTTGCAAAAATGTTTGGAAGATATCAGAAACAGGGTTGTTGTGGCTCCAATAGATGGGGAAATAGTTCAAAGTAATGATATTCAGAATGGCACATTTGTCTACGGGAATCAGCCGGTTGCAGAAATATCCCCCGAAGGAAATTTGGTTGCAGTATGTTATGTTTCACCTAAAGATATTGGCCTGATAAGGCAGAATTTACAGGTACTAATCCAAGTAGATGCTTTGAGGTATACAGAATGGGGTCTCCTTAAGGCTAAAATAACTGATATTTCGGATGATCTGATTATTGATAAGGAACAATCGGCCTATTTCAGAATTAAGTGTACTCCGGAGAAAACATTCTTAAGTCTAAAAAATGGGGTAAAGGCAGATCTTACTAAGGGAATGAGTTTCAATGCGAGAATAGTAGTATCCAGGAGGACTTTGCTTAATCTATTATTTGACAAGACAGAAGACTGGATCAATCCTTATTCGAACTGAAAGATAGTCATGGGCATTAAGGTAAAGCAAAGGGACATTACTGATTGCGGAGCGGCATGCCTTGCATCTGTTGCCTCTTTTTACAAAGTGAACATGCCGATTTCAAAAATCAGGCAATATGCTGGTACTGATCGAAAGGGAACAAATATCCTTGGTTTAATTGAAGCTGCAGAGAAGATGGGTTTTAGTGCAAAGGGTGTGAGAGGGGAGTGGGAAAGTCTTTATAAGATCCCTGTTCCAACCATTGCACACATTATTGTTAAAAATATTCTAACGCACTATGTGGTAGTTCTCAAGGTTTCAAAAACTGTTATTAAAATCATGGATCCTGCCGATGGTGCAATTCATAAAATCAAGCACGAGAACTTTAAATGTCAATGGACAGGCGTTCTGGTTCTGATTGCGCCAGGTGAAAGATTCAGGATCAGAAATGAGAAGGCCAATCTTACAACCCGCTTAATCCAACTGGTAAAACCTAGCAGAGGCATTCTGATGCAGTCACTTGTAGGAGCTCTCATTTACTCGATACTGGGATTGTCTATTTCATTATACGTTGGAAAGATCGTAGACAATGTTATTCCGGGTGGCAACGCAAATCTTCTTAATTTATTAGGTGTGGCCATGATTGTTATAATTGTGTTCAGACTTCTGCTGTTGATATTTCAGTCTGTTTTTGTTCTCAAGACCGGTCAGAGAATTGATGCAACCTTGATTCTGGGTTATTATCAACAGCTTCTAAAGTTGCCCAAGTCTTTCTTTGACAATATGCGGACCGGTGAAATAATCTCCAGAATTGGAGATGCAGTTAAGATCAGGATTTTTGTGAATGATGTTTCGATCAGCCTTGTGTTAAATATTTTTATTCTGCTGGTTTCTTTTTTGATAATGTTCGCGTTCTACTGGAAGTTGGCGTTATTAATAGCATGTGTTATTCCTTTTTATTATATCATTTACTTCATTTCGAACAGGCTGAATAAGCGGACACAGAGGATTGTCATGGAGCGTTCCGCTGATCTGGAAGCTCAGCTGGTTGAGTCCTTGAACGCTGCCGGTACAATCAAGAGATACTCTCTGGAAAACATGGCAAACCTAAAAACAGAGACCAGGTTTGTTGGCCTTCTTGAGAGCGTCTACAAATCAGGTATGAATTCCATTTTCTCATCAGCTTCATCTGGTTTTATCACACAGATAGTAACAATAGCAGTAATGTGGATGGGTGCCGGTTTCGTTTTGAGTACTCACATAACAGCCGGAGAGTTAATGTCATTTTATGCAATTATCGGATATTTTACTGGTCCCGTTAACGGAATAATCAACTACAATAAGACTTTGCAGGATGCAAGGATAGCTGCTGACAGGCTTTTTGAAATATTTGACCTCGAACCTGAAGATGATAATGGTAAAATCGAACTTACTCCTGAACAGGTAAATGATATAAATTTTGAAAAGGTCTCTTTCAGGTATGGTACAAGGGTTACCGTATTTGAGTCACTGGACTTGCACATTAAAAAGGGATCATTTACTGCAATAGTGGGGGAGAGCGGGTCAGGAAAGACCACAATAGCATCTCTGCTGCATCGGTTATACCCGCTGACCAGTGGCTGTATCAGAATTGGCAGTAATAATATTTCACATTTTACAAATAAATCCCTCCGTAATTTAATAGCCTGTGTTCCGCAGGAGATTGATTTATTTTCCGGATCCATAGCTGAGAATATTGCGCCGGCAGAGCTAAAACCTGATATGGGAAAGATGCTTCATTTATGCAACAGTCTGGGTATGTCTGAGTTTATTGAGAGTCTTCCGGGAGGGTTTAATGCAATGATAGGTGAGCATGGAGCTACACTTTCGGGAGGGCAAAGGCAACGAATAGCTATCGCGCGGGCAATGTATAATGATCCTGAGATATTGGTACTCGATGAAGCGACATCATCACTGGATCCAATTTCTGAAGAACAAATCCAGAATTCTTTGATGCACTTCAGAAAGGCCGGCAAAACTTTAATTGTCATTGCGCACAGGCTTTCTACCATATCCAGAGCAGACAGGATCTATGTCCTGCACAAGGGACGGGTTTCAGAATACGGGACCTTTCACGAGTTGGTCAAAGCCAATGGGATTTTTATGGAGATGCTTCAGCATCAAAATCTGGTTATTAACTATCAGGATGAGAAACAAAATACGCTGGTGTCATGAAAGTATTTGAATATTTGGATCGTATCAGCCGGATGCATAGAATGTTAACCAGGCAACACACTGGCACTCCTTCGGAATTCGCCGGGCAATTAGGTGTTAGCAGGACTACGCTTTATGAGATGATTGAAGAATTGAAATCGCGTGGTGCCCCGATTTCCTATTCAAAATCATTATGTACATTCTTTTACACCGAGCCATTTGAGATTAATGTCAGCTGCTCTCTGCGACCACTAAATCATTTTGAGGAAAAGCAATTGACTGGCGGCAACTTTTTCGGCAGAGTCCTTTTTTCCCGAACGCTGTTGCATTTATTTGGTATCGTTAAATACTAGTATTAACGGTGGATTTCGAAAAACCAAAAGAGTAGAATTAATTAAACCTTAAAAAAAATGAAAGATCTGACTACAAATGAGCTAATTTTGGTAAACGGTGGTAACGTGCCTACTGCTTACTATATGGATTCTGATACCATAAAAGCCAACTGGAAAAATGTTAAGAACTATTTTTCTTTCGTGGCAGGTGTTATCGTTGGGTTTTTTGACTAAAGGATTAATGCTATGAACGAACTGTCTCTAAAAGAGTTAGTGGAAATTAGCGGAGGAGGAGACACCCCGACTGCTTATGAAGCAGGTCATAAAGTAGGGGACTTTCTCCGGGTAGTGGTTCAGGATGCAATTTTGCTTGCATTTGTCTTCCTAAAATAGGGTTTATGGACACTCTCTAATTGATAGGGAGTGTCCGTATCATATTATGAACGACTTTTTAAAGTTTGTTAAGTGCCCTAATTATACTGGTAGTTTCATCAAGTTATCAGCAGGAGATTTTTTCATCCTATTCGTAGTATATTTCATATCTGTTATTCCTTTTGGAGCTATTGCTAGTTTTGTCGCTAGTCTATTAGGACTCACGTCTAAAGTGCAACAACTGACCTTGCCTCGTGAAATCTTCTATGGGGTATTTTTAGCTCCTATTATCGAAGAAGTATTCTTCAGGTTGATTTATGTTTTCAATAAACGAAATTTGATAATACTTCTATCTACCTCTGTGTTTTTTGGAACCTATTTCACAGTTAATGAAAACCTTCTGAAATCAATTGTTTTTTCTGTGGTTTTCATATTAACTATTGTCCTGATAATCAATTTTAATCGAAGCAGAGCCAATTTCTATAAACATTTTGCACTCTTTTTCTATTTCATTGCAGGACTTTTTGCAATAATTCATTTAGGAAACTTCATCGGATTGTCTTTTAATAATGTAATAATTGGATTACTGATGGTTATCCCACAGTTTCTTGCCGGCATAATACTTGGATATATTAGAGTTAGATTTGGGTTTATTTATGCTATAATTTTTCACGCGATTGTAAATCTAACACTCCTGTTTCAGTTATAGGGTTTCTTATGAGCCTCTGTAGTGCATCAAGTCTGAACGGGAATGGTATCTGGATAAAAATCAATGCTGGGGTGCCATACAATAAAGTCTCGACTCAGTTTGTCTATTAGAAAATACTGAATTAACACACAAAGAGCTAGCCTTGGGCTTAAACCATACATATCTGGCTGACCAGCTTGTCA